>ODAI014440568.1_pt1 | contig 25561 bp, 23 predicted proteins | sample 1539321 | NCBI WGS metagenome assembly ODAI01 (sample SAMN02144231, study PRJEB22623) | gut metagenome | biome: sheep rumen | host: Ovis aries | place: New Zealand
CTCATCCAGTTCCTTGGCGTTAAACAGGTAGGGCGAAGCCCAACTGCCATTGCGCTCTTCCACAAACACCTCACCGCAAGGGATGTACACCATGTTCTGGGTAATGTGGCCGCCAAGGTCGGTGACCATGGCCGTGCTGCCGAGGTGGTCGGGATGGTAGAAATAAAGGGCTGGCGCAGAGTCGGTTGCAGACCCTTGTATTTGCCCATTTTCTTCTTAGTTTATACAAACTTAACAATTAAACAGTAACGTTGCAACAGGAGAGAAGAACGTATGCAAAGCCTCATGGCGTGCCAAATGTTCAGGAGAAAACTTCCTACAAATAACCACATTCTACCATTTGTAAGCAGAGTCATATACCGAGTCACTTTTTACAAAGTCAAATGCTTCTTGGAATTTCATTTTTTCATTTTCTGGAATTGAATCATATTTCTCTCCCAAATCTCTTATTTTTAACTTGAAAGTTTCATCATTAAGCAAGCCTTCTGTATAGGGGCTTACACTCTTTAATTTGCTTCTAATTGGAGTCTCAAAATTCAAATATATACTATTTCGTTCCTGCTTATAGCTTCCTCTTCCCAAAATAGCATTGTTACCCCATATTGATATATACACAAAATTGGAATCTCGAATAGTTATCAATCGATTATTAGGTTTTGATGTAATATACACTCCATTTATAATCTCATTTTTTAATGAACACGAATTACAGATTATTATTTGTATAATCAATAAAAATTTTCTCATGGATGAAACTTCACATTATTTATATAATTACCAACTTTTATTCCTGATCCTGGATTTACACCATGCATTCCTTTTGATTTAGGATATGCTATTCTTAAAAGAAAAGCATCCGTGTTTTTCCCAATAGAAACAATAGGGAAATCCTTATATAGATAATACCTTTTATTATTTTCTAAAGTGAACATTGATTTTACATCATCTAGAGAAAAGTCTGGTGTTAGTGTTCCACTATACGCATACTCCATACTATAAGCGCAAAATTCATCTTGCAGTTCTTTGAAAACAAATCCAAGGATAGGATTTGCGCCGCAAACAAATCCCATATCACCCCTCATATACTGAGTGGCATGAGTCGATTCGTGGAAAAAATTGTTATCGTTACAATAATTAATAAATAGTATGTCGGTTTCCATTGAAATATAGCCAACAAGTCCTTCGATTCTTCTCATAGAATATACTTGGGAATGATCATTTTGCATCGCTATCATGTCAGCCTGTTTTTGTTTTAATAGAAATAGGGTATTTTCATCTGTTGAAATTTGGCGATTCAAATCTTTATATTTTTTACTGCCAGATTCTATACTTGATAATTTTTCTTTGGTTGAAGAGATTCCTTGCTCTACTACAGAAATTCTATTCTTCAATTTTTCAAACATTCTGTTCCACTCATCCTGAACAGAATTATCTATATCCCTCCCATCCGGGTCCACCAACTTCACTGGGTTCCCCGCACAATAGTTATACGGGCTCATGCCCGGATACTTGCCTTGCAATGGGTCAGTGCTTAACCACAGGGCAATAGAAGGATTTAGGTAGCGTGCCCCATAATAGTACAACCCAGTTTCTTCGTCGAGTTCCTTGGCGATGAAGAGGTATAACGAAGTCCAACTGCCATTGCGCTCTTCCACAAAAAAATCGCCGTACGGAATGTACACCAGATTCTGGGTGATGTGTCCGTCAAGATTTTTTCGACTGGTTAGTCTCCCTATAGTGTGCTCAGTTGTTACACACCAGTGTGTATGAACGGAAAGGGGACAACCCTAGTTCCCTTCACAGTGTGAATGGTATTGATAATTAATTTATTAGATATATTTTACTAGACAATAGTATAACCTTTTGCCTGAATAATTAAAATTAATACTTTTTTTGTTTCATGGCAAAGCTGGCAAATCCTTTCCGTGACTATAGAATTGTTTTGAATATTTGAAGTGTTCTTTTAATATTGTGAACGACAGGGGCTTCGACGCGACGAGTACTACCACCAGTTCCAGTTGGCCGAGAAGGGCAATCCAGACCGCATCATAGAAGGTATAGAGCTGGTGTTTATCGAGTTGAAAAAGTTCAGGCCGCAGTCGTTTTCGGACACAGTATGAAACGCCTGTGGCTTCACTTCCTGACCGAAATCAACGAGAAAACGCAAAAGGCACCACAAGTTTATTACGTCGTTAATAGCCTCCTTCGTTGTATTTGAATCACCTGAGATTTCTCCTATCAAAGTGCCTACTTTAACGTCCAAGGGCGGCCAGGTCGTTGTGTAGAATGTTACCTGTTATCTCTTAATCTCTTCTTCATATCTTTCCAATCAATACCTTTGAGTAGATTAGGAATGTAAGGGTATACGTTGGAATGATAACCGAAACGAGGCTCCTTCAATTCCGCTATCGCATCGTCGGGCGACCATCCTTGCTCCAAAATACGGTATGCGGCAACGATGGTTCCTGTGCGGTCAGAACCATGCATACAGTGAACTAAAACGGGTTTGGGCGCTCTCTTTATAATTCGTAGGCACTCTTCAATATCTTTTTCTGTAATGTTTCCTGCCGACATTTTATGCGCGAATAGGTTAAGATCCAGTCCTTCTGCATCATCGTTATCGGTATGGTATTTTCGTAGGTTGACCACACTTTTAATACCCATATTTTTTAGGTTCACAAACCCTTTTCTGGTAGGTTGCTCCGAACGATATAAATCTTTGCTTACAAGATATAGGTTCCCCACCTCAGCGTCGTCAATTTTCTGTGCTTTAGGCGCAGTGGCAAGTTCCCTTCTTTCTTGGCGCATTGTGTCGTCCAAGTCCATCGCAATAGTGTTGTATGTAAGGGAAATTAGAAGAACCGTTATGTAAAAAGGTCTTGACATTTTCTTGATTGGTACTTTTTCAATAAATAAACGGGCAGACCCTTAGTAGAGTCTGCCCGTTCTTATTTTTATGTTAATCTAATTAACGAACAACCAACTTAGAAACGTTAGTTGCACCGTTAGTAGTAACCTTTACAGCGTAAACACCAGACTTGAGGTTAGCCTTTACTTCCTCGCCACCGTTAACAGTAGTAGAGTAAACAGTGTTGCCAACGAGGTCGTAAACAACTACATCGGCCTTGCCCTCTGCCTCTACGGTGAAGTTACCGTCTACAGATGGGTTAGGATAGATGCTTGCAACAGCTTCTGCCTCAACTTCTTCTACACCAGCGTGGTCTTCAGGAATGAACTTGATTTGGCTAAGACCTGCACATTCGGTCATGAATGCGATTGACAATACCTGCTTGCCAGCTTTAGGGAAGTAGATACCATAGTTAGCAGCTTCTTCCTTCTTACCATCGTACTTAGAGTAGAACTTGGTCTCACCCCAGTCGTTATAACCGCCATCGTTCTGTGGAGTACCGTTAATTTTCAAACGAATAGCACCAATTTTTGTATTTTCTTTATCGTTCAAATCACGGATAGCATTTTGGCCATCAACAGAAATTGCAATAACGTTTTCAGACTTGTGGGCGTTAGCAAGAGGAACCATCTCGTAATAACCAGGTTCTTCTACATCTACAGTATATTTTACCCATTCACCTTCTACAATGTAACCAATGTTGCAGTAAGTGTGGTCATCGTCTACATAAGCAACGTCGACACAATCGTCAGAACGGAAGTTCTTATCCATCTTGCCTTCACCAATTGAAGCCTGACACATGTTGAACTGGTCCCACAACCACTGTGCGTCGAATTCGTGATAAGCTACACCCTCTCCACCTTCGTCATACAACTCTGGGTTGAGGATAGAAACACCAGAACGGGTGATTTTCTGAGCCTCGCCCTTGTATGGGGTTGAAGCTTTAGGCATAGAGGTAACGTCGCCTTTACGCAACTGCTGTACAATGTATTTACCTGAGTTGCTCAAATTGCCTTCGTTATAGTTGTTAGCGCTATTCAGAGATTTTGACTCACCACCTTCGGTAGAGAAACTCCAGTTACACCAGCTGATTATCTGGTTACCCAGATTCGCACCGTTACAAGCGTTCATCAACAAATCTGACTCGTCCTTGCACATACCCTGCTGTCCCTTGTGCTCAGTTGTACCCCACTCGGTAACGAAGAGCGGAATGTTACCGGCTGCAGCCTGGAAACCGCCCAAATATACTTCGTGTGAGCATGCGTAATAGTGGAATGTGTACATCACGTTCAAACCATAGGTGTCTTCAAGCGGATATTCCATTGGGAAAACAACAGCCTGGTCCCACTGTGGGGTACCTACAATAACCACTGCATCTGGATCAACTTCTGCGATAGCAGGGAGGATTTCATCTGCATAATCGCGGATGTCTTCCCAAATATATGGGCGGTAGATGTTTCCCTCGGTGTCTTCATTAGGCTCGTTACATATTTCCCAAAGCACGTGCTTATAGTCCTTGTCTTTCGCATACTGCACCATTCTCTGGAAGAAGCCCTTAGGGTTATACTGTTCGTATTGTGTAGGGAGACCCGGATTTAGGATGTGCCAGTCTACCAAGCAGTACATACCCAGTTCGGCAGTCCAGTCCATACAGTTCTTAACCCACTCGTCGTTCACGCTACCACCTTCGGTGATATACATGGCAATACGCGCGATGTTCGCACCAAACTTCTTCATACCCTCGAAGTCGCCCTTGTCATCGAAACAAGACCTACCACTCCACTGGTAGCCGTGTGTGCTCCAACCACGAAGTTGGACAGGATCTCCACTCTGTGAAGACAACTGGTTGCCCACCAACTTCAATTTTCCCCACTGTGCGACATAGTTGTTGTTCAAGCATGCCGACTCACTTGAATAATCGAGTGCGCTCACCTGCATAAAGGAAGCAAGTGCCAACGCAGAAAGTAAAATTTTTTTCATATATGTGTTTTTTCAAACATTAGATATTCTCCAATAGAACTTCGCAAATGTATAGAAAAAGACATTAGCAAACAAAAAATAAACAAAACTTATGCCAAAGTTATGATTTTTTTATAAAATTGACTTGTTTTTTGTTCTAAACTGGCATAGAGTCATTTGGAAATGGAGAGTGGGGAAAACGTTACTTAAATATATATTGCATTCTTTACAAAAAATGATTAATTTTGGTCTCTGCCACAAGACAGACCGCATCTACAGAAAATTTTAAAAGACACATAAAATATATGAATAAACATTTACTATCTATCGCACTGCTGGCCGGCACCGCATTGGGTTCCGCCAATGCAGGAGAGTATTACCTGATTAAAGACGGTAAACTCCACGAAGGCGTTGAGATTATGGAATATGAAATTCCTGAAGAAAACACCTTTTTTTCAGAGACGACCGCTCCCGACGGCACTCCGGCCTTTTCTTTGAAAGGTCAAACCCGTTATAAAGATACCCGTTTCTACTTCCCAGAAGGTATTGACCTCTCTAAGTACTGGAATGTAGAAATCGAGTTCTATTTTAAGGATGGCGACTTGGATGTTATCGGTCACAGGGGTTCTGACAATGGTCTTAAGTGGCCAGCCATTAACATGGGCTATATTGCTGACACTGTTACTGTTGGGAAGAAAACCAATGACAGGCTCGATGACTCGTACTGCCAGAACAGTTTCGACGTTAAAATCAAGAATAAGCCTGACGTATGGAATGTTGAAAGACAGATGATTTACGCTCCTGTTTCCCAAACTGAGTTCAAGTGTTTTGTGCTTGGTTGGCAGCGTCAGATCCTCAGACAAGACTCTATTGGCCCTGTTTATATTAAAAATCTCAAATTTTATGGTGAGGGAAGCCGTCCGTTCTTTGCGGAAGACTTTAATACCCAAGCCGCTTACGCACAAACTTTCGATAATGTACAGACTTATGTGGTAAATTCTCCACAATACGACGACCCGGTGGCCCTTGACGAAGATTATTCTGAAAACTTCGATATCTTTGCCAACCAGCATAGCGGCCTGCCTATTTATTCTGGATTTATCGATGGTGCAAGAAAAGCCCAGAGCAAAGTTTCGTACAGACGCTTGTATGAAGATGAAGGTACCGACGGTAGTGGCTATTTCGATCCTGAAATTCTGCACGCTATCAGTATAGAAAAAGCGGAAGCGCGTACTGGACGTAACGGACGTACCTTCTTCCTGATTCCTACTGCCGGACTTGAACAGGCTGAAGCCTTCACTTTGGACTATATTTGCAAGTGGGATGGTTCAAAAGCCGCAAAAGAGTTTTTCACTGACGATACACCAGCCGACTCTCTGGAAATGAAGGTGTTCTACGCTTTTGTTGACGACGCTGTTGAGGCCAACACTTGTGAAATGAAGCCTGGTTTTAACCAAGGTGACCTCCTGAGCCAGATTTGGACTCCATACCACGTTACTATTCCTAACGAAATAGGCTCTAAGAAGTACATCGCCCTTATTTTCGACAGACCAAACTTCTTCTCTTATTGTGTCGACAACATTCGTATTGCAGCTACCAACAATCTCAATTTGGGTAGTGCAGTTGTTGAGCCGCACCCAGTAGGTGTTGTTGCATACAGCATGGTTGCCGATGTTAAGAATGTGGCTTCTGACGCCGCTATCTCTGTTTCTCCGGTTCCAGCTACCGATGTTGTTGTTGTAAACAACGAGGGGGTTGAGAAGGTTGAGGTTGTTGCTACCACTGGTGCTGTTGTTGCTAGTGCAAATGGCAACCAGGTTAATGTGGCTGCTTTAGCAAATGGCGTTTATGTAATTAAGGCCTACACTGCCGAAGGCGTACTTTTCGCTAAGATTATCAAGAAGTAAAACACTTCCTGCTAAAACAGATAAAAAGGCATACCGCTGTTTCTGCGGTATGCCTTTTTTATGTTAGAACCGAAACGGATAGGTGTCGAGTGTGTTTCAGTATCTAATTCTTCCTAAAGGGGAGGTGTCGTCTCGCACAAATTAGCCTGCCTTGTACACAATGTCCTTTATTGCTTTATCGTGTTCGAATAAGATAAGCTTATTACTTGGTGTCTTCTTTCTTGTGAAATCTATAAACTTTCTGTTGTCCGGTTTGGGCCGAGGTAAACAAAAGTCGGAGTCCAAGTCCTGCAAGCGAGGCTTCCCAGCCCTTTGGCTTTATAGTTGGGTCTTTTATAAAAAGAAGCAGGTCAGACAATTGGATATTTTCTTTTAACGAGTCAATAGTAAAATCTTGTCTTTCGTCAATGGTGTAATAATAGTAGAGGGAAGATTTATCGAGTTTTAGTTGGACAAGCGTAAGAATACTGTCGGAATTTACCGGACATTGGGCGTTCTTTTCGCTTACATAGGTTTCCAAATGCTCAATTGCAGCTTTTTGTGGGTCAGTTTCTGTGGAGGCCAGCTCTTTGACTTCGCTTGGTGAGAACTTGATTTCCAGTGAGTCGTTTTTCCCCTTGTAGATTACCTTTATACCTTTTCCGTATTTGTTCAGCAGACAGAACAGGTGTTTTGCCTGATTTTTGTCGCACATTAGGTTCAACCTGCAATTGTTCCACGTTTCGTTTATATCTGATTTCAGTTCGCTGACACTGATGTTCTGTTCGTTGACGTTACAGACGTAAACAATATCGTCGTTTGTATAGTATACGTTGCTAACAGCACCGACAAAGCCTAACGATATGGGAAGTTTTTCTTTTGTTTTCTCTTCATAAAAGTCAAGTTCGCTTTCGTTGACCGTGTGCTCTGATAGATAACGGCCTATAAAGGCAATAAAAACAGTGACTAACAATCCGATAACTAGCCCTTTCTTTGTGTTAAAAATAGAATCTAATTTCATACTATATAATATGTTCACGGCTCAAAATTAGTTAATTCCTATTACAATAGCAATTCAATATACATGTAGAAGTGACACAGTTAACATGGTAATTGTATATGGAATACAAAAAAAGTGGGTCCGTTAAAAACGGACCCACCTTGTTGAGTAGTTATGTCTTGAATTTACTTTTTATAGCATTCAAAGATATTCGCGAGCTTGTCTTCGTCCATTTTTTTAGTAAATAGGCTAACTACAAAAACAACTACGAATCCGCCCACCATTGCGACTGCACCACAGTCAATAGGATTAAGGATTGCGTTGCCGGTTAGCATATTCACGACGGTTAGGCCTACACCCCACACGAAACATGCCCATACGCTTGTGCGGGTAACCCCTTTCCAATAAAGGCCCAGCATGAACGGTGCCAGGAAGGCTCCTGCCAGTGCGCCCCACGAAATACCCATCAGTTGGGCAATGAATTGAGGTGGATTGAGGGCAATTAGAAGAGAGATGACAATAAAGAAGATAATGAGCACGCGCATCACTACAATTTTTCTGTGTTCGCGTTTTTCTACCATTGTGTCGTCGATAGAGCCGTCTGGCACTTCTCCGTCTTTCGACTTTTTATCTCTGTAGATGAGGTCGAGCGTCATGGTCGACGATGAGGTGAGCACCAGTGATGCCAGAGTCGACATTGATGCTGAAAGCACGAGCAGAACGACCAACGCTACCAGTATGTCGGGCAGACTTTCAAGCATAGTTGGCACAATGTTGTCGTATACAAACTTTCCTTTTTCTGCGTTGAAGGCTGTAGGGACAAACAGACGTCCGAATCCGCCCAAGAAGTAGCATCCTCCTGCCACTACAAATGCAAAAACGGTTGAAATGATGGTGCCGCGCTTGATTGCCGACTCGTCTGTTATACTATAGAATTTGCCCACCATTTGTGGTAGTCCCCAGGTACCGAGCGAAGTGAGGACAATAACACCAAACAGACTCATGGCGTTCGGACCCAAACATGAGGCGAAGTCGCCTGGCTGGAAGTTGGCGTAAAGTTCCGCTCCTTTTTGGGTAAGGTCATCGTTGTTTGGAACCTGCTCTGCCATTTTGTGGAACGCTTCTACCAGTCCGCCCTGGCTGTTTAGTACGACTGCTATCACGGTGCAAATGCCGAACAGCATAATAATGCCTTGGATAAAGTCGTTGATTGCAGTGGCCTTATATCCGCCCATTATGACATAAACGGCTGTCAGTATAGCCATTATTAATGCGCAGTACTCGTAAGGAATGTTGAAACCCATCTCAAACAACTTTGAAATGCCCATATATACGCCTGCAGTGTAAGGAATAAGGAACACGAACGCAATTACTGAAGCGGTTACGCGCAACCCCTCGTCGGAAAAACGGGTACCGAAGAAATCGGGCATTGTACGGCTCTGTATGTGCTGTGTCATAAGTTTTGTTCGGCGCCCTAAGACTATCCAAGCCAACAGCGAACCGATGAGGGCGTTGCCCACGCCAATCCATGCGCTGGAGATACCGTACTTCCAACCGAACTGACCTGCGTAGCCGACAAAGACTACTGCTGAAAAATAACTGGTTCCGAAGGCGAAAGCGGTCAACCATGGGCCTACAGAACGTCCGCCGAGCACGAAGCCGTCTACACTGTTAGCCTGCTTGCGGGAGTAGAGTCCTACGCCAATCATGACGCAGAAAAATACGATGGTAAGTATGACTTTTATATACATGATATATATTAGTTGAATCGAACTTGCATTTGTGAAATAATTTGGTGAACGTCTCCACGGTTGAAGAAGGAGCGGTAGTTGGTGTCGGCGTTCTTATAGACATACTGCAATTGGAAGCGGCACTTCTTGAAGAACCAGTATTGTAGTCCAATAACGGCTTTCTGCATCTCTTTGTCGTGGTTTTTAGCAAAATCGAAATAGTCGTACGAGGCTACTGCGTCTAGTGCTGTGTTGTTGCGGAAGGTGCACAGGCGTACACTGCCGGTTACGTAGGCTCCTTGCGAGCAAACGTCGCCGTCTTCGCCATAAAGGTACTCGCTGTGTACGTTGAATGGCTGTGACTTGTAGTCGACGCCAAAGGTGGCGCGGTTACGCTTGTAGTTTTCACCTTGCTGCATCTCGGGGTTAAATATCGGATTTGCTACTAGTGAGTTGCCTTTTCCGTATTGGCCTGTTGCGCACAAGTTCAGTCCCTTTACAGGGCGCAGTTCCAAACGGCCAATTACATCTTTTTGTTTGTTCTTGTCCTTTACATTGATGCCCGAGCCGTTCATAACCTGAACTTCGTAGCGGAATTTTCTATTGTTGGTTTCTCCGAAAACGGCAATACCCTGGTCGCGGCCATATTGCACGCCGTTCATCGGGTCGCTGCCACAACCGGTAAGGTAGGTGACACCCTCGGAATAGACGTCGATGGTTTCCATCGCGGTCGGAGAAAGAGGATTTTCATAGGAAACAGCGTTCTTGAACTGACCAAAACGGACAGTTAGCGCTTTGTTGTTGGTTACCTGTAAATCGGTATAGTATTCTTGTACAACGCTGTTGAAGTCGTGCATAAAAAGGAACGACCAGCGTTTGGTGATTTGTGCGTTTGCCCACAATAGGGTGCGTTTGCACAAAAAAGAGTTAGTGTTCTCGTTGTCGGTGTGTTGGAAGTAGTACCAGCCTTGTGCATACCCGTGTAACTGTATTCTGCTTGCTACATCTGCCAACCAGTCTACTTCATCGTTTCCGGTTGGTTTGGCGTTTAGTTGTTCGGCAAGGTTCTTGCCTTTCTCCCCATCGTGTGCCGATTCGGTGTAAACGGGAGTCTCGGTTTGGGCGATGAGTTCGTTTGCTTGTTGATTGACAGGCTCTGTTAGTGTTTTTGCCAGTGAATCAGCCGGTTGTTCGGCCCTTGCGTGCACGCTCAGCATCGAGTAGCATACCATCATGCTGAGGACACAACGGATAAAGTTTTTGTTGTTCATGTATTAGATGTGTATAATGTTAATCCAAACATATATAAATTTTTTCATGTATCTCTATTTTAATTAATACAAAAGTAGGAAAATACTTCTAATGGGGAAAATACAAGGCACAAAAAAAACGTAGCCAAGTCTGGTCACGTTTTGCGGTCTTCATTGTCCTATTACTATAAAATAGGACTTTTGTGTTAACATTTTTGCAGTTAGAATCTAACTACTTTCTTCACGAATTTCACTACGAGGTAATTCAATGCGATCATTTTTTCCTAAATTATATATAGTTTAAGACTAATGTTTTCTCCTTATTAGAACTTGACAAATCTCCTTGCCAATTTCACCAGAATGTAATTAAATAAAATCATTTTTGCTTAATAACTATTTTTCATCTCCACAACTCTTCAGTTTTGCCCCTCCGGGTTGCTTTTGACACCGCAAAATTATGTTATAAAACATAACTGTGCAACATTTTTCGTGATTTTTTTCGCTTGCTGTTTGACATTATGGCATTGTTTATCACATATATTATCTGTGTTTAGGCATTTTTTCTTTACAAAATATCTTGTAACCCCTATTTGCGTAACAAAATGCTCTTGTTTATACCGGCTGATGTCAGAGATGCTTTCAAAATGTTTTTTTAAGAAATATGTGGTTAATTCTCCACTTTTAACTATTTTTGTTGATAGAACAACTAATGTACAGAGAAATAAGGACGTAAGTGTGGGTATATTGTAAAAGTTTTCATAATTTTGAGAGTATTGTGGCCTTTCAGATTGACACGAAGGAACTAACTTCTTGATGTATTTACGATTGTTCAGAGTTAGGCATTATATTTATAATCTCTGGAGTAGATTAAAATTATGGTTATTTTTGGCTTTTTATTAAATAGTTTGGTCGTAGGCTTGTTCGTAATGGCGGTTGTATCGCTCGTTATACCCCTACCCAAAAATATCGATACCACTAACTACACGGTTTCTTTAAGGTTAATGTCTTTCACCTTTGTGTATTTGGGGGTATTTTGTGCATATAAATCGAGTTACTATCCGACAGACTTGTTTTGTCTGCCGTTTATTTTCACGACCTCTTTTCAAGTTCACTTGTTGGGTATTTCGCATATTAATATGCTTAATTCCAAGTATTTCGAGCTAAAATATGTATTAAAAACCGTATCTCCTTTCTTATTGTTTTCCGTTGTTTGCGGCATATGCCTCTTGGTGAAGGGCTATCACCGCATTGACAGTTACAGCTATTTTTTCGAAAACATTTTTTCTCTAGATACCCCCGACATCATGGTACGTACATTGTGGTTCTTCTACTATGTGGGCTGTGCTGTGTACTATATAAGGACGTTCTTCTCGGAGGAGGCTGCTCTGAAGGAAAAAGAAGAAAACCCGTCGGCGGTTATAAACAAAAAGGGATTGAGGTACATACATTGTAGTTTCATGTTCACAATTGTGGTTTTGGTTTCGACTTTTGTAGTATCGTTATCGCCAAACATTATTGTGTGTGCCATTGCAAACCTCATTATTTTGCTCCTCTATTTTGGCTCGGGGTTCATTTATATACAATATCCAAAGACATTTTTGCCGGCCAATGATCCCAAAAACGAGAATGCCGCTTCGATGCAGGATTCTGATTATCCGGCCGGGCGTTCCGATGCCAGCGAAATATGGAAAAGTTGGAGGAATCGTGTGGTAACTAACAAGTATTATCTGCGTTCGGGTATCACCATTGTGCAGTTGGCGCAGTTATTGGGAACGAATAGGAATACTTTGTCGGCAACTATCAATCAAAACGAAGGAAAGAATTTCAACACCTTTATTAACGAGTTGCGTATTGCCGAAGCTAAGGGTATTATGCGTGAGAATCCGAGCCTAACACTAGCCGATATCTGTACGCGAGTCGGTTATTCCGACCAAACTAATTTCAGCCGTCACTTCAAAGAAATTACGGGTACTAGTCCTGTTGCGTGGAAAGTTAGCCAGAAGTTGGTGTAAATGAGGAAATTTTGTTTTTCCCCACTTTGTTTCTTTATTCCTCTTCCCCTGTCAATTCTACCGTGCGGTATTCGTGACCGATGGCGGGGAGGAATTTGGTAAGCAGGTCGTGCAGCGAAAGTTTCAGCGATGCCGTGTTAACACACGGGTGACAACCGAAGGTGTCGTTTTCGAAAAGGTCTTTGTCGATTACAAGCAACACTTTCTTCTCGGTGTCGTTCATCAATCCCATTGGTGACACGGCTCCAGGGTGTATGCGCAGCAGGCCCCACATATGCTCTTCGTTTGCAAATGAGAGTCGTGCACAGCCTAATTGCGAAGTTATTTGCTTGGTTTTGAATACTTTGTCTCCTGGCAGCATCACCAAGTAAAACTGGGTCTGCTGTCGGTTACATAAAAATAGATTTTTACAAATGGGCGCGCCCAGCGTTTTTTCTACTTCGGCACACTCTTCCATCGTGTGGGCGGCATTGTGGCACAGGGTGTTGTAAGGTATGCCTAGGTGGTTCAACAATGCGTATACGTTTATTTCAGTTTCGCTTCTGCCTTCGCTTGTGGTAGGTTGTCCGTTGTAAAGTTCCATCTCTTTAATTTTTTACAAAGGTAACTAGAAAAACGGTCGGAAAGTTAGGGTGACCGATAAATTATTGAACCCTGTTGCTTTTATCTTTTTCTGTTTTCATGTAAGTTTGTGTTTGTCAATCAAGCAATTTTTTGTGGTCCTTCGGCCAGAAATAGTAAATTCTATGGTAAAACGTATCTTTATTGGTTTTATGGTCTTCTTGTTGGTGTTGGGTTGTCTTGCCGGAGGCTATCTTTATGTTCTGTCGTACAGCAATCCGCACAATTATAAGACGATTGGTTCAATTCCTGTGCCGAGTGGATTTAAGCGTGTGGGCGATGGTAAATTTACCACTTTCCTTCGCGACATCGAACTGAAGGGTGCACATACTAAAGTGCAGCTGTTTACAGGGGGAAATGCCAACTTACAGCAACTGAACTATGCGGTTCTAGATGTTGCGTTAATCAGTAATTGGGAACAGTGTGCCGACGCCTGCATCCGTTTGCACGCCGAATATCTGTACAAAAACAAACGTTATAGCCAAATTGCCTATAAGGATGTGAACGGCAAGCTGATGAGTTATACGGGTGGCGCGTCAAGAAAAGCGTTCGAGGCATATTTGAAGAAAGTATATGGAATGGCTAGCACGTTGTCGCTCAGTAAGTATCTGACACCAGTGAGTCTGAAGAATCTGAAGCCAGGCGATGTTTTTGTGTATCCAGCACGCAAGGGTGCCGCATACGGGCATGCGGTCTTAGTGGTCGATGTCGCTGTGAATGCCTCGACAGGTGAGCTTGCCTTTCTTTTGGCAGAGGGAAATACGCCCGCGCGCGACTTGCATGTGTTGCGTAACCTGAAGCATCCTTTTTCCGCTCCGTGGTTTATTGTCGATGGAAGTGAGAAGTCGCTACGGCTGGGGCCTTTCCTTTACTATCCCAACGAAATCAGGCGTTTTTAGGAATTCCTCGGAATGTTTTGGCTGAAAAAATAAAAAAGCCGGACTAAAGTCCGGCTTTTTTAGTGTCGATTTATAGCGTAATCAGTAATTTTCAGCATTGACCTCAAAGTAGGCTTGTGGATGGTTGCAGGTAGGACAAACATCTGGTGCTTTGGTACCTATTACAATGTGTCCGCAGTTCCGGCATTCCCAAACTTTGACTTCGCTCTTTGCAAAAACTTGTTGTGTTTCCACATTCTTCAAGAGTGCGCGGTAGCGTTCTTCGTGGTGTTTTTCAATTGCTGCAACCAAACGGAATTTTGCAGCCAGTTCTGGAAATCCCTCTTCTTCTGCTGTCTTGGCAAAACCCTCGTACATGTCGGTCCATTCATAGTTTTCACCATTGGCGGCATCTGCAAGGTTTTCAGCGGTAGAACCTATTCCAGCTAATTCCTTAAACCACATTTTTGCGTGTTCTTTTTCGTTGTCAGCAGTTTTTAGGAAGAGAGCGGCAATTTGTTCATAACCTTCTTTCTTTGCTTTCGATGCAAAGTAAGTGTATTTGTTGCGCGCCTGGCTTTCGCCGGCAAACGCAACTTCTAGGTTTTTTTCTGTTTGTGTTCCTGAATACTTGTTAGCCATTGTGTAATTTGTATTTGTATGTAAAGAGGCCGAAACACCATGGTTCGGCTTTAAATTAATTATCGTGTTTGTGGCTAGAGGAGTATAGCGCTTCTCTAACCACAAACACGACTTTTGTTTTCTTATTTGCTAGCTTGTGTCCTGTCGATGTAATCGACGATGGACTTTGGCATTTCGTGCTCCTTTATTATATAGTTCAGGGTCATTCCGTTGTTGGTAATGCTGTAAGGGAGAACCATCAAGTAGTTTTTAGACTTGTTTAGCAAGTACAGTTTTTTGTTCTCTATCCAGTAATAATATTTAAGGTAAGCTGTATTGGTTCCTTCAACGTAGATGTACATAATGCCCTTGTCTTTCGACTTAAAGTTGTTGAGGTAGTCGTAGGCCTTTGCATTATTCATATCGCCCAATTTGTCTTGGTCGTATCTTGGAGCGCTTTCTTTCGATATGAAGACCATATTGTATTTTTGCATTTTCCAAAGTCCGTTTATACTGTTCGGATCTCCATCGAATTCTCCGCGTTTACTTTCAATAAAAATGCTATCGTTAGCCATTCTGTACGACATGCCAAAACTAAACGGATTGATTGAGTCGTTGTCGGTTGTAGCAAAAGGCTCTAAATCAACTTCTGAGTCATTTTTGTTGCCTACGTAAGAATACTGGCTTTTCCATGCCTTTAAAGCTTCGCTGTCTTCAGGCATCATGAACGAAAAATAAATATAAAGTTTCTTGCTGTTCGCAGTGTCAACTTCAACAGGTCCTTCGTCGATTGGAACGTGGCTGAATACGAAATTCACATCATAGAGTAAGGCGTTCTCTTTCAAATAGTCTTCGTTTACAGTGTCGTTTTCAAAATTGATGATACTACCCCATTGTAAGCCTTTCCAAAACGTGCTTTTGTTTTGGAGCTTGTTGTGGATGCACTTTTTACTATGGAACGATTTAGCGCTGCAGTTGAACCCAATCAACAGCAACATCATATAGAATAGTATTCGTTTTATATTCTTCACTATATTCATTACTTCTAAGTATTAAGAATTAGACTTTTCATCCATCTTTGAAGAGAACTGTATGTATGTTTTAGGTGTTATCCCTTTACAAGGGATGGACGTTTAAGATTTATTGCAATTCCAAATTTAAAGAAATTAACTGGAAAAACAATAGGTTTAAATGCACAATCTTACTTTAATATCAACATATTTTAAGAGATATGTCTATCTATTCTGTAAATATACAAAAAATATACATACCTCCAAATTATTCTTCAGAATTTATGCGTTCCATTGCTTTTTTATCAGCAATTGGCTCTTACATAAGTTTTCTCGAGGTGTAGGTATACTTTTGCAAATAAAAGGGGGATGCAGTTTTGTCGCAACCCGGGTTTGGTATTATTTTCATAGGCGAGTTTAATATATATTCAGTTATTTTTGTTCTAATTAGATTAATTCTATTTTTTATTTTTCTCGCAAATATATAGAAGTTGTTGAATTACGAAGTTTTTTGCGGTTTTTTTTGCGAAAATTTGCAAATTTTTTGTAAAAATCGGTAATCTAGGGGCTTTGGGGGGGATAAATGTCTGTTGTTTGCAGACTGTTTTCGCCCGAAAAGGGAGGTTGTACACGAGTATTTGGTTGCTTTCGTTTAGCAGACAAACCAAATTTATTATCTTTGTATGAATTCATATAAACACAAAATGGCAAAGGAAACGGAAAATACAGCCCCTCGATTATATTTGTTCCGGCTTATTCCCGATGCCAGCACTTCCCAGTTTCATAATGAAAAACGTGAAGAGCTGCTCAGGCGCAGGCAGAAGGAACTGTTGGTCAGGCAGCTGGTAGACAAATTCTCAGACAGTTTGACTGCCGTTGTCTGCGACGATGTGGAGCAGGGCGCGTCCCTCTGTCCTTGCGTTTATGGAGCTGGCTATTCTGTTTCCAATCGCTCTCTTCTTTTGAAGTTTTTGGCTGGCGATGTTAGGCAGATGGCGTTTTGCGAACTGCCAGATGCTGATTTCCTGCCAACTACTCCAACTTATGTGTTTATAATTAGCGCTAAAACCGCTGGCGACGAATTGGCCGAGTGCCTGCGGCGGTTGCTTGCCAATACGAATGTTACTGTTTTTTTGTTGTTCCATATTATGTCGTCCGACGAGTGGCGGTTCAGTTCGGCAATAGATAGTGTCGACCCTTCTTTGTTGGCAATGTACGACATTCCGGTAAAAGATGACAGCGATCCGGAAAGACCAGAGTCGGAAGACGATTACGATCGCGTTAAGGTTTATAACCTTCCTTACAAGGGTGGTGACGCTACTTTCAAGTTTATGTGGAACGATGGTTACAAGGGTGTATATTATAAGGTACAGTCAGACGGCGAAGTGGCGGAAGAGGGCTACCGCTACGATACAACCTTGCTTGAACTGCTTAATAAGGAATTCAACAAACAAAAACCTTCGAAAAAACTATCTACCCACATTTCCGATGTCTTCGACAGCCAAGACTTCGAGGTGATTGCCTCGCTATAGCAGTGTCGCCTGAAGGGGGGCTTTAAAGATATGATGCAGTAAAAACAGGTAAGACTGTTAATTTGATAGTAGAAATACGCTTTAGCTTCTAATTTTTTTTTGGTGTACGTAATATATATATAAGGTAGAAATTGAAGTTTGACAGAAAATAAACGTGAAAACTGTTTAAATGGGTCTATGGAACATTTTATTTAATTTTGCAACGTTAAATCAGATTTTCCCAAAAATGAAGAATGGAATAGTAGGACATTTGTGCGCATTACTTGTTGTGGCTGTTTGGGGTACAACCTTCATAAGTAGTAAGGTGCTGTTAAACGATGGGCTTATGCCTGCCGAAATCTTCTTTTTCCGTTTTTCTATGGCTTATATCTGTCTCTGCCTCTTTTCTCACGATAAACTGTGGGCCGATAACTGGAAGGATGAGTTGGCGCTGGTTGGACTGGGAGTTCTGGGCGGTTCGCTTTATTTTATGACAGAAAATCAGGCGCTAATCTACTCTACGGCCTCGAATGTGAGTATATTGGTGAGCACTACTCCGTTGCTGACCGCGTTGCTAGTGGCTATCTTTTACAAGAACGAGCGGATGAATATGATACAGGTAGGAGGCTCGCTGATGGCCTTTGTGGGTGTGGTGCTTGTGGTGCTGAACGGTCAGCTTATTCTGCATTTGAACCCGAAAGGCGATTTGCTTGCCTTGGCAGCGTCGCTCACATGGGCATTCTACTCGTTGGTTATGCGTAGAATAATGGCACGCTACAGCAGCAAGTTCATTACACGAAAGGTTTTTGGCTATGGCTTGCTTACAATTTTACCCTACTTCGCCCTCGTTCACCCTATTGATCATACTTTCGGACAGCTCTTAAAACCTGTGGTGGCTGGAAACCTGCTCTATTTGGGTATCTGTGCGTCGACAGGTGGATATTTGGTTTGGAATTGGGTGATGCAGAAACTGGGTACGGTTAAGTCTACCAATTACATCTATACTCAGAGCCTGGTTGCTATGCTGGCTGCAGCCTTAATACTTGACGAACGCATTACCCCTATGGCTGTTATAGGGGCTGTGGTACTTATTTCGGGTATGGTTATCGCTCAAAAGAATAAAAAGAAATTGAAAACAGCTGTTAGTCAAAATTAATTTTGCCGACTAATTTTAACAAACACTTTCCCAGTACGCTACACTGCAGAAATAAAGCTGACAGATAGAGGCTGTGAAAATTAGCAACACCGAATCGTAAAAAAGATTACCAGTAAGATTAGTGGAACCTGTGGCCTCTCGAATAAGGTTAAAAAGGGAGAGGGGAAATTCCAAACTAATCCTACCGGTAATCAGTAGAAAGTTAGTGATTTTGAAAATTCAGATTAATACTGCCAATTATTTGGCGAACTTCAGGGTCTTGCCGTTGCTGAGGCGAACCACGTATATACCGTTACTCAAAGAAGAGATGTTGATGCCATCTTCTGAAAGTACACCCTGGCTCAACACTTTACCAAGAACATCGGTAAGGGTATAGCTACAGTTTTCGGTATTGCCTTCGCAAATGTAAACTTTATTGTTGTCGAAGCACAAGCCTTGTGCTACAGCGTCAATTCCCTTAACACCAGTTTGCAGGCTTTCGAGTTTCTTTTTACGGATACCTTCGAAGAATTCGATCATCTCGTCGGTAAACTCGCCAGCTACACCATGGCCGCCGCTATGAGGGTAGTAAACGCACTCAACACCTGCCTTTTCCAAATTGTCGTAGAATACTTTACCTTCGCACTGTGGCACAATATTGTCGCTAGAGCCATGACAAACCATAGTAGGGGCATCGTTCGGATCGATGAATGTGTTCGTACCGAGCAGTGCGTGCTTGTCTGGGCACTGCTGGTCGTTACAGCCACCTACCATGTCGTTTTCCGGAGCCATCTGTATAGGGTTACCACATGTCTTATAACGGCAGTCAACCGGACCCGACCAGTCGCAAACAGCATCAATCCAGCTGCTTTCGTTTGTATATTTACCCAGGTTCCCCTCAATATCCATTGTAGCGGAACCTACGGTATACTCTTTCACTCCACGGGTTACACCCATCAGCGAAGCCAAATGGCCGCCTGACGAGAAACCGGAGATTCCGAAGAAGGTGGTGTCGATGCCCAGTTCTTCTGCATTACCCCTCAAATAACGGACAACGGCCTTTATATCGTTAATCTGGGCCGGATATAGCGCATCTTGATAGGTACGGTGGTTTGGTGTAACAAAAATATAGCCAGCCTGCAGTGCGGCTACACCCACTGTTCCCAAGTCGGCTGAACCTTTTGAGTTGTTACTACCCCACGCACTTCCGTAAATATGGATAATGACATTGTGTTTTTCTTTGCCATCATCTTTAGGAAAATAAACGTCGAGTTTGTGACCAATGTGGTTGTCGCCAACATAGTCGATGTCTTTTTTTGACTTGTAGTCGCCGATGTTGCCAGAGTTGCCGCTACCTTCACCGCCGAAGTTAAAGCCACCGCCATTCCAGTTGCCACCGCCGTTCCAGTTGCCACCGCCGTTCCAGTTGCCACCGCCCCAGTCGCCCCATTGGGCAAAAGCACTCATACTACATAAACACATTGAAAGTAAAAATAAACGCTTCATGGTACAAACAATTTATATTAGTTAGTTTTTGTTTCCTTCGTATCTCATTCAAGACAATGCAAAGTTATGTTTGCCTTAAGGTTGAGCGTGTGTATAAAAACATCAAAATCAGACAGATACAAATTTGTCCTATTCGCTAAAAAAAATCCCATTAGGTATATTAAGTATTTGAAAATCAATTTGCTAGATTGGTATAAATGCAGGATAAATTAAGCGCTTTTGACGTGTTTTTAGGGCAAAAACGGGGGTGATTTAAGCCCTAAAAGGCCGTATTTCTGTCATTTTTTCTTATTCCTTCCAAATTAATCCTACTGCAGCGGTTATCAGCGGCTTAGTTTTTATTTGCTGGTTTCGGCTATTTTGACTGTCATTCGTGTATCGGTATGTCTATATATAAAAGAAACCTCCACAAAAAAATGTTTTGTGGAGGTCCTAATCGTTGAGGTATGTTTAACCTTAAAAGTCAGTTATAGCGGCTGTTTACTTTGATATCTGGAGCAAAGCGCCTGTTTCCTTGTCGAAAAGGGCTTTGATATCGCTCTTGTCGAAAAATCCGGCTGGCAGGCTTTCGGTGGTGCCTAACTGCGGAATTGCGAGTGTACCTTTCCAAAGAATGGTCTTGCCTTGTTTGATTTCAACGTCGGCCATTGCCGGAACACGGTATACATAGCCAGTTTTGGCCGATGCGTTGCTAACACGGTTTGTGCTCCCCTTCTTCTTGATGGAGATGTTTATCGACTCGCTAGACTCGGAAAAGCCGTTTCGGCTCGAGAATTTGCAGACTTCCTGATTGTTACCCTCTTTGTCGGGCGAGAAGTTAAATGTCATGCGGCTTTCTTCCATACAGGTTTTGCCATAGAACAGCTCGTAAAGGCTGCGCTCTTCTTTATCGATGTTCCTTACCGATGCGTCGATGTCTTTAACATCGTCGTTTTGTTGTAGCAGGTCGGCCTTTGCCGAGCGCAGGCTATTTATTTGGTCGTAAGCAAACTGTGCGTTGCTGATTTCTGGTGTAGAGTCGTTATCCTTATACTTGAAATTTGTATTGAAGGTGCAACCGCACAAGTCTTCTTTCTTCTTGCAGTGTTCCCTGTCTTTAGGCTGGGTGCAGGCTGGCTGTGCGCTTGTGTTGTCGAAACCCAATGGAAGATTAACGCCGCGAAGGATGTCTTTTTCTGTGAGAGACACCAGCGAACCGGCTGAACCGAACGACGCATATACCTTATAGTGCTGTGCCTGGTCGGGTTCCGTTTGGCGTTTGATGCGTACATTTTTTACTTCCCACGCATCTCTATCCTGCTGGTCGGCATTTGTTCCGAAGTAGCGTTTGGCGTCGCCGGCGTAGGGACCAGCCTTGAATTTTTTATTGACGGCCTCAATTTCAATTTCAAACACTGTTTTGGGTAGGTAGTATGAGGCAACCACCTCGTCTTTTGAATTGGTTTCTTTGTCTTTGACCGATACAACCGCATTCTGGGCATATACACCGGTTGCACAGAAAGCCAATGTAGATAATAGTAACTTTCTCATGTTTTCTTTTTTAGTTATGGATTAAATTTACACTTTCTTCGGCATATTCTTTATATTGTCGTGCAAATAAATCCGCTCTGATTTATGTGAAGAGTAATTATTGTTATAACGCCCGGCGTCTTTTTTTATTGTCTGTTTTTGGCGTACCAACCTTTTACTGGTTCAGTTTATTTTACGTTGTGGGAAATACCCGTTTCTATCTTTACCGGTCGACCTGAGAGCCATGTGCTGTGGTTCGCCCGTCAGTTTTATTTCTCCCTTCAGCCTGATGTCTGCTACCGATGCGCCTACCAGCACCTGGTAAGTGCCCGGATCGACGTGCCACTGTTTGTCGGCATAGTAGCCCAACTGCTCGGGCGAGAAGCTGAAACTGAGGGTACGTGTTTCACCCGCTTTTAGACTTATCCGGTTGAAGCCCTGCAGTTGGATGGGCTTCAGCTTGCTGTCGGCATTGGTTGGCGAAAAGTAGACTTGGGCAATTTCGTCGGCGTTGTATGGGCCGGTGTTGGTGATGCTGAACGACAGCTCGAATCCGTTTCCGGAGGTAGGTGCCGACTGGTCGAGCCGCATGTTGTGGTAGTGGAATGAGGTGTAACTGAGTCCGTAGCCGAACGGATAGGCTACACGCTGGTCGTTGGCTGACAGTCCGTAGTTATAGCAGATGGGGTCGTGCAGCTCTTTTGCCGGATAGGTAACACACAGTTTGCCCGACGGACACACCTTCCCGAAAATAATGTCGGCAACCGCATTGCCTCCCTCTTCGCCCGGATACCAGGCCTGTATGACGGCGGCACACCGTTTCGACAGGTTTGAAACCACTTGGGCCCTACCGCCAAACAGCACCAGCACAACAGGTTTACCAGTCGCAAGCAGTTGTTCAACAAATGCTTCTTGCTGGCCGGGCAGGCGCAGCGAACCGCGGTCGCGGTTCTCGCCGCAGAGTATCACGTTCTCGCCCATGGCGGCAATAATAACGTCGCTTTCGGCAGCAATGGCCAGGGCGTGCTCTCTGTCGGCAGTTTCGCCGCTGTCAATCATCCGGTTTTGTATTTTCCGCATATAGGCGGCGCGTTCGTCGCCAGTTTCTTCAATCACTGTTTCCACGCCCTCGGTCCAGTCACAACCACGTCTGTAGTTTATAGTGCTACCCTGGGGCAGACGGCTGGTCAGTCCGTCTTTCAGGTTCACAATGCGTGGGTGCAGGTCGTCTTCTTGCTGCAGTTGCCAGAAGTAGCGCATCGAGGGGTATGTGTAGTCGCCCAGCATAGCCCACATGCTGTTGGCGTTCGGGCCAGTAAGCGCAATTTTAACGTTTTCACCTAGTGGCAGAATGCCGTTGTTCTCTAGCAAGACGATGCTCTGGGTGGCTAGTTCGTAGGCGGTTTGCCGTTCTTCGGGAGCGTCGAACTCAATGTGGCCGTTTGCATAAAGGTCGGGGTTGGAGTCGAGCATACCGAGTTCGGCTTTGAGTCTCAGCACGTTTTTAACAGCCTCTTCTACCCTCTTGGCACTAACCAAGCCTTTTTCTACAGCCTCGGGCAAGTGTTTGTACGACCCCCCTTCCGGAAAGTCGACGTCGTTGCCGCCGTTCATGGCCGCCGTGGCGTGCTGTAGCGGGTCGTCCGTACCCGGCAGTTGGTTAATAGAGCCGTAGTCGCTGACGGTCAGTCCGTCGAAGTGCAGGTAGTCTCTTAGAATGTCGTTTTGGAGTTGGCTGTTTGCCACACAATTGGTCCCGTCTACGGCGTGGTAGCCCGTCATAAGCACTTTGCTGCCGGCAAGGCGGATGATGGCTTCGTGCGGAAGCAGAATGTCCTCCATCCGTTCCTTCTCGGGGGCGTTACCCCCACCACCGTAGCCGAGGAAGTGTTTTGTACAGGCGGCAATATTGTTTTTCAGGTCGCCGTTCTGCAATCCTTTTACGAAAGCTGTACCCATAGCGGCCGACAAGAATCCGTCTTCACCATACGACTCTTCAAGGCGGTTGAAGGCCGGGTTGCGAACCACATCGACCATAGGCGAAAGGGCAAGCCTGCCTCCCATCTTGCGGAAGTCGGCCGCTGTTTGGCGTGTCTTTTTCTCGGCTAGTTCGGTATTGAACGAACAAGCCAGACCTATTTGTTGCGGATAGATGGTGGCGCCGTATGTGGCAATGCCGGTCAGCACTTCGTCGTGAAAAAGAGCTGGAATACCGTTGGGGGTATTCTCCTCTAACCACGTTTGCAGCTGTTGAACCATGTCGCGAAGTTCGTCGGGTGTTTTTCGGTGGGTAACAGCGTATTGCGAGATGTGTCCGGCCCCATTGGGTATGAGTCGGGCACAAGCATCGGTGTCAAGTCGGTCTCCGTCGAAAAGATTGTCGATGTAGATGCTGTGCAGTTGGGCCAGCCGTTCGCCGGTCGTCATATTGTTGTATAGTTGGTCAACCAGTTCGTTGGTCGACTTGTTCTTGTCGGTTGTCTGCATGGTAGTTATGTTTCTATGTTAGTTTTTAAATTTAGCATAAACCCGTTAGAATAGCAAAAATCGTTTTCACCATGCAGAAATGGTATAAGAGAAACTTTTCTTTTTTTGTCTAAAATTTTTCTATTCATAGAAGCACGGTACTCATTTGAATGGGTCTATAACGAAAGATACTGAATGTCAGCCAGGCCGACAAAGGATTCGGCTACAGCAGCCTTAAACCCGTCTACTCGCTAAGTATGGTGAACGATGACGCGTTCAGCGGGAGCGAATACTACCACCTGTTCCAAGTGGCTGAAAAAGGTAATCCTGAACGCATCATAGAGGGATATGGCGGCAACAGAAAAAGCCCTTATAGACGGCTCGTTTAACAAAGGACTCGCAGAGGGGCGTGCGGAAGGCAAACAAGAAGAAAAGGTTAAAAATGCAAAAAAAATGAAAGAATGTGGTGTTGACATCAATATCATATCTACAGTAACCGGACTTACTGTATCTGAAATAGAAAAATTGTAATCTGCGTCGATTGTTCTTCGTGTTGATGTTTCCTATTTTCTTAAAATAGGTGTAGTTACAATAAAAAATACATGTGGTGGTAGCTGTCGCACCTTCGGACTCCACACCTCAGAGCCATAATGCGTGCCCCGTAGTCATCAAAATGAGAATACTATTTTTCCTCAAAATTCACAATGTTACAACGGCATTTATTCTGAGCAAACTTTATCAAAATACCATTCCGAATTATATTTTTTATATTTCTGTGCAAAGATGCTGTCTGACATTCTGTTAGAAGGCCGGTATAAAAAATGAGTACATTTCCTCTCTACAGATAATGCAACAAAGATGTTGTTTAGGCTATCCACAGAAACTGCTTGAACGTTCATTTTTTCAAATAGATCTAACGCCTTACCGATATTTTTTTGCATGTCGGTATGCGGAATTTCTTCGGTGTAAATGTCATGATGAAATTGACGTTTGACGAAATATAATTTATTGTCACTTTGAACTATATAAATTCCGTTTCTCCTCCTAATTGTTAGATTTTTAAAAGCATCATAATCAAGGTTATTTATCATTTGTATTCTATCGTCTAGGTTGTTAAAGGAGCAACCTGAAAACGAAAACAAGAAGAAAAATATAAAGAACAATGAACTTATTTTTTGTGTCATTCTTTAAATCTTATATTAAGCAATAATGTCCGCAAATTTGGGGTGATGTTGACTATTAGTAATTATTGCTGTCCGATAAAAATCGGGAATTGATAAATTCTAATCGTTAATTGCCTGTAAATAGGCATTTGTCTTATAGTTCTCAAAATTTAGCCCCTCTTTTAAAGGAAAGAGCTCCAGTTGATGCGAGACGACACTCTCCGGATTCCGAGTTTGAATGATTTTGAGCCACTGCCCTTCAGGCAGATTCAGGAAGTCATATAGGTTGATGTAGGTTTAGTTATCCTGCGGCATTTGTGTTTTCCTCTCTTCGTCTCCTTTACCATTACAACACCGCTTTTAGGTCTTCTTCCACGTCGATGACTCAGTTCCTCC
>ODAI011301237.1_pt1 | contig 25553 bp, 28 predicted proteins | sample 1539321 | NCBI WGS metagenome assembly ODAI01 (sample SAMN02144231, study PRJEB22623) | gut metagenome | biome: sheep rumen | host: Ovis aries | place: New Zealand
AACCCAAGGAGAAAAAAATGGCTTTACAACATGCAACAGACGAGAATTTTCAAAACACAATTCAAAATGGATTAACATTGGTGGATTTCTGGGCAACATGGTGTGGTCCATGCCGTATGTTTGGTCCAATTTTCGAATCTGTATCCGAAAAGGTTCCTGATGTCAATTTCGTTAAATTCGAGGTTGATGAAACAAATCGCGCAACCCCAACAAAATTTGGTATCCGCAGCATTCCCAGTGTTCTGGCATTCCGCGATGGCAATTTGATTGAGGCCCGCACAGGTTTAATGGACGAAGAAACCGTTATTGCATGGATTAAAGAATTACAATCCTAAGGAAAAACAAAACCAAAAGGTAAAAAAATGGCAAAACAAGATTACAAAACACTGGAATTACCTGCAAAATACGTTCCAAAGAAAAGCGAAGAATACATGTGCTTGGAACAACGCGCGTATTTCTATCAAATTTTGATGGCACAAAAACAAGAAATAACCGATGGCAATTCGGGTGTTTTGAACACCGTTCGTGGTGCTGATTCAAATGATAACGGTGGCGGTGGCGACGATGCAGACAACGCATCACAAGAACAGGCATTAACAATGAATCTGCGCATGACCGAACGCGACAATAACTTATTAAAGAAAATCGATGCCGCATTGGAAAGATTAGAAAATGGGACATTTGGATTCAGTGTTATATCCGGCGAAGAAATTGGTATTTCGCGTATGTTGGCACGTCCATTGGCAACAATGACTGTCGAAGAACAGGAAGAATACGAATCCAGAAAATAAACAATCGTTATGTGATATCAAACAATCGGGTTATATTTTATAACCCGTTTTTTTATAAAAAAAGAAACAGAAACACCCAAGGAATGTGAATTATTCAATCCACATATTGACCAAAGCGGTTCCGTTTTCACCACCAGATCTGACCTTGGATGTTCTGTTTGCGTCTGTCCAACCAATAGTTGCCACCTCTTTATTAGAAGAGGTTTGAACTGTGGTTGTTTGGGGATTTTGAGACAGAGTTACAGAGGAATTAGTACCAGTATTTTTAATGACGACATTACCTGACTCGCGCTTAATCGTACTATCGACATAAGACGTAGAAGCCAGTTGCGTATCCGCAGCCATGGCAAAATTGCCACAAACAGCGCAAAAAACGCAAGAAAACAACAAAAATTTGGATATTGTTGCTCTCAGTCTCATTATTACTTTTTCCCCTTAATCAAAAGGGTAGTAAAAATAATAAAACTGACGCAAGCACAAAAATACTATTTTTGCTTTTTATTATTGACTTTTTTATAAGTCTTTGTTTTTGCGGTCGTTTTTTTTACATGTAATTTGTCATTTTTATCATCTTTTTTGGCAGAATCCCTCATTTCGCGTTTAAACACATTTACGCCATCTGCCAGATTTTTCATCATGCCTGGTATAGATTTATGACCAAACAAAATGACCAGCAAAACAACAATAACCAGTATTTCCATCCAACCTAATCTTCCCATATTTGCCCCCTTTTATTATTTGGCCACATAACAATCCAATCCATCAGATTTTGCATTACGGCAAAAACCATTTGCATCACTGCTGTTATTAAACGCGACACGCAAACGATATGTTGTCCGTCCATCTTTCAACACCGATGCCAAAACAACGAACTGTTTGCCAGCAAACAAACTGCTGTGCGCCGCGCGAATTTTTTTGCCCGCCGCATTTGCCGCATCACGCGTAGCATAAGAACCAAATTGCACATACCACGCCGCACCAGATTTTGCGACAGTTTTTTGAGCCGCCGGCTTATTCACTGACTTTGGTGCAGGTTTGGCAACTGGTTTTTGTTGAACAACAGGTTTTGGCGCAGGTGCCGCATCAACCTTGTTTGGATTAAATACAACCTCGCGTCTATCTTGCACAACGCGCACATCTGGTTCTGGGTTGGCTGCAACCTGTTGGGGTTGTGGTTGTGCCTGAACCTGAACAGGTGGCATTGGCATAGGTTTTGGTTCCACACGCACATTATCAGGCACCTGTAAAGGTTGCTGATTTGCGTCCATCACCGGGGCCGATGGCATTGGCATATCGCCACCATCAACGACAACCTCTGGTTCGGCATCTAAATCAATTTCTACGGACGAAGACGGTGTGCCAGACACAGTCCGCACAATAATATATGTTGCCAGCGCAATAACAACCAACCCTATTCCCAATAACAACCAAGGCTTCCGGGGACGTGGGCTAACAAACGCGGCCTCTGGCAAAGAATCAGATGCGTCTGCATCTAAATCCAATAAATCTAAATTTGTATTATCTTCGTTCATAAAAAACTCCCTTAGAATTTCTTTTATCTAAGGGATATTATATCACAAAAAACACACTAAAACAAATACAGATATCATTTTTATTTTGGTTGTGTTCCAAAATGTGGTGGCACAATCAATTTTTGGTTTTGTTCTACAATCGGTTCGACCTCGCAATTACAACAACCGGCAACCGCCACCACTGACAAAACCGCCAAACAAATCAACAAAGCTTTTTTCATCTCTTTTCCTTTTAATCTTAAAACCATTTAAAAAAATAACTAGACAGATGCGCAGTTGTTTATGAGTGCGGTGTAGAACTGCTACATAAACGAATAAACAACAAGCAGATGCCCGTTATTTTAATAAATTATGCCCCAATCAATCGATTGGGGCAATAACTTTTATGCAGGCATCTTTACCGCATCAACCATTTGGCGAACAAAATCATTTAATGCCACAACCTCTTGGGCATCAATACCCAATTTACGCAAAGTGACCGTTTTATCATTTTGTTCTTTTTCACCAACAACGGCAATAATCGGCGTTTTTGCCAAAGACAATTCGCGAACCTTGTAATTGACCTTTTCGTCACGCAAATCTGCACGTGTATAAATACCAGCAGCACGCAAATCAGAAACAACCTTTTCCGCATATTCGCGATACTTTTCAGATACAGGTACCACGACAACCGGTTCCGGCGACAACCACAATGGCAAATTACCACCTGTGGATTCCAACAAGATTCCAAAGAATCTTTCAATAGAGCCCAACATAGCACGATGCAACATAATTGGACGATGCTTTTCACCATCTTCGCCGATATAAGACAAATCGAATCTTTCTGGCAAATTCATATCCAATTGCACCGTTCCGCACTGCCAAACACGACCCATAGAATCTTTCAAATAATTATCGATTTTTGGGCCATAGAAAGCGGCATCGTTTTCTGCAATTTCATATTCAATACCATTTGCGTCCAACGCATGCTTTAATGCAGCCTCGGCTTTATCCCAAACCTCGTCAGACCCGATACGGAATTCTGACAAAGGACGTGTTGCCAACTTCATCGTGATTTTTTCAAATCCAAATTTATTGTAAATATCTTTGATAAAGCGCAATATTTTTACAACTTCGCTTTCTAACTGTTCTTCCGTACAGAAAATATGCGCATCATCTTGGGTAAATTCACGCACACGCATCAACCCAGATAAAGCACCTGCGGCCTCGTAACGATTAACCTTGCCGAATTCAGCAAAATATAATGGTAAATCTTTATACGAACGAATACCTTGACCGAACACCAACATACAACCCGGACAAGACATAGGTTTCACACAGAACACTTTACCATCTTGGGTCGTTCCTGAATAATTATGAGCACCATATTTTGCCCAGTGACCAGATTTTTCCCACAAACATCTGTCCATCACAGACGGCGTAGAAATTTCCATATAGCCGGCCAATTCCTGACGATGACGAATATAATCAATCAAATGACGATAAATCTTATATCCCTTGTCATGCCAAAACACCGCACCTGGCGCATATTCAGGTTCAAAATGGAACAAATCCATTTCCTTGCCCAATTTACGGTTATCGCGTTTTGCGGCTTCTTCCTGCATTTTCAAGAATTCATCTAATTCTTCTTTGCTGGCAAATGCATCAACATAGATTCTTTGCAGCATTTTGTTTTTAGAATCCCCCTTCCAATACGCACCTGCAACGGAACGAATTTTGAAAGCATCGCGTGGTAAATCTTTGGAACTTTCCACATGTGGCCCGCGACACAAATCCGTAAAATCACGAAAAGAATACACAGACAATTTTTCGCCATTGGCATCGTATTCATTTAACCATTCCATTTTATATGGTTGGTCATGGAACAACTCTTTGGCTTCCTCTAAACTCACGATTCGTTGTTCGAAACGACCATTTGATTTAATCAAATCGCGCATTTCTTTTTCAATTTTTTCAAAATCATCTTCACTGAATCTGTAATCGGTATCAAAATCATAATAAAATCCGTTTTCAATAGCCGGACCACCCGCAAATTTAATATCTGGGTGCAATTTTTTAACCGCCGCCGCCATAACGTGTGCCAACGAATGACGAATCAATTCAATAGGATAAGACATATTAACTACCTCTAACTTTATTTATATTTGTTTAATTTTTTTTGAAACTGTTTTTGATTATAATACGCACCATTTTTTAGTGCAAGCAGAACCCTTAGACCCCCGCGGGGGTTGTGCAAGTCAAAGTAGTAAAGAATATTTTTTTCAACAACATACTGTTATCCTAGGACATTTTATTCAAAAAGTCAATATTTTCACTTACTTTTTTATATTTATACAATATTTGAACTCTGCACTTTGAACTTTGAACTTTAAAAAACGGGCTTTACGCCCGTTTTTTTAACCCAAACATGCAACTGTTGGGAAATCGATAATACTGCCATACAGGACGGCAAAAAAGAAACATACCGACCCACCAATAACAAACAAATGCCACAACGCATGCGAAAAACGCATACGGCGCCACAGATAAAATATTACACCAATCGAATAAGACAAACCACCCGCCAACACAAACCACATTCCCCGATGCGATATTGTTTGAATCATTGCAGGCAAAATCCACAACAACGCCCAACCCATAATTAAATATAAAATAACGACCCATTTTGGTTGCTGTTTGGGATTTTTAAATTTCATGATTGCGCCAAAAATAACAATAGCCCACAACACACCAAACATAGACCACCCCAACCCCATATGATGACATCTATTTAAATTCACCAATAAAAACGGTGTATATGTTCCGGCGATTAACGCATAAATAGCGATACTGTCCCAAACCTCGAAAAAGCACTCACTCTTTTCGCCAATCATCGCATGACACATTGTTGAACCAAAATATAAAAAGAACATTGTTGCACCAAATATAGAACACGACACAACCGCCCATACATTGTGGTATAACACCGCATAGGCAACCAACATCGCCAGTCCCGCAATTGCAAGTCCAATACCAATTCCATGCGTTAAAATATTCAACACCGATTCACTATGCGTCACCGGTCTTTCCCAACGGAACAAACCACTGGCCTGTAAAACACGCAACAAAGTCGATGCATGTGAATCTTTTTTAACAGCACGCAATTTTGCTTTTATATCTCTCTTTGATTTTGTCATTTTATTTCAATGCTCCCTTCACTCTTTCTATAACCCTATCTTTACCCATAACTTGCATGATTGAATACAAATCAGGTGTATTTGTGCGACCAGTTAATGCAACACGCAAATTCATTGCAACATCGCCATTTTTAACACCCGCATTGACCGCAATCGCGACAATTTTATTCCACCAAGAATCTTTATCATCATTAATATCAAATGTTGATAAAAACGCATTTAACACATCTGCATTAAATTCAAATTCACGATTTGGTTGGAATAAATTATCCCAAAAATAAGCAACCTCTTCTAATGTCTGGCGCCATGTAATAAAATCTTTACGAATACGTTTTGGATTATCGCGTTCAATAGATAAAACATTACGCAAATATTGCACATCGGCAACCTGGTCTTTACGCACAGAATCTGCATAATTTTGCGCCCAGTCAATAACATTTTGAACCAATGTATCCACAGGCATCTGTGCAATATTTTCTTTGGCCCACCACTCTAATTTTTTCATATCGAACAAGCCACCAGACATTGGAATTTTCTTTGGTTTCATTTCATATTCCCAAAAAGACTTAACCTGCCCTTTTAATTTTGCTTCTTCATATCCAGGCGCCAAAATATTTCCTATATATTCAATCAAAGCATCTGTCGGCCAACCTGCAGCAAAGAAAAATTCAACATTTAATTCCGGATCTTTACGTTTAGACATCTTACGCTGTTTGCCTGTTTCTTCATCAATTTTATCCAATGTAGCGGTATGAATATAAAGTGGTGGCGTCCAACCCATCATACGAAATAATTGATAATGTAATGGTAATGATGACAACCATTCTTCACCACGAACAACATGCGTTGTCCGCATAAAATGGTCATCACACAGGTGTGCAAAATGATATGTCGGCAAACCATCATTTGATTTAATCAAAACCAAATCTTCATTATTTTCTGGGAAAGAAATAGAACCACGAACCGCATCTTTACAAAAAATACGTTGTGCCGGATTACCCGTTGAATACAAACGAATCGATGGAACCTCACCTTTATCCAAATGCGCAATAATATCTTCGTCTGTTAAATCGCGGTCGCGTGCAAATTCACCATATATCCCGGTTGGAAAACCTGCTGCTGTTTGCTTTGCCCTAATTTCTTCCATTTCGTCCGCTGTTAAAAAACAAGGATACGCCAATCCGCGCGCCAATAAATCCGCTGCAACCGAACGATAAATATCTTTGCGTTGCGATTGAAAATACGGTCCATATTTTTCGTCATTATTATACTTAAAACCAAATCTGCGCATATTATTCTTAACAATATCAACCGCACCTGCTACTTCACGCTTGGTATCTGTATCTTCTATACGTAACATAAACACACCACCAGATTGAGATGCTAATTTAAAATCAATCAATGCACTATACAAATTGCCCAGATGCATAAATCCAGTTGGACTGGGTGCGAATCGGGTGACAAAAGCCCCCTCTGGCAAATCGCGAGGTGGGAATTTTTCCTCTAATTCTGCAATAGTATATTTTGGTTTTCCGCCCAAAACCCGTTCAATTAATTCTGGTTTTAATCCATTACGCATTTTCGTTTCCCTTGTGTTTATAACTTTATGATTCTATACTAATTATATGGAAAAACAAGAAATAAGAACATTCGGTCGCCGTCATGGCAAAAAATTATCCGCCCGCAAACAAACATTGCTGGAAACTGTTTTGCCGGCTTTTTTGCCAAAAAACATCAAAAACACCGGGAATTTAATTTTGGAAATTGGTTTTGGTAATGGCGAACATGTTCGCGATTTGGCGATTCGCAATCCTGAATCTATTATTATTGGTGCCGAACCATTTATGAACGGTGTTGCGGCATTATTATCGGCAATAACAAACGAATCGACCAATGAAATTATGGACGAATATAAAAACATAAGAATTTGGCCAGATGATGTTCGAAAAATGTTTAATGAATTGGACGCAAAATTTAACGAAATATGGGTTTTGCACCCTGACCCATGGCCCAAGGCACGACACGAAAAACGCAGATTATTAAATGCAGATTTTTTATCTGTTTTGGGAACAAAACTGATGCCAAATGGTCAAATTATCATCGGCACAGACCATTGGGAATATTTCGATTGGATTGTCGAACAAAGTAAAAAAACGGCGCTTAACGCATCGTTTACGGCACAATCTGTAATTCATACACGATATGCAGAAAAAAATATGGCAAAAACCACAGAACCCAAATATTTAATTTTATCCAATTAATACGCAACAAAGAATTTTAATTTATCTATCAATTCTGGACGATTTATTTGCACCAAACGATAAACTTGTTCTGCACGTATAAAACTGGTTCCCAACATAACATGTAATTCCATATTTTGTGCCGTCCAATTTTCCAATGCACTGTAAATTCTGCCAACAAAATCAGATGTATTCATATCTTCGTGGGACATAATCAATAACACAGATGAGGCATGCAATTTATTTAAATCTGCGAAAACATCAGCCCAATCCAAAGGCCATATTTCAAATATATCCAACCCGATTGATAAATCTTTGTTAAAAAACAAATCATCACGCACAGCCGACAGCGATTCAGCGAATCGTTTTAAATCATTTAATTTCACAATTAATTGGGCACCTGTTGCACCCTGTTTAAAAACAGAATTAATATTAACCACCAAATTAGAAATATCATCACCTGCAACACAATCGAATCGCGAATATATTTTTATATTTGATTTTTCAACCCATGGCCAAATCACAGGAACCGATGTCGGCGATACCGATAATGCAGGCACTTTCATTTCAACCATATATTCCGCCGCCCCGGCCAATTCCGCACCATCTGGATTATCCCCCAGCCACAAAGACACAGATTTTGCCACATCAACATTATTATCAAAAATTTCTTTTATATCTATCATTATGCTTTCTAGTTTATCATAAATATGATATAATTAAAACAAATGAAATTATACGACAGATTAAATTTTTTACTATTGGGAACATTATGGATTTTGGCCATAGTGCTGATATTAAATTTTTGGTTAAATACGGCATACCGTTTTAACATGTTTTCTGCGGCACATTGGGAATATATATCAAATATCCAGGCCCAAAACCTGCCTATATCCAGTGGTTTTTATATCGCATTTATTGTATCAATAACCATGGGAATATTGGGGTTATATTTATTATTCCGTCCAAAATTTAGAAAAATAAAATTGCCCATATCACAAAAAACTGTGACGCAACAAGCCACACCACAACAACCAATTATCAAACCCGAACAAACGGTTCAGCAACCCGCACCACTGGAACAAAAAAACGATATTCAACCGACAAACACACAAATATCATCAAATCCAATAATGGCACGACCACCGCGTTTGCATATTCAAATGCCACAAAAAACAGTAAATCGTCCTGTCACAGCAACCAAAAACACACAACAACAAACAAAAAAACAAGAACCCGTTGCGCGCTATACGCATGAAATCCGGGAAATTTTTGAAAAAAATAAATTTATGGTTTTAACACCAAAACCAATCAATCGTATTCCTTTGTCATTGATTGCAATTGGTGCAAACGAAACATTATGGATTGGCGCAACCGATATATCACACGAACAAATGAGTGATATAATATTGACATTAAAAAATGTATTTAACGAAACACTGGAAGATATTGAAATAGATTTAAATGCATTTATAATAAACCCAACAGATACAGATTTAGTAGATGCAATTTTGGATTTAAAAGATATTCAAGAACTAGAATCCGCAATCCAAAATATTCCAAACGAACCTGAATCTGACGAAAACGACAGTATGGACGCTTTTGCTGGATATATTGAAACCGTTTTGACATATTTGGGAAATAAATAATGAAAATAAGTGAAACAAACGCTATTGCACGCATATCAGAACTGGGCATGGACGATATGCCACTGATAGAATACACACCCAAACCAAAACTATTACCGAATGATTGGTTTATGCGTTATCGCGCATTATGCCACGAATTTATGGAATCTTTATCAAATTATGCAACCGAAATCGCATTTATGAATTTATCACAAAATGAATTTATGGGGTTATTAACCGGACGTGCTTTACCACGAAACACATCTATTCGGTGGCGCATACCAATTACACTGGGTGGCGAAATGTCGATTGAAAATATGTTTTTATGCCGCACTTTTCCAAACAGTCACAGACTCGACAGATTCATAATGGAACAAACCGGCAACGAAACATTATGGTTGCCTAATCCTGAAAAGGCGGTATATGTCACAACACATACGGCAACGGGCGGCACCGGTGGAAACGCAACATCTGACCGTCTGTCACAGGTCGCCGCACAAATCGCCAAAGATAATTCATTGGGGTAAAACATGAACCAAACAGAATTTTTAGACACAATAAAAAACAAAGGCGCATTGATTTGGGGACCATCGAACGCACGCGCCATTGAATACGCAAATTCAAATTTACAGCAAAAAAAATGTGCCATGTTTCCTAATTTTATGATTAGTTTATATACACAAACGGCTGGAATAAATTTAGGATCCGGATATATATTTGGTCCAACAGAATTACCAAATGGAAACAATTTTCCAATCCCCAGCATCACAGATATAAACACAGAAATTCAAAACATACCGGCATTGAAAAACAAAACATTATTTGGTCGTAATGACTTATTTTGGTTTGCATTTGATTCTTTTGGAACATGTTATATGTTAAGCAATATAAATGGCAGCATTTTACGCAAATACGACGACGGATATCGCGCATTATATGATTGCCTGATGGGTGGAAAAATTTAAATGAAAAAACTATCTGTATCTTTATCTGGACATCAAACCAGTATATCACTGGAACCTGAATTTATATTGGAATTACAGCGTATAGCCAAAAATCAAAACACATCGGTCGCGGCAATTATTTCCAATATAGACAAAACGCGCAGTGCAAATTCAAATTTATCATCTGCAATACGCGTTTGGATTTTAAAAAATATAAAAAACTAATCTTTTTGTTTGTTTTTTTGTTCTGCCAAATGTGCCAACAATATTTGGTGTGACGATTTTGGCAACTCACTCAACAAAGCATCTGCGCATTGTGATTCTGTCACGAAATCATAATTTTTCTCCATCAAAGATATAATTGTATTATGAATTTCATCATCTGAAAATTTTCTTTTTGCCGACCAATTATATTGCATTTTATATGGAACTTTGATGGGTGACAAAGTATTTATTTTTACCCCCAATTCTGTTGCTAATTTTTTGCGCGCATCATTTGAATTAAACAAACACAATGCCGTATTACGACCATGCGCGGTTCTGCGAAATTGAATCAAAGGCATACCTTTTTCATCACGCATAGATGCCAAATCTTTATCTTTGATATCACGCACCAAATTAATAATTTTAGAAACAGGTATTCGATACAATGAAACCAATCGTATCACAGGTGTCCAATGAATATCTTGCACTGGAACTTTTTTTAAATTCACCAAATTAAACCTATTAACAAATTCATCAAAATAATCTTTATGTAAAAAATATTGACCGTCACGAAACAAAACACGTTTGCGACCACCCCATGTATCATAAACAGATTTTAAATTTTGTATCAATGCATCACGTGATATATCAACATTCGTCCGTATTTTTTCATAATCCAACCAAACATTAGTTTTAAACATAACAACCGCCTTTTATTTTTTTACAAATAACACTATATATCTTTAATTACGTTTATCAAGTCTATACGCAATAAATCCGCCAAAAATTGCAATTAATACAATTATAACAAACCACGCATCACGCCCCAACATTCTGTATAAAGTCATATGGGAACCAGTTGCCACACCGTCCAACACACCAATTTGTCCAATGGGTAATTGCGATATAATTTTACCGTCCGCACCAACAAACGCACTAATTCCAGAATAATTAGCCCTGATAACTGGAACACCCGATTCGATTGCCGCCCTGCGCACCATATCCAGATGTTGATATGTCCCCGGCGTTTTTCCAAACCAAGTATCATTTGTTATATTCACAATCGCATCAACATAATCATTTTTTACAACCGCATTTGAAAATATAATTTCATAGCAAACCGCCGGCGCAAAAACAAAACTGGTGTTTTTATCAATACGCAAATCCATCAAACGCGCACCTTGCCCAGCCGTCAAATTTGCAGGTGTTGGAATAAATTTAATTGGACCATATTCACCAAACGGCACCAAATGAGATTTACTGTAATAATCTAAAATATCACCATTTTCATTTGCCAAAACCAATGAATTATATACTGACGAATCATAATCAACAACATGCGCACCAATTATCACAGGAACATTTAATTGTTTTGCAATCGGCATAAAATCATTTGGACGCAATGCAAACGGATACGATGTTTCTGGATAAATAACAACATCAATATTGCGAACATCACCCGCCAATTTTATCAATGCATCAACACGATTTTTTGCCTGATTCAATGCGTCCGCACGCGTCATAGAAATTTTAGATTCTTGACTGGTCACTGGTTGAACGACACGAATTCGCGTTGCACTATTACCCATATTTGATATTCCAATATTATTATATCCTGCAAACAACCCAACAACCAAAACCAGCATAAAAAACACAAACAAAAACCAATTCGCTTTGCCACCACGATTATATAATAATTGCACAGACGATGCAATCAAACCAAATATCACAAATCCTAATCCCAATGCACCAAACAACGACATAGAATTCGAAATAATTGCGCCACCCAAAGTAATATTTGCAATTGGATTCCATGGAAACCCAGTCAAAAACCATTCACGCAACCACAACACCGCAGTTGCCGACAAAGCAAAAACCATTGGTTTTACACTATTTTTGTTGTATATACATCGTGTCAATACAAATGGAATTGTGAATATAATTGCGCCAACCAATGCCAATCCAATCAATGCCGGTCCGGTCCAAATTGCAAATTGTTTTGTTAATTCCGGAACAACATATATGGAATTTAACGACCACCAAAACATAGAAATTGAATACATGGCACCAAACGGAATCGCACGCAGCCAAACCCGCCACCAAGAAACTTTGTCATCACCCATACACAGCAACCAATATGCCGCCCCAAATGCCAAAATTGTTATCCACCATAAATTAAAAGGCGCAAAACCCAACGATGCCAAACCACCCAGCACCCCAACCAACACATATTTCCACCATTTAAACCCAGAAACATTTTCATCAGCATACGGATTTTTAAACCCTAACTTTTTCAAAACTTTAATTTCTTTGGCCTCCATAACACGCGCCTGGGCATCAGTCAAATGATCATAACCCAACAAATGAAACATACCATGCACAACCATATGCGCCGTATGTTCAGCCACAGAAATATTCGCCGCCGCCGCTTCACGTTTTACCGTATCCAACGATATATAAATATCCCCCAGCAAAATATCGTCACCCAATTCAAAAGACAAAACATTTGTTGGTTTATCCATATTACGATACATTTTATTCATCGCATGAATTTCATTATCATCAGTCAAAGTAATAGAAACCTCGGCATCACGATATTTTGCGCCAACAACCGCATTTGCAATTTTTTCAAAATCTATATTATATTTTTTCCAACGTGAATCATTGTAATTAACATAAACTTTCATTTTTATCGCCTCTATACGCATTGATTCTGGGAATTTTTATTTTTTACCCAATCCAGATTTTTTTGCAATTTTCGACCTGACATTTGCATAATTTGGTGCAACAAATGGATAATCATCTGGCAATCCCCACTTTGCACGATATTGTTCAGGTGTCATATTAAATCGCCGTTTAATATAACGCCGTAACATAACATGCCACGTACCATCTTCCAGACATTGAATTCTATCTGGCTGGACCGAATCAGCAATTTGTTGGGGACTCACCACCGTCCCACGCAAAATTGCCCGCGCAGAATTAACCGCGTCCGCCATAGATAAATCAGGATTATTCGCCATTGCCGCCGCCGCCAAATTTGCAACAGCCAATGTAAATTCATTATTTTTCGTATTGTTATTTACCATTTGCTAAAAAACCTTTTATTTACTAATATTATACCACAAATAAACTACAAATAAAACGAAAGTCAAATTATAATGAAAAAAGATACCAGACCACTTGCCGATATTATGCGCCCTGCAACCATAGAAGAAGTTGTCGGGCAACAAAATTTATTGGGTGAAAACGGATTGATACGCCGTATGGTTGATAACCATAAATTATCAAATTTAATATTATGGGGTCCCCCAGGTTGCGGTAAAACAACAATTGCACGCGCATTGGCACATTCTGTTGATATGGATTTTGTCCCGATGTCTGCGGTATTTTCTGGGTCTGGCGATATAAAAAAAGCCATGGACGCGGCGCGTATGAATCGCGACATCGGTCGTGGAACACTGTTATTCATAGATGAAATTCACAGATTTAACAAAACCCAGCAAGATACATTATTACCGTACCTGGAAGACGGTACAGTTGTTTTTATCGGTGCAACAACCGAAAACCCCAGTTTTAATTTAAATAATGCGTTGCTGTCACGTTGTCATGTTGGGGTTTTAACACCATTGGGCACTGATGATTTAATGATATTACTGGACCGCGCCGAAAAATTTTTAAATAAAAAATTACCATTAACAATGGACGCAAAAATTCACTTGGCACAAATGGCGGACGGCGACGCGCGATTTTTATTAAACACCATTGAATATTTATCAAGCGCGAATTTTAAAAACGATTTAGACATCGATGCATTGGATAACGCAATACAAAAACGCGCACCATTAAGTGATAAAACAGGTGACGAACATTATAATTTAATATCTGCGGTTCATAAATCTTTACGGGCCAGTGATACAGATGCGGCATTATATTGGGTTGCACGCATGATGACATCTGGCCAAGATGCCAGATATATATTCAGGCGCCTAACACGATTTGCAATGGAAGATATTGGCCTGGCCGACCCAAACGCATTACAAATCGCGATTGCGGCATGGAACGCATACGAACGATTGGGCAGTCCCGAAGGCGATATTGCCTTGACGGAATTAGTTATATATTTGGGCACCGCACCCAAAAGTACGTCCAGCGACCGCGCATTGATGGCATCATATAAATTAGCCAAACAAACAGGCAGCCTGCCCCCGCCAAAAAACATTTTAAATGCACCAACAAAAATGATGCGCGATATGGGATATGGCGCAGGATACATTTACGAACCCGACACAAAATCTGGGTTTTCTGGTCAAAATTGTTTCCCAGAAAGCATGCAACGCACAAAATTATATACACCGGTTGAACGCGGATTTGAACGTGAAATAAAAAAACGTGTTGATTATTGGGACGGATTACGTGAAAAAATAAACAATAAAAAATAACGCCAAATTGGCGTTATTTTTTAAAACAAAATATTTAAATACATACCAACCGCAGATTCTTCATTTTCATATTCATATGAATATGTTGCGCCATATTGTGTTCGTCCAAATTGACGCACCAATTTGAAACGCAACCATTCGCGGTCAAAGTCAGGATTTGTCGCAACACGAATTGTTGCACCAATACCCAAACGCCAACCATCAACCATACGAAAATATGAATCAGGCATAAAGTCAATATATGACATGCCACGTGTATCATCAAAAATCCATGTTGATTTAACAGTTCCCGCCAAAGACACACCTGCCCATTGACGACCGACGCGCAATCCCGCAAAATATGTTGATTTTGCAAAGTCTGGTTCCCGCACATGACGATTACCACCAAACCGCGCACCGAACAAAACATCTGTTAAAATACGTGCCGAATTATTATCTGCCAACCCTGCACGATAAACACCGTTTAATTCGATACTGGAAAAACCGCGTTCTTTGCGTTCATGCACAAAATCGAACTGATAATGAATATTTGCACCGGCGGTCAAACGACTGTTCAAACCATATGAAAAAGCCTGACCTAAACGCAAAATATCATTACCATAATCAACAGATGTTGTTGATAATAAATGTTCTGCGTCCAACAGATACAACATATCAGATGTATCTGCCATCAAATAATCATCATCTGCATATGCAACGCCGCACAACAAAACAGTTCCAACAAAACCACATAATAACTTTTTCATGTAAAACTATACCCGTTGTTTAGAATTGGAACATAACTTGCAACCCAACCGACCATTCGCGGAATTTAGACAAATCAACATACGCATAATGTGCCGGGTCATTAAACTGTGCCGCCGTTGCAGGCAAAGTTCCATCATGCACGACCAAAGTCTTGTCATCTGCACTGTCATACAAAGATGTTTTTGCATACAGATTCAATGCAAACCAATCATTTGGCTGCCAACCGAATGCACCTTTGATAGAAAACTGGTCATGCCAATCATAGAAACCATATAAACCTTCGACATTTAATGTCCAATCTTCTGCCAATACTGTCCAGACACCCATACCTAATTCGCCCATAAAAACAGTATCTGTTGAATCGCCATAAACCAACATACCCCATTCGTTCGTGGTCAGGTTTTCCATATAATCACCATAAACATCACCGTCCATATTCACCAACCAACCGCGTGCCAAACCATAGATTGTTGATGTTGCGACTTTATACCCTGCCTTTAAATCAGCAATAAAATAATCAACACCATGTTTTTGATGTTCATAATATCCAGATATCGTTGCAATCCAATCGTCTGTATCAACGATACGACCCTGCAAACCCAAACCATACAGATTCAAACCATTTGATTTATATTCATCTGTACCTGCACCGGCGGTATCTGTCCATATTAATTTATCACGATTGTATTTACCCATTGCCTGCAAAGCGATACGGTCTGTCAAACCAAAACTCAAATCTTCCTTTAAAGACAATTCTTTTAATTTTCTGGCGACTTCGCCTGTGGCATTACCAAAATTATATTTACCCTCTAAATATTCACCGGTGGTCACCGAACCAAATTGGAATTGCAAAGGCTGATAAAAAGGATTTGCAATAAAATATTTCCGCTTTGCAGATTTACGATATGTTTCACCACGAACATATGTTTGTTTATTTTCACGTGGTTTTACCTGACTATAATGACGTGGTTCATAATTTGTATTGATATTATCATACATACCCGCACGCGACGCACGTGGCGCATAATCATTAGAATAAGACTCATACGCACTGCGATTTATACGAATTGTATCACCATCAGAATTTGTCATATTGATACTGGAATACATAGAACTGCGGCCCGCCGCATTAACATCTGCACCAAACGCAACACAGCCCAAAACTGCGAAAATTCCAAAAAATTTAATATTCATTTAAAATCTCCTTTCCCGTCAATTATATCACATTTTACCCCAATAAAAAAGCCATAATTACATTTGAATTAAAAAGTAAAAAACAAAATCTAAATATGTAAATAGAACGAGGTAGATACGCAGTTATTTGCAAGTGCAGTATACAAGCGCTACATAAACGAGCAAATAACAAGTAGATTATGCCACCAGCCTGACAGATATTAGAACGGTATAGATGCGACGATTCCGGCGAACGTAAAAAAACAAAATCTAAATATGTAAATAGAACGGTATAGATGCGCAGTTGTTTGTGAGTGAAGTGTACAAATGCTACATGAACGAGCAAACAACAAGCAGATATGCCGTTATAAAATCTGGCGTTTGTTATTTGCGTCAGGCGCACTCACAATCCCTTCTTGTTCCATACGTTCCATAAATCCAGCCGCCTTGTTATAACCAATTCCTAATCTTCGTTGCAGATATGAAATTGTTGGCTTTTTATCGCGCAAAACAATTTCTTTGGCCTGGGAATACAAATCACCGTCCTTGGCGGCTTTAACATCTGCCGCCGATGGTGCCGCCCCAGACGCAATATCATCACCAGAATCCGTCACACCCGACGCATATTCTGGTTCGCCTTGGGAACGCAAGAAATCACCAATACGTGTTAATTCTTTATCCGAAATAAATGCACCATGAATACGTACCAAATCATGTCCAGAATCACTGTATAACATATCACCACATGCCAATAACTGTTCTGCACCCTTTTCGCCCAATGCCGTCATTGAATCAATTACACTACGCGCATGGAAAGAAACACGTATTGGGAAATTGGCTTTGATAACACCTGTAATGGTATTTGCGTCTGGACGCTGGGTTGCCATAATCAAATGAATACCGGCGGCACGCGCCTTTTGTGCAATTCGTTGCACACACATTTCAACCTCTTTGCGCGCCACAGCCATCAAATCAGCAACCTCGTCAATTACTATTACAATATATGGCATATCAGACAAATCAACTTCTTGGGTTTCAAACAACAATTCACCAGTTTCCTCGTCTGTGCCAATGGCAACCTGTTGAGTAATTTTTTCACCAGCCTCGCGCTTGGCGGCAACGATTTCGTTATAACTTTGAATATTACGCGCATTAACAATTTGTAATTGTTTATAACGTTCTTCCATTTCACGCACCGCCCATTTCAATGCGTTCACAGCCGCCGTTGCATCTAATTTCACAATTGGTGTAATCAAATGTGGGATATCGTCCCAGAACCCAAAATCAACACCCTTGGGGTCAATAATAATCAATTTGCATTTATCAGGTGTAAAATGATACACAATGGAAGTAATTATCGATTGTACAAACACAGATTTTCCAGTTCCCGTATGTCCAGAAACCAACATATGTGGCATTTTTGCCAAATCATAATATAATGGATTTCCACCAATATCGACCCCCAACGCCAACGGTATTTTAAATGGCGAATTTACAAACATATCATTTTCTATTAGACTACGATATTTAACCGTTTGTGGTTTTAAATTTGCCATTTCCACACCAATCAATTGCGTTGATGGAATTGGCGCAATACGCAAAGTTTTTGTTGCCATGGCACGTGTCATATCTTTGACAGTCTTGGTCACATCAATCAATTTTGTTCCGCTTTCCGGCAAAAATTCATACAGTGTCACAATTGGCCCTGGGCGAATACCCGTCACTTTGCCATACACATTATATTCGGCGAAATGCGTTTCCATAGATTCTGCTTGGGCCCTTAATTCAGGTGTCACAACCCCTTTGCCAAACACAGATTCTTCCAAAAATTCAGGGTCAGGCAATTCATATTCGCTATTTTCAACCACAACTTTTTTACGCACTGCGCGTGTTTTCTTTTGTTTTGGTGCCTCGTTTTCCTCTGCTTCTTCGGTTTCTTCTTCTGCCTCTTCTTCCTCTTCTTCTACATCTTCTTCACGCACAGGCAAAATATGAAATGCAGACAGCACCCAACGAATTGCGCCCCAAACCAAATGCGCAACGCTAACCACATAATCCCACTTTATATGTAATAAAATTCCAGCCATCAAACCAAATCCAGCCAACGAAAGCAAACCAATAATAATCTGCCAATTACCCATAAACGCACCAAAATCATTTGATGCAATCGCGCCAAACAAACCACCAAACGAAGACCCTGGAAATACCATACCAAACCCAGCGCACCCCAAACACAACGCAATAAATCCACGCAATATATTATATTCAGGCGTTGCCATTTCATCGCGTCCGCCCATGTAATAAAAACCTGCACGCATTAAACACAAAAATAAAAATATCATTGGAATAAAACCAAACACATATCGCATAAAACCAACGACCCACCCAAATATACCATGATTACCATATGTACTGGAAACCGCCCAACCATCTAAATAAGAATTATAAAACAAAGCCGACAAAATCGCCAATACACCAACACAAAACATCGCCCCGCCTAACAACCGCCAAGCCAGGTCTTTCAACGCCCCAGACAATCTTTCTGGTAAAAATCTAGATTTTCCTTCCATGCCCAGATTATACCACAAAAAATCCTAAAATTAAAGGGGGTGGATAAAATAAAAAATCGGGATTTCCCCGACTTTCTATTTTATACGTCGAATTATTGCCAAAACAACATCTGCGGCGACCATACCAATAAATGCCCCCAATATCACATCGGTCGGCCAATGCGCCCCGGTTGCCACACGTGATACCGCAATAATAATTGCCAAACTCCATGTCAGCCATTTGAAACGCGGCATTAACATACCTAACATAACCAAGCCGGCAAACGATAACGCGGTATGTCCAGACGGCATAGAATTAAACCAATAATTTGTTGTAAATGGGTAAAAACCATCTAATCCCAACATATCAAAAAATTTTGGACGCATACGACCAATAACAACCTTTAATATTTCGACAACGACCCCAGACAAACACAGCGAACACAAAACCAAAAACGCATTACTGTTTTTTAATTTTGAATACGCATCTTTGAATAAAAATTGCACATTAAACCAATGCATCTGTGTTGTTGGATTATTACGCAATTCGTATGTTTTTTTCAAATACATCAATATTGTTGCCAATAAAAACACCGCAACCCAGACCTTGCCATCAAATATATTCGCAAACCAATGCCACAAAGTAATATCATAATTTTGCAACCACAAATACACCGGTATATCAAACCAACACACCCCAGCAACAACAGTCGCCAAAACCAGTAAAGTTGCAATAATCAAACGCAACCATTTAATTTTATTTTGTTTTGAAATAAACATATAAATCCCCTATTCTGCGATTAACCTGTTATAAACAGTTTTATCGGTTAAAATTTTTGTTGCAACCGCCATCGACATCATATCTTCATCATCACCACTGGTAATAACCGGACATCCACGCCGCACAGATGCAACATTTACTTTGTCATTTTTGTTAAAATCCTGAATTTTAAAATCGTTATTTATAACATTTACAAAGAACGCATTTTGCTGTTTGCTTGACCGAATATTAGACAAACAAACAATCGGGAAAACACCGCGTCCGTCCAATGCATATCCCCCCACAGATTTAATAGACTTATTTAATAATTCCAACGCACCGCCATTTGATAAATCAATACGGGTTGCAATACGTGCCGCACCTGCCGTAGGTGTTCCAACCAAAACCCCGCGACCATTTTCATAAATTGCCGATGCCAAACCTTCGGCTGTGCCACGCGTGGTATTAGATGTCAAAACGACAATATTTGCATCAGTCACCGCATCACCACCCGGGACATATTCAACATCTTCGCCAGCGGTTTGTGACACACGCATAACTGGTTTTGCCCCCATAAACAATCCAGCCATTTTTGTTGCGGCTTTGGCATCAGTCCCAGATGCCGCACGCAAATCTAAAATAATACCATCAATATTTTTATATTTTGCCAATGCCTCATTAACAATATTTGTGGCATTATCCGTCATTTCATTAACAACAATTTCCAACAAACCACCCTTATCAATTGGTCGATAAATAATATCAGCGTCCGCCAACACAATTGTTGCACGACGCAACACAACATTACGATTTCCAGATGGTGTTAATAAATGCAACTTGGCGGTTCCACTATTTAAACCTTGAAAAACAGAATCCAATTCTGTATCTGTCATTTTTGAAACATCGCGCCCATTAACAACATCAATTAAATCGCCTACCTTTATTCCCGCCATATCCGCAGGCGAGCCCTGAACAATCGCACCAACACGAAAATCACCATTATTTTCGCGCCAGCCTGACAGACCAACACTGGTTAAAATACGATTACCTGAATTATTTAAAATCGTTTCACGCGATATATATTTTCCAGACTCATCAATTCCTTGCATTAATGCCGCAACTGCGCGTTCATAGATTTCTTCATTTGATAAAGCCGCCAACCCAGAATCACGCGCACGCATTTTATCAATCAATGATGTTGTAATTTTTCCGTATTGCAACCAATCACCCTTTTGTGGTTGTTGATAATTTCCAACAATAGAATCACGCCACACTAAAATAATTCTATCATCTGTTGCCGCCAAATGTGCATGGGGACTTAAATTTTCCAAACCTTCGATAACGACACCGATATTTTTTCCACCCCATTGCACAGAATCTAATTTTTCATAAATTTCTGCAAAAATATTCACAGATTTATCTGGCATACCGGAATCTGCATACGCAGAAAAAACGGTCAATGCAAAAAGCCCAGAAAAAATTATATGTGCAAATTTCATTTTACTCCTCCCTTTACTCTCTTTACATTGACCGACATTATTAATATTTTGTTTCACGCAAATTAAAGTGATACAAAATAACATTAGAAATATAAATAGATGTTAATGTTCCCATAACGACACTGAAAGTCATTGCAATTGCGAAATCACGCAACATCACACCACCAAACACATACAAACCAACCATCGCCAATATGGTTGAAATACTGGTCATCAATGTTCTGCGCATCATTTCATTAACAGACAAATCAATCAAATCATTCATCGGCATTTTATGATATTTTTGGATATTTTCATCGATACGGTCATAATTAACAACTTTATCGTTAATAGAATAACCAATACCCATCAAAATAACCGCGATTGCCGTCTGGTTGAATTCCAATCCTGTGACAGAAAAGAATCCAAACATCAACACAAAGTCCAACAACAACGACACAAAGGAACCAACCGCATAACCACCGCGATAACGAATCCAAATATATACACTCATCAACACAAATGAAACCAATACCGCCAAAATACCGCCACGAACCAGTTCGCCACCGATTTTTGGTCCAACAATTTGCACCTGGGAATATGTCACTTTATCACCCAAAATATTTTTAATTTCCGTCACACGTGCATTTTGTTGTGCATCGGTTGAACCTTTGGGCAAACCGACACGAACCAATACCGCCCCACCATCAACGACCTGTAATTCTGGTTTAAATTCAGCCAAAGCCACACGCATTTTATCAATGGTATATTCGGCATTTGTGGGCCGAACCTCCATCGAAATTCCCCCAGAAAAATCGATACCGTAATTCAGTCCTTTAAAACACAAGGACAAAATCGACAATAAAACCAACGCGCCAGAAATCCAATAGGACAACTTACGATATTTCATAAAGTGTAAATTCATCAGCCCCACCTTTATTTATTTTTAATAAAACCAATTTTTTTGTTTTTCGCATTCATATACCAATCTATCAAAACACGTGACAACACCAAACATGTAAATAAAGTAGTTATCACACCGATTGATAAAGTGACTGCAAAACCACGAATTGGACCCGCACCAAATTCAAACAAAATCAGCGAGCAAATCAAATTCGTTAAATTACCGTCCATAACTGTTTTGACAGAACGCGAAAATCCCATATCAACGGCACGCAATGTCGGCACACCGGCACGAACCTCGTCACGAATACGTTCATACGGCAAAATGTTCGCATCAACCGCCATACCCAATGTCAAAACGATACCTGCGATACCCGGCAAAGTCAGTGTTGCACCCAACAACGCCGATACACCAACAATCATCGCCAAATTAACCAACAATACAATATCGGCAAAGACACCAAACAATCCATAAACCAATATCATAAACACAATAATAAACAACACACCAACCGCCGAACCGATTTTACCAGATGCAATTGTATCTGCACCCAATCCAGCCCCGACTGTGCGTTCTTCGATAACCGTCAATGGTGCCGGCAACGCACCACTGCGCAGCAATACCGCCAAATCTTTTGCGCCCTGTAAAGTAAATCCACCAGATATTTGACCACGACCACCAGGAATCGGTTCGCGAATATTTGGCGCCGACAAAACTTTGCCGTCCAACACAATTGCAAATCTTTCATTTACGTGTTCTGTGGTCAATTTTGCAAAACGACGCGCGCCCGATGCATCAAACACAGTCGTCACAACCGGCATATTATTTTGGTCAAAATCCGCCTGGGAATCTTTCAAAGATTCACCAGAAACCTCGACATGCGAATACACAGGAACCAACTGTTCTGGATTTTCCATATATGGCAAAAATACAGTTCCCGCCGGCGCACGTTTCGATGCCAATTGTTCAGAACTAACATTTTCATTTACCAAATGAAAAGTCATTTTTGCAGTTTGTCCAATCAATTCCTTGATACGTTCTGGGTTATCAACACCCGGTAATTGAATCAAAATATATTTTCCGCCCTGACTTTGAATAGACAGTTCCTTGGTTCCCAATGCATCAACACGACGACGAACGATTTCGATACTGCGGGTCAAAGCATCATTAACCATTTCTTGCTTTTGCTTTTCAGTATATTCAACACGAACGATATTTCCACTTGATGAAACATCAACACCAGCACCCAACACAGATTTCAATCTGCCTTTGGCCTTGGAAACATCGCCATTTTCACGCACAGCCAATGTAATTACACAATCAACATTACGCAAGTTTGAAAAACGAATTATACCACGATTTCTATCCACCAATGCGGAACGAACCTCGTCATACAATTGCACAGATTTGTCTTGAAACATTTGGTCTGTATTGACCTCTAATAACAATTGTGCGCCACCTTTTAAATCCAATCCTAAATTGATTGGTCCAATCCATGATGGAAAATATTTTGCCGCACCCGGCACAAAAGTTGGCACCGCCAACAAAACACCAAACACTGCAACAAATACAATTGCCAGTTTTTTTAACATAACACCACCCCCTTTTTATTATTTAGATTCCACACCTGCCACAGCATTTTTGCTAACTTCAACAACAACACCTTTGGCAATTTCTAATTCAATTGTTTTTTCATTGATTGATTTAATGGTTCCATAAATACCACCAGCCAACACACGCGCACCAACACGCAATGAATTCAGCATTTTTTGATATTCCGCCATACGTTTTTTCGCAGGCCGCACCATTAAAAAGTAAATAATTCCAAAAACAACCGCACAATATAACAACATTCCTAACCAACTGCCCTGTTCGGCCGCAGCCACGTTATTTGCCATCATATTCGCAGATTCAACTGTATTTTCCATAATTTCTCCTTTTGATTATGGTTGAAACATAGACAAAAAACCCAAAAAAGTAAAGAAAAAAAGCGGAAAGTCGCACAATCATTTTCAACAAAAAAAATTCGGCATAAAATATGCCGAACCAGAAATTAAAATTCTTATTTACTGGGCATCAGCCGCAGTTGCAATTTTCATCCACGTTCTGCCATTATCGCTACTGGCTGTGGCTGGCTGATTTGCATGGTTGCCGATTGTCACATAACCACATTCATCACTGGACCCACAATTTCCAGCATACGCAGTTGATAATTTATCACGTTGCAAAACCGCAACATTTGCCTTGTTATTTTTAATACTGGACGTGGAAATATTTGTACTGGCCGTTGCCGCCAAATCACCAACCGCAACCCCTGTAATTGTCGGTGTATCACCAACATTTGTAATAACATTGTTAATCGCCGCACCCTCAACAGAAGCCAATTTCGCAGTTTGCGGAACCGTTCCACGTCTATAACCATAATCGTATGTAGATGAACTGGTACTGGTATCAACCGTTCCATCACCATATGTAATATCATAAACAGATTTACGAACAACATTTGTTGATGCCGTTTGAATTGTGGGTGCCGCATATGCACCACAGCCAATAAACACAGCCCCAAAAAATCCAGCAAACAAAGCAATTTTCTTCATTTTCCTTTCCTTTCTATCTATACGATAATCCTTTATAGAAATAATGATATCATAGTTTTAAAATTTTGACAATTGAAAAATTTAACTTCTTTCAAAAATAATATCTAAATCAGTTAATGGAATAATTTTATACACCGGGCGTCCATGATTACATTGTCCGCCACGTGTGGTATTTTCAATATCACGCAACAACGCATTCATTTGTGTAATATCTAATTTTTGCCCTGCACGCACAGAATGATGACACGCCCAATTTGCCAATTTCAAATGCAACCTTTCATTTAATTGAACAGAATGTCCATTTGCACGCACCTCGTCTGCAATTTCATGCAACAATGTTGCCCAATTTAAATCCCAATCAGCCGGCTTTTCAAATATAGCAATTGCG
>ODAI011765882.1_pt1 | contig 25546 bp, 18 predicted proteins | sample 1539321 | NCBI WGS metagenome assembly ODAI01 (sample SAMN02144231, study PRJEB22623) | gut metagenome | biome: sheep rumen | host: Ovis aries | place: New Zealand
ACATCGTCGCGGCTCGGTGAAGGATCGCCGCTTGGATGGTTGTGGATCAGGACGATCTGAACGGCTTTGCGCTCGAGCGCCTTCAGGAAGACTTCTCTGGGAGATATGGGGGCGGTGTTCACCGAGCCGGTCGAGAGGACATCCTCCCCGAGGAAAGCCATCTTGGCGTCCAGATGGAGCACAACGATCCTCTCTGTCTCCAGATGCCGCATGTCCTCCATGTACAGATCCGCGATCAGAGCAGGCGTGTTGAGCACAGGTGCCCTATGGGCTTTCTCCCGAACGATCCTGCGTGTGATCTCCGACAGGCACAGGAGCTTGATAGCTTTTACCTCCCCGATCCCGGGTATGGTTCTGAGTTCCTCCATAGTCAGTTTCGGAAGCATAGAGAGCGACTGCCCTTGCGGGTCGTGGATCTCAAGAATCCTTCTTCCCGTCTCCACAGCAGAGATCCCCTTGGTCCCTGTTCTCAGCATCACGCCCAGAAGCTCGGCATTTGTCAGGCTTCCGGGACCGGATTTGAGAAAACGTTCGTAAGGCAGTTCGCGAAATTCATTTGTCATCTGACCTCCTCAAAGCCTCTCCGGGACTTAAGAAGTGATCAGTAATATGGGGCATATGCCGTCAGGGTAGTTCTATGAGACCTCTGTCAAGCAGGTTCTGCAAGGTCTTCAGGATCCCGAGTTTGGCATGTGGCCAGGTCAGTCCTCCCTGAAAATAGACATTGTAAGGGGGCTTGATAGGCCCGTCCGCACTCAGTTCGATCGATGAGCCCGATACAAAGGCGCCTGCTGCCATGATGACCTGACTGTCATATCCGGGCATATCGGAAGGCTCAGCCGAGACGAAGCTGTCCACTGGTGAAGCGGCCTGGATCCCCTGGCAGAAAGCGATCACGCCTTCCGGTGTTCCGAAGGTGATGGCCTGTATGATATCGTGGCGGCTCTCCGTGCTGTCCGGAAGGACCTTAAAGCCCAGGGGCTCATAGAGCGAAGCCGCCAAAATCGCGCCTTTGAGAGCGGATGCAGTGACAACAGGGCCCATAAAGAATCCCTGATAGAAGGAGGGGAGCACTTCCAGTGTGGCGCCCACTTCTTTGCCCAGTCCCGGAGATGTGAGCCGCACAGCGGCATTTTCCACGCAGTCGGCCGTTCCGGCGATATAGCCGCCGATCGGTGCCAGTCCGCCTCCCGGATTTTTGATCAGAGAACCCACGATCATGTCAGCGCCGACATCACTGGGCTCGATGCGCTCTACGAATTCTCCGTAGCAGTTGTCCACCATGCAGATGACATCGGGCCTCACGGATTTGATCATGGAGATGGCTTCCCCGATCTGTGTGACGCTCAGCGTCTTGCGGTCCTGGTACCCCTTGGAGCGCTGGATCGTCACCAGCCTGATCTTCTCATCCTCAAGTGCCTGCCGGATCCCTTCGAAATCAAACGTGCTGTCGGGCAGAAGATCCACCTGCCTGTACCCGATGCCGTATTCCGCAAGAGATCCTCTGGAGGGACGGATCCCGATCACTTCCTGCAGTGTGTCATAGGGAGCGCCCGCAGCTGACAGAAGGTTGTCTCCCGGGCGCAGGTTGCTCATGAGTGCCAGGGCGAGTGCATGGGTCCCGCATGTGATCTGCGGCCTGACCAGTGCGTCCTCTGTGTGAAAATAGGAGGCATAGACCTTTTCCAGTCCGTCCCTTCCTATGTCGTCATAACCGTATCCGGTCGTTCCCTTCAGGTTGGCTTCCCCTATATGGGCATCCTGCATTGCCTTGATGATCCTGAGCTGATTGTATTCCGCCGTCTCATCGATCTCCCTGAATCTCTGCGAAAGCCGGTCCAAGACAGGCCCTGCATAGCGGAGTACCTCTTCGGTGATGCCGAACTGACGGTAAACAGATTGCATAATTATAATTCTCCTCGTATTCTGTATATTTTTATTATGTGTATTTTTTATTATGTGTATTTTTATTCTGTGTTTTAATTATTTGCAGTTTTTATCTAAAAGATGATCTCCTGCGCCGTGCGCTGCAGATGATCCCACAGTGCTTCCTTTGTCTCGAACATGTCTATATCCACCCAGATCACGTCCTTTTCGCGGCGGAACCAAGTCAGCTGTCTTTTGGCAAAGCGGCGTGTATCCCGCTTGATGAGCCGCACGGCTTCGTCCAGGTCGTACTCCCCCTCCAGACAGCCGTAGATCTGCTTATAACCGATCCCCTGCATGGCGGTGCTCTCCCGCTTTACGCCGGCGTCCCTCAGTCTCTTCACTTCGTCGAACAGCCCGCGCTCCATCATCCGGTCGACCCGCAGGTTGATGCGCTCATAGAGTTTGGCCCGGTCCATGGTCAGGACAAAATAGACAGCCCGGTAAGCCGGTTCTCTTCCATGCTGCTCCACATTGTGCGCGGCAATGGAATGGCCGCTCTCATGGGCGAATTCGATCGCCCGGATGACCCGCTTCACATTGTTGGGATGGATCTGTGCGGCGGAATCCGGGTCCGCCTTCATGAGCAGCGCGTGGAGCGCTTCCGGTCCCTGTTTCCTGGCAAGATCGGCGAGTTCTCTGCGCAGCGGGGTGTTCTCGTCCATCTGCGTAAAATCGATCTCATAGAGGAGCGCCTGGATATAAAAGCCGGTGCCCCCGCAGAGGATCGGGATCCTGCCCTGTGAAGAGATCGTCCGCGCCGCTTCCCGCGCCTCCTTTTGAAAACGGACCACGTTCCAGTTCTCGTCCGGGTCTGCACAGTCGATCAGGTAATGGGGAACACCGCGCATTTCCTCACGCGTGATTTTGGCGCTCCCTATGTCCATGCCCCTGTAGACCTGCATGGAGTCGGCGGAGATCACTGAACCGTTCATCCGAAGGGAGAGTTCGACGGCGGCGTCGCTCTTTCCGGAGGCTGTGGGACCCGCGATGATGATCAGCGGTTTTTTATTTAAGATGCCTTCTGGGATGCCTTCACCGGCCATAGTCGTTCCTTTCGTATGTTAATTATTTAATGCTTTTCTTTATATAGCAGACGAGCGGACGGCGGTCAGCTGACGATCCGCTTGAATTTTTTGTCCATATCCGCCTGGGAAAAGACGATCATCGTAGGTCTTCCGTGCGGGCAATGGTAGGGATTGTCGAGCTTCAGGAGCTCATCGATCAGCGCCTGCGCCTCCTCAAAGGAGAGAAGGGAATTGCCTTTGACGGCCGCTTTGCAGGACATGGAAGCGATCTTGGACAGGATCGCCTGCGGCGTGCCCGTCATCTTCTCCTCGATCATCTCCTCCAGCGTCTCCTTAAAGAGCTGCGCGGCATCATTTCCGTAGAGCTCCATGGGTACGGCGCGAATTGCATAGCTGCTGCCGCCCATCGGCTCGATCTCATAGCCCATGGAAGCGAAGACTTCACTGTGGCTCTGATATGCTCCCTCCTCCCGGCCGGTCAGCGTGACCACAGAAGCGGGCGCAAGGAGCTGGGATCCCGATGAAGCGGGGTCATTCGTGCTCAGGCGCCGCATCAGGCGCTCATAGTTGACCTTCTCGTGGGCGGCGTGCTGATCGATCACCAGGAGCTTTCTCTCATACTGGATCAGCCAGTATGTCTCGAAGACCTGGCCGATGATCCTGAAACGGGGGCGGTTGTCTGAAAGAAGGATCCTGGGCTCTTCTTCCTGCGAAAAGTCAGTATTCTCAAACAGACTCTGCTGAACGAAGGAGCCGCTTCCCGAAGGCAGGATCTCCCCCGTCGTCTCATCTACCGTATAATCCGCCGGAACGTCCACCGTCTGATCAAGCCGCCTGTCCTCGAAGATAAAATCCTCCAGTTCGACACGGGCAGATCCAGAAGGGCCCGGAGGGACCGGCGCCGTCTTTCGGTCATCGTTTCCGTACGGTGCAAAGGACTCACTCAATCGGCCGGCGTCAGCAGCAGGTGCAAAGGTTCTGCCTGCCAGCCGCTCGCGCTCGAAGGGCTCCAGATGGGGCGCATCCTGACGCTCCTTCTGCGCCGCTTCCGCCTCCTGTCTTTTGCGGTTCCTCTCCTCCCTGGCTGTCTCAAGGATCTCGGAAGGTATGAGCTCTGCGCTGTGAAGGACTTCATGTACACTCTCGTCAATAAAGTGGTAAACGGATTCGGCTTCAGAGAAGCGGACCTCCATTTTGGCGGGATGCACGTTTACATCCGCTTCTGCAGGCGGAACCGTCAGATGGAGCACGGCAAACGGAAAGCGGTGCTGCATGAGATCGGTCCGGTAACCGGCTTCAAGCGCCTTGGACAGCGTGTTGCTCTTGAGCATTCTCCCGTTTACGAAAAAGATCTCGAAGTTCCTGGTAGACCTGCTGATATCGGGTCTCCCGATGAAGCCTTCCAGACTGTAGGATCCCTTTGTGATCTTTACGGGCAGCACTTTGCTCACGATCTCGCGGCCGTAGATTCTGTACAGGAGCTCTTTCAGATCGCCGTTTCCGGTGGTATGCAGCTTCTCTCTCCCGTCCGCTCTGTAATGAAAAGAGATCAGGGGATGAGAAAGCGCCTGCCGCTCAATGAGATCCGTGATGTATCCGGCCTCGGTCTGCGGCTGTTTGAGAAACCGGGAGCGGACCGGCACATTGTAGAAGAGATTTCGCACGACGACACTGGTGCCGTCCGGAGCACCGATCTCCTCGAGATCCAGCCGGACCGGCGAATCCTCCGAAAGCCCTTTTAAGAGCTGGTTGGTCGCCCGAATCCCGGTTAGCGAATCCCTCGTCTTTGTGATCATCTCGATCTGGGAGACTGCGGCGATGCTCGAGAGCGCTTCCCCGCGAAATCCCAGGCTGACGAGCCTTGTGAGATCGCTGTCATCTCGGATCTTGCTGGTCGCATGGCGCTCGAAGGCCTTTGTGATCTGGCTCTTTTCTATGCCGCACCCGTTGTCGGTGACCCGGATCATCTTCTTGCCGCCCTCGCGGATCTCGCAGGTGATGGCTGTCGCGCCGGCATCGATGGCATTTTCCACCAGCTCCTTGACGACATTGACAGGTCTCTCCACTACCTCTCCGGCTGCTATTTTGTTGATCGTCTCTTCACTTAATAAGTGTATTTCCGACATTGTTTTCCCGTTTCCTTATGAACGTTCCATTATGTGCCATTCCCTTATGAACCGTCCCAGCGGTTCTTCAGTTCCGTCTGCAGACGGTACAGCGTGTTGAGCGCATCCAAAGGCGTCAGATTGGAGATATCGATCTCACTGAGCTCTTTCAGGACGTCTTCGTCGCTGACTGTCTCAAACAGGGACATCTGCCCCAGGTCTACGTCATCGTAATGCCTGACTTTCTGCGCTTTGCCGCTTCCCTGCCCGGCTTTTGTCTCGATCTTCTGGATCTTTTCCGTGATATCGCTGTCCGTCAGCTGCTGCAGGAGCTCTTTGGCTCTGTCAATGACGATATCGGGCAGGCCGGCGAGCTTGGCCACCTGAATGCCGTAGCTGCGGTCCGCTCCGCCCTTGATGATCTTTCTGAGAAATACGATATCGTCGCCCTTCTCCCTGACGGCCACGCAGTAGTTGCTCACGTTGTCTATTTTGCCCTCGAGCTCCGTGAGTTCGTGGTAGTGGGTGGCAAAGAGAGTCTTGGCGCCCAGAAACTTCTTATTGCTGATATGCTCGATGACCGACCAGGCGATGGAGAGCCCGTCGTAGGTAGACGTTCCCCTGCCGATCTCATCGAGGATGAGCAGAGAATCCGGCGTCGCGTTTCTGAGAATATTGGCGACTTCGTTCATCTCGACCATGAAGGTGCTCTGGCCGCTGCCCAGATCGTCCGAGGCGCCGACCCTGGTAAAAATCCTGTCCACGACGCACAGATCCGCCGATGAAGCCGGCACGAAGCTGCCGATCTGTGCCATCAGGCAGATCAGGGCCACCTGCCGCATATAGGTGGACTTTCCGGCCATATTGGGGCCTGTGATGATGGCGATCGCGTTCTTTTTGCCATCGAGAACGGTGTCGTTGGAGATGAAGTCTCCCTGCAGCATCTTCTCGACCACCGGATGCCGGCCCTCCTTGATCCGGATGACGCCTTTTTCGTTGATCTGAGGGCGGACATAGCGTCCTCTCTCCGCAGCAACGGAGAGGGAGCAGAACACGTCCAAAAGAGCCAGTGCCCTGGCCGCCTTCTGAATCTTCGAGATCTGTGCGCTGACGGTATCGCGGATCGCGCAGAACTGATCGTATTCCAGCGTGTTGAGTTTATCCTCCGCATTGAGGATCGTATCCTCGAGGGATTTGAGCTTGTCGGACGTATAGCGCTCAGATCCGACCAGCGTCTGCTTTCTCTGATAATCGGCGGGCACCATATTCTTAAAGGAATTGGTGACCTCGAAATAATAGCCGAATACTTTGTTGTACTTGATCCTGAGGTTCTTGATGCCGGTCCTTTGCTGGTCCTGCGCCTCAAGGTCCATCAGCCACTGCTTTCCCTGCGTCTTGGCCTGTCGGAGCCTGTCAATGTCGGCATCGAACCCTGTTCGGATGATCCCTCCCTCCTTGACCTGAAGCGGAGGCTCGTCGACGATCGATCTCTCAAGAAGATCCACCAGATCCTCGAAATCATCCATGTCGCCGCACAGCTCTGAGAGAAGGTCCCCTTCAAGGTCCCTGAGGACCTGCCGGATCGGCGCGAACATCTTAAGGGAGCTCAGCAGGGCGATCATATCCCTCGGATTCGCGGTGCCGTAGCTGACCCTTGTCATGAGTCTCTCCAGGTCATAGACCGGCTGCAGGTATTCGCGGATCTCGTCGCGGTCCACTGTGTTTTGACACAGCTGGTCCACCGCATCCAGGCGCCGTTCGATCATGGCTCTGTCCACCAGAGGCTGCTCGATCATCTGATGCAGCTTTCTGGCCCCCATTGCCGTACCTGTCCTGTCCAGCACCCACAGAAGGGAACCGCGCTTCTTCTTTTCGCGCATGGTCTCGGTGAGCTCGAGATTTCTCCTGGTCGAGCTGTCGAGCAGCATGTATTTGCCGGAAGTGTAGACACTGATCCCGGTAATATTGGACAGAGAGTTCTTCTGCGTTTCATACAGATAAGTGAGAAGCGCGCCCGCTGCCGTGCTGCCGGCTCTCTTGTCTTCCATGCCCAGTGCGATCAGACTCGACACGCGAAAGTGCTGCATGATCACCCGCGCTGCCGCGGTCTCGTCAAAATAGTGAGAGTCCAAAGGGTTGATGACAATGCCGATCCTGTCCTTCAGATCTGAGAGATCCAGCCCGGAGACCATGAAATTGTCATTGCAGATGATCTCCGAGGGCGAATAGCGGATGATCTCGTCATAAACCTTTCTGTCGCCTTCCGTCTCCGTCATGTAGAACTCGCCCGTTGTGACATCGGCTGCGGCAATCCCGCACCTGCCCTGTTTGCCATAAAGGATACAGAAGATGAAATTGTTCTTACCCTCCTCGATGGAGTCCATGTCGAGATTGGTGCCCGGCGTGACGATCCGGATTACTTCCCGCCTGACCATTCCCTTGGCCGTGCGTGGATCCTCTACCTGTTCACAGATCGCGGCTTTATAGCCTCTCTCCACAAGTCTGGTCAGATAACTGTCGACCGCATGATAGGGGACGCCGCACATGGGCGCCCTCTCGGGAAGTCCGCAGCTCTTTCCGGTCAGGGTGAGCTCCAATTCCCTGGAAACGATCTCGGCGTCTTCGAAGAACATTTCATAGAAATCGCCGAGGCGGTAAAAGAGGATGCAGCCCGGATACTCTTTTTTAGTCTGCAGATAATGCTGCATCATGGGACTTAACTTGGATAAGTCCTGTTCTTCCAGCTTGATACCCATTCAATTCCTTTCGTCTAAGATGCGGCCAAAATAGTAGAACCCGCGGCACTCCTCAAGAAGGACCGGCACATACTGTCCGATCATAGAGGCGTCACCCGGCACGTGTACGATCATGTTGTTGGACAGACGGCAGGTCACATACCCTTCCTTCTGTGCGTTCACTTCTTCAACAAGGGCCTCCATCACACGGCCTGTGAGCGCAGCGGATCTCAACCGCGCATTTCTCTGCACAGCGGCGAGTACCCGGTCAAAGCCCTCTTTGACGTCGCTCTGCGCCACCTGTCCTTCCATGGAAGCTGCCGGTGTCCCTCTTCTGGGGGAGTAAATAAATGTATAGGCATTATCAAAACCGACTCTCTCGATGACGTCCAGAGTGTCGTCGACATCCTGCGCCGTCTCGCCGGGAAATCCCACGATGATATCCGTCGTGATCGACACGTCGGGAATCTCCCTGCGGATCCGTAGAGCCAGGTCAATGAACTGCTCCTTCGTATAATGGCGGTTCATCTTTTTCAGGATCCTGTCGGAACCGCTCTGGAGGGGCAGGTGGACATGCCTGGCAGCCTTCGGATTATTCCGGATCGCACGGATGAGGTCGTCGGAGAGATCCTTGGGATGCGGGGTCATAAAGCGGACCCGCCTGATCCCGTCCACTTTGCACACTTCATCGAGAAGCTGCGGGAAGCTGATCGGGTTCTCCAGTCCTTTGCCGTAGGAATTGACATTCTGTCCCAGGAGCATGACCTCGGTCACGCCGTCTCCTGCCAGCTTCTCGACCTCTCTTATGATCTCGCGCGGATCCCTGCTCCTCTCTCTTCCTCTCACATAGGGAACGATGCAGTAGCTGCAGAAATTGTCGCAGCCGAACATGATGTTGACGCCGGACTTGTACGCATACTTGCGCTCGAGGGGCAGATCCTCCACGATCCTGTCGGACCGGTCCCAGATCTCGATCACCCTTTTCCCGGTGCTGTAGAGCTCATACAGATACTGTGCAAAACAGTATATATTGTGCGTTCCGAAGATCAGATCGACAAAAGGATAGCTCTTTTTGATCTTTTCCACATTGGAGCTCTCCTGCATCATGCAGCCGCAGACTGCGACCTTCATCAAAGGATTCTGCTTTTTGAGATGGCTGATCCTTCCAAGGTGTCCGAATGTCCTCTGGTCGGCGTTGTCTCTGACAGTGCAGGTGTTGAAGATGACAAAATCTGCCTTTTCCGACTCGGTCGGCTCGAAGCCCGACTGGATCAGGATCCCGGTGAGCTTCTCGGAATCCCTTGCATTCATCTGGCATCCGAAAGTCACCGTGCAGGCTGTCAGCTTCCTGCCTGCTTCTGCAGACTTTGCAGCGATCAGGGCCCTGAGTCTGCCAATATAGTATAATTCACGGCTGTGCTCGTCGCCCGGTTCCGGGCCGGCGAGATCGATCGCCGCGATCTCTTCTTCCAGCTTAATGTCGTTGTACATTACAATTTCCTCATGTTCTTTATGTCAAGGCGCCGCATAGATAGTACGGTCTTTATAAAGCCTGTTTTTTATTACTGTTTTTTATTACTGTTTTTTGATCCTGTTTTGATTCGGCCGGATCTGCCGGTCACTGTACCGCTCTGTAGAGGTATGCGCGGCCCTTTTTGCCCGTCTGCTCAATGACGCCCATCTTTCTGAGGATCAGTGCCTCCGTGGAGAAAGTCTCTCGCGGAAAACCGCAGCTCCTGGCCAGATCCCTGGCGGTAAAAGGCTCCTCAAGATCATAGGGAACGAACTGCAGATAATCTCTGGGCTCAGTGAGCAGCGTCTCCGACACGATCCTTGTGGGAACACGGTCATAGCGATGGGATCCCCTCTTTCCCTCTCGTCCCCATCCGTCCTGCAGCCGGTATTCCTCAATGTCCAGGAGGATCAGCTTCACTGTGAGATTCGGGTGATCCAGGTAGGAGGAGATTTTGTAGAGCTCCTTAAAAGCGCTGTAAATGCTCCCTTTTTTGGGCGACCGGTTTCTCTTACCCAGCTCTCCCGTCTCAGGGTCGATCCATGTGATCCATTTGGATGCCGGGATCGGATAGACGACGGTCACGTGATAGAGCGGAAGAAAAGCATCCAGTTTATCGCGAAGAGAGCCTAAATTGGCCGTCTGTATCTCTGTGATGGACTCCGTTTCACGACAGTATATATCGGCGATATAGCTCTCGATCGGGATCTCGTGATGGTCTTCATCGGGGTCCTCGTAGGCCTTAAGAACGGCATGCAGAGTCTTTTCCTTCTGCATGCCGATGCCATGGCGCTCCCGCTCTCCCGGGCGGACGATGGTGTCCAGAGCCCGCTGAAACCGCGCGTCTCGTTCTTTATTTGTGCAGATGTCTGCGCACATAGGCAAATGTCTTGTCCTCCCCTTCTTCGGCGAGCATGCGCAAAAGCATGTGCAGCAGCGCCGCTGTCTCAGGATGCATGAATTCGATCACTTTGGTGCCCTGTTCGAAATATCTGAGCGCATAAGCGTCATCGTATTTGTCGCCGGCATAGACCTTACTCGCGGCAATGCGGTCCATGAGCATCTCGATCACATAGCGGCCGGGCATCTTGACCGGAATGACCGGCCCGCTCCCCAGTTCTCCCCGAAGATTGTAATCGACCCAGTACTCGAAGTGATGACGGTTCCTGCCCTTATGGTGGAGCCATGATGCGCTGTATCCCATCTCCTCGCGCTCTGCGTTATTGGGAGACCGGTTGCCCTGCCAGTATCTTGCACCCACCATGAATTCCGTCGGTGCGAATTTGGACAGGTCATGAAGCAGCCCCTGTCTGTAAAGACCGACACGGAAGCAGCCTTTCATGACCAGATAGCGATGACTGCAGACCGTTTTGAGATGACCCATGAATTTTTCTCGTGTCACCGGTGTCTTAGGCTTTTTCATGTGTTCCTTCCTCCGCACCTGCCTCATGTGAGCCCTTTACATCGACTTCAGCTTCCTTTACTGCCGCCTTCACAGTTTCTTCGGCGGTTTCAATCACTTCTTTTACTTCCTTTACGGCTTTTTGGACCGCCTCTTTTACCGCTTCGATCGCGGCTTCTTTTACTTCAGCTTCTTTTACTTCAGCTTTTTTTATTTCAGCTTTTTTTGTTTCAGCTTCTTTTATTCCGGCTTCTTTAGTCAAAGCTTTTTTTACGGCATCTCTTTTATTCCGGATCGGCTTATTTGACGTCACGGTGCACAGGATCTTGATCGATCTGGGTTCCACTTCAATGACGTGCTGGTCATCGGGAATGCACTCGGCATCCATAAAGGACTCCTCTAATGCAGTGTCGATCACGATATTCCAGCGTCTTCCCGGTGCAAGTTTGGGAAGGCCAAGTTCCTGTTTTTCCCAATGCATGTTCACGGCCACATAGACCAGTTCTGTCTTTTGAGACTTGCGCACATAGTTCTCGCACAGGCAGATGCCGATCGAATGACTGAATTGGCTAAGGTCCGGTTTCCAAGCACTGGCGCCGTGCAGAGAGAGGTCCGGATAGCCGCAGCTGAGATAGTCCGTATTCTTGAAAGGCAATGCGCGGCAAAAGACCGGATGCTCCTTTCGGAAGCGGATGATCTTACGGATAAAATCGCGAATCTGTTCTCCCGTTTCACCGTTGTCCCAAAGTACCCATCCTGTCTCATTGTCCTGACAGTAAGGATTATTGTTTCCGAACTGGGTGTTGAATGCCTCGTCGCCCGCATTCATCAGCAGTGTTCCCTGCGACAGGAACAGGAGCGTGAGCATATTCCGGATCTGATTGCGTCTGAGCTTTAAGACGTCCTCTGCATCGGAGTTGCCTTCCTCACCGCAGTTCCAGATGAAATTGTCCATGATTCCGTCGTTTCCGCCTTCTCCGTATATCTCGTTGTGCTTGTCATAGTAGAACACGAGATCCCGGAGCGTGAAGCCGTCGTTTCCGCAAATATAATGCACATTTCCGTGGCCGGCGGGAACCTTCAGGAATTCATAGAGGAATTCTTTCATCACATAATCGTCGCTCTTGACAAAGCGCCGGATCAGATCGGAAAACACACGGCTGCAGTTAAAAAGATTCTCCGTGGAGATCGCTCCCGCCTCAGGATTGTCGGCGTCCATTGCGAGGATCGCGTCAAAGTCAAAAGCCGTATAGAAGAGCCTGATATCGGAAAGCAGCGGATCGCAGGACAGCGCACGGATATCGGATGCGGCGCCCATGAGCCGGAAGCCGTCGATATTGTAGTGCGTGACATAAAAGCGCGCGATCTGCGACTGTGCCTGAGAAGTCACCGAAGAGGGAAAATCCAGCTGTATGTAGACAGATATTCCCGCATCGTGGAACCTCTCCACCATATCTGCAAACTCTTTCTGCGGGCCTCCCTCATATCCGGGCGTGCTGTAAGACGCACGCGGTGCATAGTAGAACCCTCTGCCGTAGCCCCAGTAATTGACTTTCTTTACAGAGAGATCCCGGATCGGACGCCCGTTGCGATTGACGGGATAAAGTGCCAGCGCATCTTCCATCGTGCGGGGGCCGGTCTGGGACCTGGTGACAGGCTGAAGTTCATAGACCGGCATCAGTTCGACCGCCGTCACGCCCAAAGAGGTGAGATAAGCGGCCTTCTCCGCGGCTGCCGAAAAGGTTCCGGGAGTGCTCTCGATCCCCTTGTCCGTCATCGTAAAGCCCCGAACATGCAGACTGTAAATAAACTCCTCGGAGCCGGGCCTCAAGCCGACCTTTCTGAATTCGGGGAGCTTCACATCCGTTTTGTAGAAAAAGCCGCCGGTCTCGATGGCATCCCCGCCGGACCGGATCGTGATCAGGCTTCTTGTGCAGGGATCGATAAATGTAGTGTCTTCGTTGTACAGGAGATATCCCCAGTCTTTCGGGTCCCACTTTGCAGAATCTGAAAAGGATACACGGACACAGTAAAGGCTTCCATAGCGATACGCATCCGTAAATGGTATTGTGATCCGGCTTCCATCCTGGGCGTGATACAGGATCATACCGCAGGATGCCGCACCGCGGAATACCGTTGAGATCATAAAACCATCTTCTGTGACACAAACACCGGGATTCGATAAATTTGCAGGTTTTACAGTTAAGATCTGTTTGAAAATCTGTTCGAAAATCTGTTCGTTAATCTGTTCCAATTGTCTGCCTCCTGACGCACATTATATATTCATGATCGATGCGTTTTCATGCGTTATTCCTGTACGATCTGACCGGTCTGCAACTTATCTGCATAAACAAATATCTATTTATTTTATCACAATCATGTAGAGTATACAAAGCTTCTGACGCCATAAACAGACAAGAAACGGGACGGCGGCCGCGGGTTTTCCTTTGTTCCCGTCACATAGAGCATTTCCAGGTGTTTCTTCGCGCGCGTCATCGCGACATAGAGCAGCCTTCTCTCCTCTTCGAAGTCCTCCCGGGTGCGGCATCTCCGCCCCGGAATGATCCCTTCGTTCAATGCGGGCAGATAGACGTGATCAAATTCAAGTCCTTTGCATACATGCATCGTGATGATCCTAACGCCCTTCTCTTTTTGGGAAGCGGAGCGGGAAGACTGCCCGTGCAGTGACCGGATCAGCGTCTCGAGATCTTTTGCGCCCCTGCTCTTCTCCAGGATTTTGTCAAGGGCGATCTCGACCGCTTCTCTCGTCCCCAAGTGCTGACGAGCCCAATCCGCATACCCGACGGAACTGAACAGATAGCGGACAAATCCCTCCGGCTCAAGGCCGGAGAGCACGGACAGATCACCCATAAACTCCCGGATCTCACGGACCGGTGCCTTCAGACGGCCGGCATGCTCCAGAAGACGATCCGGTGTGATTTGCTCCTTATTGACCACAGAGCGCAGAATATACCGCTCGGGACGGTTCATCACTCTGTACAGCGATTCCCTTGAGAGAAGCCCTCCCCGGATCTGATGAGAGAGAATCCGGTACTGTTCAAGGTCCCTGAGAACAGTGTCCATAATGTCTGCGGAGGGGACCGCATTTCCGGCACACTGTACGCCGCCTGCGCTCAGGTACTTCTGTATTTTGGCGGCGTGCAGATTGGTTCGGACAATGACCGCCGCCCTGCACTGTTCCGATCCCGGCAGCTTCTGAATGGTGTTCAAAAGATAGAGAAGTTCCTCTTTTTCCTCCCGAAAGCCGCGCAGCACCACCTTCTCCCCCATCTCCCCGGCCGCCTGGAATGTCTTAGCGATCCGCATGCGGTTCTCGCGGATCATAAGCGAGGACGCCTTGCAGATGCGGCCGCTGCAGCGGTAATTGTACTTCAGGCAGATCCTCCGGGCGCTTCCGAAGTCATCCATGAATTTCTGCATGATCGCGGGTGAGCTGCCGCGAAACCCGTAAATGCTCTGGTCATCATCTCCCACGACAAAAAGGCCCCGCCCTGAGGTGAGGAGCTTTAGGACTTCGTACTGCTCGACATTGATGTCCTGAAATTCATCCACGAGGATCGCGCGAAATTGTTCCTGCCAGTACCTTCTGATCTTAGTGTTTTCGGTCAGGAGCTTCCTGCATTCCCGGATCATGCCGTCAAAATCCATATATGCGTTTTCTCTCAAGTAAGAGACATAGTCCCTGCGGATGTCGTGCAAAAAAGTAATGCCTCTTTCCGATCCGGTCATAGAATGGAGCGCTTTGTCCAGTTCTTCGACCAGAGGGCGTTCCTTTTCGTCAGGATAATAGTTTGTGAGAAGCTGATGCAGGATCCGGTCTCTGGTGCAGCTGCCCAATATCGTGTAGTTTTTACCTGCGCTCTCTTTGAGGATATGAAAAAAAACAGAATGAAAGGTACCGAAGCGGACGTCTTGAAAGGGCTTGTCGGATCCTCTGATGAATCTTTCTTTCATTTCCAGGGCGGCCGCCCGGCTGAAAGTAAGCACGAGGATCTCGGAGGGTTTGATATTCTGGCACTCGATCAGATATCGGATGCGCTCTGTCAGGACCAGCGTTTTGCCGCTTCCCGGCCCTGCGATGATCTCGCAGGGACCGGTACCGCAGCATACGGCCTCCCTCTGGGAGGGATCCAGATTTGAAATCATAAGATCAGGCTTCCAGTTTGCGGACAGCCTCACGGATTCTTGCGATGGATTCTTCTTTGCCGAGGATCTCCATGATCTCCGTGGCGCCTGCCGGCGTCGTCTGCCTGCCGGATACGGCAATGCGGACAGGCCAGAGCACATAGCCGTTCTTAAAGCCCTTTTCCTGGATGTAAGCCTTGATCGATGCGAACAAAGCTTCATTTGAGAAATCTTCCTGCGCCTCGAGGATCGGCAGCAGATCTTTGAGCACCGCCAGAGAAGACTCGGCATTGGTCTTCATCTTTTTGTGCGTAAACAGAGACAGGTCGTAGTCCGGAAGTGTCTCGAAAAAGTCTACCATATCCGTAATATCCGGGAAGACCTCGATTCTCGTGCGGACCATCTCGGCGATTTTTCTAAGATCAAGTTCCTTGCTTATAGCCTTTTTCAGGTAGGGCTCAGCCATGCCGTAGAACTTGTCCGGATCCATAGCCTTGAGATACTCGCCGTTCATCCAGCGCAGCTTCTGATAATCAAAGACGGAAGGAGACTTATTGATCCTGTGATAGTCAAAGATCTCAACAAGCTCATTGAGGCTGAAGATCTCACGGTCACTGTCGGGAGACCAGCCCAGGAGCGCGATGAAATTGACGACCGCTTCCGGAAGGAACCCCTGCTCGATGAGATCTTCATAAGAGGAATGGCCGCTTCTCTTGCTGAGCTTGTGGTGATCTTCATCCGTGATCAGAGGGCAGTGAATATACTTGGGGACCTCCCATCCAAACGCCTCATAGAGACGGTTGTACTTGGGAGATGAAGAAATATACTCGTTTCCTCTCACGACATGTGTGATGCTGATCAGATGGTGATCTGCCACATTGGCGAAATTATAAGTGGGATATCCGTCGGATTTGATGAGGATCATATCGTCGAGCTCTTTGTTGTCGACCGTGACGTCGCCGTAGAGTTCATCGTGGAAAGTCGTGGTTCCCTCTGTAGGATTGTTCTGCCGGATTACGTAAGGCTTTCCTTCCGCGAGATTGCGCTCAATCTCTTCTTGGGACAGATGCAGGCAGTGCTTATCATAGACACTGATCTCCTTGCCGTCGACGACAGTAGTCAGAGTGGAAAGCCTCTCGGGCGTGCAGAAGCAGCGATATGCCTTGCCCTTGTCGATGAGTTCCTGCGCATATTTGCCGTAGATTCCGGCGCGCATGCGCTCGCTCTGCACATAGGGACCGACTCCGCCGTCTTTCTCGGGACCTTCATCCTCGATCAGACCGGTCTCTTCCATGGTCCTCTTGATGATCTCGACAGCGCCTTCCACATACCGGCCCTGGTCTGTATCTTCAATGCGGAGAATAAAGTCGCCGTCCTCGTGTTTGGCGATCAGATAGGCATAGAGAGCCGTCCGCAGATTTCCTACATGCATGCGTCCCGTGGGACTAGGGGCATATCTTGTTCTGATTTTCATGATGTGTTTCCTCCCGTTATGTGATTCGTTATGAAAGGGACCATGCCGTGATCCCGTTGAGATTGTTGAGGATTTTAAGAAGTGCCGATGCGCCGGTCAGGTCCTTCCGGTGCTCCCGAATCCTCCTGCTCCCCTTTCTGTTTCAGAAAGAGCGCCGCTCTCCTCAAAACTTACGGAGAGATATGGCATGACGACCATCTGCGCGATCCTCTCTCCGGGACTGACTGTCCGAACCGTCTCGCTGTCATTGTGAAGCGCAACGATATAATTTCCTCTGTAGTCGGAATCGCATACGCCCGTACAGTTGGCGGGACGGAGCCCTTCCCTGGCTGCGATTCCGCTTCTTGCATAAATGGCGGCGAAATAGCCGTCCGGTATCTCGAACTGAAGTCCCGTGTCAATTGGAACCGTCTGATGAGGCGGGATCTCGACAGGTGCATCGATCGCAGCGTATAAGTCATATCCTGCCGCTTTTTCACTGCCTCTTGTAGGAATATGTGCAAGGCTGCTCACGCGCCTGAATCTGACCTTGACGCCGCCGGACATGCTCTGCTTTTCCTGTATATTTTCCATATTGCTTTGCATGCTCACGCCTTTCCGGCCGCATCGGCCGCAGTTGTCGCCAGCACGTCGCACCTCTCGTTCTCGGGATGGCCGGCGTGTCCTTTCACCCAGTGAAAATGCACGGTGTGAGATTCCATGGCAGCAAGAAGGCGCTCCCAGAGTTCTCTGTTCTTGACCGGCTGTTTGGATGCCGTCTTCCATCCGTTCTTCATCCAGCTGCCGATCCAGTTCTCATTAAAGGCGCTTACAACGTATTTGGAGTCCGAATAAATATCCACCTCACAGGGAAAACGAAGGCACTCCAAAGCGGCGATCACACCCAGCAGCTCCATTCTGTTATTGGTCGTCTTCTTAAATCCTTCCGACAGTTCCTTTTCGTGAAGCTGTCCGGACGCATCCGTGTACTGAAGGATCGCGCCGTATCCGCCCGGCCCGTCGGGATTTCCCCTCGCGGCTCCGTCGGAATAGATCGTTACTCTTTTCATCTTAATCCTCATTTCGAAACGCTTTATGCGGCGTGCAAAAAATCAGCACGATTATGTGATTTTTCACCCTATCTCCCAGCGTCCCGTCTCGATAAAGCGCACTGCCCGCTCTTCCGCCTTGTCAGCGATCGCATCGTCATAACCGAGTGTGCGCAGGAGCCGGATCGCATTGCGCGTGTCAGCGGGTCCCTCCTGCAGTTTGTAGGAGAAGGTCACATCATCACCTGAGATCGTCTCTGAAAAATGATAGTTATCATAGATCCCCTCCAGCAGTCCCGTCAGTTCAATATCGTGAGTGGCCGCAAAGACCTGTATAGGCATTGAAGACAGCTGGAGCAGGATCTGCGCGGATGCGCTGATCCTCTCGATCGTATTGGTGCCCCGAAGGACTTCGTCCACACAGCACAGGACCGGTATTCCCGAATCGTCTGCAGCAGCTTCCAGGATCCGCTTGAGAGAGCGGATCTCAACAATAAAGTAACTCTCGCCGGTCCGGATATCATCTCGAAGCGCCATAGAGGTATAGATCCTGCAGCAGGTGTTTCTATAAAACTGTGCCGGGGCTGTGTGCACGGACTGGGAGAGCAGCGCCGCAAGCGCCGACGCCTTTAAGAACGTCGACTTGCCGGACGCATTGGATCCTGTCAGCAGTACAGGTCTCTCCGTCTTCAGATCATTGGGAACAGGGTCGCTCAAAAGAGGATGGATGAGCCCCGTCACTTCGAAAGAAGTCCCTGAGAGGACCGGTTCGCAGTATACGGGGAGACTCTCTCTCCAGGAAGCGATACTGATCTGCGCATCGATCGACCCGATCGCCGTGACCAGCCGGTCAACTTCCTCCTCTTTTCCTCTCAGCTCCTTCAGCATCAGACCGAATTTGATCAGGTCGATGTGGAAGAGAATACACAGGTAATCGAGGATCAGGTCGAAAGGATTGCCAGAAGCGCTGCCTCCGTTTCCTCTGAGCAGGATCCCGCTTCCTCTTGCGAATCCCTTAAAAGAGCCCGCCGCGCTCTGCATAGATTCTTTCTCCGTCTCATAGTGGGGAAACGGCGCTGCCGTAAGCGCACTCGCGCAGTCCAATAGCCTGAGCACATAACGAAATGTGAAGAGATAGGGGTCGATCTGTCTTTTCACGCGAAAATACGAGACTATATTCAGAGCAAGCACAAGAAGAAGGCATATGATGCCTGCCGGAGGATGGAAAGCCATGATGATCAGAGCGATGACCGGCATTATGACAGCCGCAAGATCCTGCATGACTTTTCTGTCCGGCAGGTCGTTCATCAGGTCCAGATACTCATAAGGAGAATACTTTCCGCTTCTTCCCAGGCGCTGCAGGATCCTCTGTACGTCGATCCTCTCCCGGTCATGTTCTTTCCACCAGCGCATCCCTTCTTCACTGCAGCGGGGCGTATCCTTAGTCACCGGCGTTCTGAGAAGCCAGTAGAGATACTCTTCCCCTGCGCTGCTGGAGGTCGTGTCCATACTGCAGAATAAGAGGTCCATGTCAAGGTCATTCCACGTGATGTCGTCGACGACATAGTCTCTTAGGTGTCTCTCCAGGTACCGCGGGATCTCGCGAAATCTCCCGTCCGGGTATTCCTTGGCTCCCGGTTTGCCGAACGCTTCAGCAAGCGACCGGCGCTCCTTTGCATCCTGGCGCTTTCTATCCCGGATCCCGATCAGCGCTGAGATCAATAGAAAGAGGGCGACCAGTCCCAGCATTGTTAAATATGCAGTCATTTATAAATCCTTCATCTCTTTGATCGCAGCAGTCACCAGTCTCGCGAATTTGGAAGCGGAACGAATGCCCTCTTCCCTCACTTCCTCGTGGCTGAGCGGTCTCGTCTGCATTCCCGCGGCCATATTGGTCACCAGAGATAAGGCGCAGACGCGCATGCCGATATGTCTCGCCGCGATCGCCTCCATGACAGTGCTCATACCTACCAGGTCGACGCCCAGAATGTGAAGGAAATTGATCTCTGCAGGCGTCTCATAGGAGGGTCCGGTGACCTGACAGTAGACGCCGCTCTCGATATAGATATCCTCTTTCCTGGCAACCGCATGGATCAGATTTCTCAGCTCCGCGTCATATACTTGCGTCATATCCGGAAATCTCTCGCCGTCATTGGGGTCGTTGGAACCGATCAGCGGATTTCTGACAAACAGCGAGATGTGATCTCTGATCATCACGATGGAGCCCGGAGAATAATTGATATTCAGGCCGCCGGCCGCATTGGACAAAAGGATGATCTCTGCGCCCATCGCTCTCACTATGCGGATCGGCAAGATGACCTGCTCCGTCTGATATCCCTCATAGTAATGGACTCTGCCGTCCAGGCAGACGACCGGAACGCCATGGATATGACCCATAATCAGTTTGCCGGCGTGTCCGGGTACCGTCGATACCGGAAATCCCGGCAGATCCTGATAGGGAATGACGCACTCTACAGAAGCAAGTTCCCGTGAATAGCCTCCGAGGCCGGAGCCCAGGACCAGAGCAACTTTCGGGGTGAAATCGGTGATCTCACGTATATAGTTTAAACAATTTCTGACCTTTGCATTCATACTCTTCTCCGAAACACCCTTTCAATGCCGTTTACAGTGCTGTTTACAGTGCTGTTTTTTGCATCAAAGTTTTTCTGAATCAAGTTTTCTGCATCACTGTTTTTCTACAATATGGTCTTTGTCTTTGTAGATATGATTGGACGGCACGCAGCCTCTGACCATGGAAAGAGGATACAGATTCGTATGTCTTCCGATCACTGTTCCGGGATTGAGGACACTGTTGCAGCCGATATCGGCCCAGTCGCCCAGCATGGCGCCGACTTTGTATCTGCCGGTTTCCATATTCTCGCTGCCGCAGTGGATGACGACGTTTTTCCTGTCGGCCTTCACATTGGAAGTAATGGAGCCGGCTCCCATGTGTGCGTGGAATCCGAGAACACTGTCGCCTACATAGTTGTAATGGGGAACCTCGACCTTGTTGAACAGCACAACATTCTTGAGCTCTGTGGAATTGCCCACTGTCGCACCTCTTCCGACGATCGCGCTGCCGCGGATAAATGCGCACTGCCTGACAGTCGCTTCCTCATCGATAATGCAGGGTCCGCTGATATATGCGCTGTCAAATACCTTGGCGCTCTTGGCGACCCAGATATTCTCTCCCCTCTTTTCAAACCGGTCTTCGGGGAGTTTATTGCCCAAAGCGATGATGAAACCAGAGATTTCGCCCAGAACTTCCCAGGGATAAGTCTTGCCGTCGAACAATTCTTTTGCAATTGTCTCATTAAGATCGAGCAGATTGTTGATCGTGAAGTCTTTAAGATTCATAATTCTTCCTTACTCCTTATTCTTTTTTTCCCGTTTGTCAGTTGCGTTTCTTTTCCGGTTCTTTGACGGTGTCCTCTTTACAGGCGTTTTGTAGAACTGCCTGTCCCTCTCGAACATGCCGCGCAGCACGCCGACGCTGCTGCTGTTCTTGACATGATCGGTGTTTCTTGTCACAAATCCGTTGAGCTTTTCCAGATATTCGGCTTCTGTGACGGTTCCTTCCGCCACTCTCGTGAGGCCGAGTTCCCAGCTGGCGGTCAGTTTGGGATTTAAAAGCGAGCGGATCGAGCAGTATACCGTGTCGTAGATCATCTCACCAAGGAGCGTCGGCGTTATGATCTGTGTCTTCGAGTTGAGCTTCAGATACTGGTTGCTGAAGAGTTTCTTCAGGATCTCCGCTCTGGTCGCGCTCGTCCCGATCCCGCTTCCGCGGATCTGTTCCCTCAGCTCTTCCTCTTCGATCAGCTGCCCGGCATTCTCCATAGCAAGGATCATGCTTCCCGAATTGTAGCGCTTGGGAGGCTTCGTCTCCCCCTCCCTGATCTCCAGGCCGGTACACTGCATGGGGGCGCCCTTTTTGAGTGCCGGAACATAGGCTGGCATCCCGGTATTCTGGGCTCCTTCCTCTTCCGCGCCTTTCTTTTCTTCCTGTTCCCGCCCCTCTTCGCTTCCTTTTCCTGTCCGGAAAGAATACTCCATAACTTCGAGGTAGCCCTTCTGAACGCATGTCTTGAAAGATGCGGAGAACACCTCTGTCCCCAGCCTGATCTCAAGGGATATTTTATCAAAGATCGCAGGCGGATAAAAGACAGCCAGAAATCTTCTGCAGATCAGCTCATAGACTTTCGCAGTGGTCTCCGAAACAGAATTCAGAGCACTCAGCCCCTGTCCGGTCGGTATGATCGCATAGTGATCCGTGATCGCTTTATCATTGGTATATCGCGTGCTGCCGATCTTTTTGTAAGAGCCGCTCTCAAGGATCTTGACCAGATACGGCCTGTACATCGGCAAAGAGGAGAGCCCTTTCAGATTCTTTCCGATCTCTTTGGCAACAGCCGTGGAGAGAACTCTCGCATCGGTCCTGGGATAAGTCGTGAGCTTTTTCTCGTACAGTTCCTGGGCCGCCTTCAGTGTCTGGTCCGGACTGATCTTGAAAAATCTTGAGCAGTCATTCTGAAGTTCTGCCAGATTGTAGAGAAGAGGCGGATTTTTCTTCTCCTTTTTGCGGGCGGCAGAGATAAGCGAGCAGTCCCCTGCAGCCGCCGCTTCTTTTAAGTATTCGATCAAAGCCTCCGCATCTTTGCGTTCTTTAAACCCGTTTTCTTTATAGAGAGCCGGTGTGCCGTAATAGCGGCTGCCTTCCACCGCATGCCACTCCGCCCAGAAGGTGTCGTCCGAATCGGTATTTACAGGGCGAAAGCTCCCGACGATACGGTAAAACGGCGTTTTGACGAAGTCCCGGATCTCTCGCTCCCTTAAGACGACCATGCCCAGAACACAAGTCATGACGCGTCCGACAGCGATCACACTGTAGCGTGTTCCCATGACCCTGCTGATCTCATCGCTGTATTTGAGCGTCAGCGCGCGGGAGAAGTTGATGCCCATCAGATAATCTTCTTTGGCGCGGAGATAGGCCGCAGCACCCAGATGATCGTATTCCGAGATATCTTTGGCTTCGCGTATGCCCCTTAATATCTCCTCTCTGGTCTGCGAGTCGATCCAGACTCTTAGCTGCTTTTTGCCGGTGACACCTGCCTCCTGTGCAACAAGGCGGTAGATATACTCCCCTTCTCTTCCTGAGTCCGTGCAGATATAGATCGTGTCGACATCCTTGTCCGTCAGTATCTTTTTCACGATCCCGAACTGCTTTTTCACGCCGTCAATGACCTGGTATCTGTACACGTCGGGAATAAAGGGAATCGTGGAAAGGGACCATTTTTTGTATTTCGGATCATAAGCGTCAGGATAGCACATTGTGACCAGATGTCCTACACACCAGGTCACAATTGTGTTTTCCGCTTCCATATATCCGTCTTTTGATGTAAAGCGAAGGTCCAGAGAATTGGCGAATTCTCTTGCAACACTAGGCTTTTCTGCGATAAAGACTCTTTTACTCATTCACACTCTCTTGTGCTGATCATTTGTTCCTGATGTATCCCTGTGCGACGAGGAGCTCAGCACAGAGCACACCGCCGCCTGCCGCGCCGCGGATCGTGTTGTGAGACAGGCCCACGAACTTGTAATCAAACAATGTATCTTCTCTGAGGCGGCCGATGGATACGCCCATTCCTCTCTCATAATTGACATCCAGTACCACCTGGGGACGATTGTCCTCTTCGAGATACTGAATGAACTGCTTGGGCGCGCTGGGAAGGTTCTCTCTCTGCGGAACACCGCTGAAATCTCTCAGTGCCTGGATCAGTTCCTCTTTGGCGGGCTTTTTCCTGAAGTTGACGAAAGCCGTTGCCGTGTGGCCGTACAGAACAGGTACACGGATGCACTGGCTTGTGATCGCGATGCTGTCGCCGGGTACGATCACGCCGTTTTCAATGTGCCCGAAAATGCGCAGGGGTTCCTTCTCGCTCTTTTCTTCCTCGCCGCCGATGTAGGGAATGATATTGCCGTTCATTTCCGGCCAGTCTTTAAAGGTCTTGCCGGCGCCGGAGATCGCCTGATATGTGGAGACGACTGCCTGATAGGGCTCAAATTCTTTCCATGCGGCAAGTGCAGGCGTATAGCTCTGGATCGAGCAGTTGGGCTTGACGGCGATAAATCCGCGGGTCGTTCCCAGTCTCTTTTTCTGGAACTCGATCACTGCCGTGTGCTCGGGGTTGATCTCCGGGATGACCATAGGGACATCGGGTGTCCAGCGGTGCGCGCTGTTGTTCGAGACGACAGGCGTCTCTGTGCGGGCATACTTCTCTTCGATCTCGCGGATCTCCTCTTTCTTCATGTCCACGGCGCTGAAGCAGAAATCGACCTCAGAAGCCACCTCTTCGACATCCTGCACATTCTTGACGACGATCTTCCTGACAGCTTCCGGAATGGGTGTATCCATTTTCCATCTGCCTTCGACGCATTCCTCATACGTTTTACCGGCGCTGCGGGGACTGGCCGCGATCGTTGTCACCTCAAACCAGGGATGATCTTCCAACAGAGCAATAAATCTCTGGCCTACCATTCCGGTTCCGCCCAGGATACCGACACGAAGTTTCTTGTTCATTTTCATTTCCTCCATAACAACTGATTAAATATTGATTCAGCACACGGTGTGCGGAAATATTGTATTCCGGTCAGTCCGATCAGCCTTCATTATCAATGCGGCTCTGCCACTGCGTGAGCCATTCCCTCTCCTCAGCAATGACGTTCTTCATCATCTCGGATCCGGGAGCTCCCAGTGTAAGTCTCTTCTCCACGCAGGTTCGCAGGGAGACGGCATCATAAATATCTTCGTCAAAAGCAGGGCTGAATTCGCGAAGCTGCTGCAGCGTCAGGTCCTCAATGCTCTTGCCTTCGTCGATGCAGTACAGCACCAGCCTTCCTATGATCCCGTGCGCGTCGCGGAAGGGAACCCCCTTCCCGACCAGATAATCGGCTGCGTCCGTGGCATTTGTAAACCCTCGGACGGCGCTCAGTCTCATGACTTCGCTCCTGAAAGTGAGCGTCCCAAGCATTCCGTCAAACAGGGACAGACAGGCCTCTGCCGTGTCGATCGCGTCAAAGGCCGGCTCTTTATCTTCCTGCATATCCTTATTGTAGGCGAGAGGCAGTCCCTTCATGGTCGTCAGAAGAGACATGAGGTCGCCGTAAACTCTTCCGGTCTTGCCCCGCACCAGTTCGCAGATATCGGGGTTCTTCTTCTGGGGCATGATGCTGCTTCCCGTCGAGAAGGCGTCGTCCATCTCCACAAAGCGGTACTCGTTGGAGTTCCAGGTGATCAGTTCCTCGCTGAAACGGCTCAGATGCATCATGATCATCGACAGATCCGCCATGAGTTCGATCAGATAATCTCTGTCGGAGACGGAGTCCATGCTGTTGAGCGTAGGTCCGTCAAAACCCAGTTCCGCGGCAGTTCTGCTGCGATCAAGAGGATATGTGGTTCCTGCGAGCGCACCGGCTCCCAGCGGACAGTAATTCATCCTGGCCAGGCAGTCGTCAAGGCGTCCCGCGTCTCTCTTGAACATCTCGAAATATGCGCCAAGATGATGGGCAAGAGATGTGGGCTGCGCTTTCTGCAGGTGTGTGAAGCCCGGCATATATGTGTCCGTGTTCTTCTCCATGAGGTTCAGGAGCGTGGTGAGAAGCGAGGATACAAGATGCCTGATCTCGCGCGTCTTGCGGCGGGTATACAGTTTCATATCCAGGGCTACCTGGTCATTGCGGCTTCTGCCCGTGTGGAGCTTCTTGCCCGCATCTCCGATGCGATCGATCAGATTTGCTTCCACAAAGCTGTGAATATCTTCATATTCATTGGTGATCACGAGTGCTCCGCTCTCCACTTCCGAGAGGATCTTCTTCAGTTCGCGGATGATCAGGTCCGCCTCATCGGCAGTGATGATCCCCTGCGCGCCGAGCATGCCTGCATGGGCAATACTGCCTTCAATGTCCTCCCTGTACAGCCTCTTGTCAAAGCTGATCGAATCATTGAACGCCTTCACGGCCTCATCGGTCTGTTTGGTAAAACGGCCGCCCCAGAGCTGTGCCATAACATCTCCTCCTTATAAGCTCTACAACATGTATTCAACCCCCGGCTCACAGAATTCAATTCACCAAATGTCCGGATCCGGAATCTGAAAACAAAATATAAAACAGAATATAAAATAAAAATATAA
>ODAI011836949.1_pt1 | contig 25542 bp, 19 predicted proteins | sample 1539321 | NCBI WGS metagenome assembly ODAI01 (sample SAMN02144231, study PRJEB22623) | gut metagenome | biome: sheep rumen | host: Ovis aries | place: New Zealand
AAGTACCAATCTTCTCAGTAAATTTACCATCACGTGGTGCTCTTGCGTCAGCGATGACGATACGATAGAAAGCATAGCTCTTGCGTCCGCCGCGCTGCAGTCTGATTTTTGTTGCCATTGTTTGAAAATGTTTAAAATGTAATTAATAATTTGAATTTCATGCTCTTATCTCGTAAAAGCGGCTGCAAAATTACTACTTTTTCCCCGTTCCACCAAATTATTTCTAAAGAAATAGCAACTTTATGATATTTTTTCACTACTTTTGCATCCCATGAGAGCACTATCGATACTGATACCCACCTATAATGATGTCTGTCTGACACTGGTTACCGACCTCCACCGCCAGGCCGAGCAGGCGGGCTGTGACTTTGAAATCATCGTGGCCGACGATGGTTCCACCGATACTGCTGTCATCCAGGCCAATCGCCCCATCAACCGTTTGTCCCACTGCCGATATATAGAACGCCGGGAGAACGTCGGGCGCGCTGCCATTCGCAATTTCCTGGTGCATGAGGCTCAATATGACTGGCTACTGTTCATCGACGGCGACATGATGGTGAGGCACGATGATTTTCTGCAACGGTATATCTCCTCGCCTACCGACGGCATCATATACGGTGGAGTAACCGTCAGTCAGTGGCAGTCAGACAACCTGAGGTCACTGTACGAACATCATGCTGCCCCCCAGCACACCGTAACCCAGCGCCAGCGAGAACCCTATCTTGATTTCCATACAGCCAACTTCATGGCCAGCCGTCAGCTGATGCTCCAGCATCCCTTCGACATCCGTTTCCGACACTATGGCTACGAGGATGTCTTCTTCGGCAAGCAGATGCAGCAGTTGCACATTTCCATCATCCATATCGACAGCCCTCTTAGCTTTGAACGCTTTGAGACCAACGAGCAGTTCCTCAAGAAAACTGAGGAAGGGCTGCGTACACTTTATCTATTCCGCGAAGAGCTGAAGGGCTATTCCCGACTGCTTGAGCTCTTCCACGCTCCCTTTTCACCGATTCTCGTCCCGCTCCTGGCCGTCTGGCACCGACTGTTTTCCAGCTTAGAGCACAGCAACCTTACAGGCTCGCACCCCAGCCTGCTGCTTTTCAGTTTGTATAAGTTAGGATATTTTGCCCGACTGCATTACAGCTCCACCACCTGACCGTCATAGGCCAGCTGGATGTCTGCAGGCAACGTCGCATTCACCTCTTCGTGTCGCCCGATGTCGTGACTGCTGTGTATTAGCCACGTCTGCCGGGCTCCTACACGTAGGGCAAAGCCTATGGCCTCCTCCACCGTCTGGTGACTATGGTGAGGAGTATGGCGCAGCGCATTGACCACCAAGACATCCGTACCCTGAATATAAGGCAGTTCGCTGTCGATGTCGATAGACTTCATGTCCGTGATATAGACCAAGTCGGCCGACTGTGCCTGAATGCGATATCCCAGAATCGGCAGGGCGTGATGCATCACCTGAATGGGGGTGATATGACAGTCGCCAATGTCCATCGGTTCATGAGGATGTATCTCGTGCAGCCGGATAGCCGGCACCCCGGGATAGCGGTGTTCAGCGAAGCAGTATGGCAACATCTGGAGCATTCCCTGCCGGGCCAGCGGGTCGGCATAAACATTGATTTCGCCAAACTGGCAATAGGGTCTTATATCGTCCATTCCTCCCACATGGTCGTAATGGGCATGCGTAATCAATATACCGTCAATTCTACGGAAAGGGTGTGGCATAATCTGCTGTCTGAAGTCGGGACCGCAGTCGATGAGCAACCGCGTCTCCGGTGTCTCGATGAGTGCCGAGCAGCGCAGTCGCTTGTCATGCGGGTCGTCACTCGAACACGTATGACAAGTACAACCGATAGTCGGTACTCCACAAGATGTTCCTGTTCCTAAGAATGTGAGCTTCATCATATGATATTCACTTCTGGATGGATGTCGATGCCGAACTTGCTGTTCACGTCACGCTGGATAGTGGTGCAGAGCCTCACGATGTCTTCGCCTCGCGCCCCGCCAAGATTGACGAGCACGAGAGCCTGACGGTCATGCACACCAGCAGGCCCCAGCGAACGGCCTTTCCAGCCACACTGGTCTATCAGCCATCCGGCGGGAATCTTCTCATGTTCTTCATCGATGGTGTAGTGTGGCATCTGGGGATACTGCTCCAGCAAAGCTTCATACTTGCTGCGGTCTACCACCGGATTCATAAAGAAGCTGCCAGCATTACCCATCACCTTCGGGTCGGGCAGCTTGGCCATTCGAATGTCGATAATCAGTTGCCGCAGTTGCTGAGCTGTCGGATGGCTGATGCCCCTGTGCTCCAGCTCGGCCTGAATGTTGCCGTAGTCCAGTCGCGGACGGAACGTGTGCGACAGCTTATAGCTGACGTGCGTCACCAGGTAACGATTCTTCCAGTCATGTTTGAAGCGGCTGTCGCGATAGCCATACCGGCATTCGGCATTGCTGAAGCGGCACACTTTGCCGCTGGCAATCTCCACCGCCTCCACCTCGGCAATCAAGTCTTTTACCTCAACACCGTAGGCACCAATGTTCTGAACCGCAGAAGCCCCTACATCACCGGGAATGAGCGACAGGTTCTCTGCACCATATAAATGTTCTTGCAAACTATAGGCCACTACATCGTCCCACACTTCTCCTGCACCACATTGCAGCAGCGAGCTGTCTGCCGACTGCTCCACACGGGTTATTCCGCGAAGAGCACTGTGTACCACGATGCCCTCGAAGTCGCGGGTCAGCAATAAGTTGCTGCCCCCACCGATGATGATATAAGGCATTGATGATTCGTTCAACAGCTGTGCCACCAGCTTGGCTTCTTCTATCGAGCCATACTCCACGAAACGGGAGCATCGGGCATCGATGCCGAAAGTGTTATGAGCCAAAAGACTGTAATGCTGTATATCTTTCATTCTCGCTGTTTGCCTTTTTCTTCCTTTTTATGTTGTGAGCTTGGTCAACTTCCATTCGCCGCCTTTCCGGAGGAACGTCATCTCCAATTCCATTCCGTTGGCTATCCCCCTCAGTACGAATATCTTGCGGTTTCCCTCGCGCACGGGCTGGCCATAGATGATGTTGTATATCATCTTCTTAGGCAGTTCGGGTGCAAAGGCCTCCCACGTGTCGGGCGATATGATGCCTTCCATCCGGGCAAAGTCGTCGTCAGGATCAGGGCCTTCGAAATAGATTTCCTCGCTCAGGCTCTGCTGCTGGAATGCTGAGTCGGTAACAAAATGATGGAAGAACTCCAGAAACGTAGCGTTCGATGAGCTACTGATAGGTATCGTCTCAATGGACGTAAGCATCCACACCCCTCTCATGCGGTCGAAGACGTGCTGCACGATAGCCCCCGTATTGAAGTAAATCATCTGCACTACGGCGTGGTTCACGCTCGTATCCTTGACCACCTCCATCTGCTTCTCGCTGTCAAAGAGCAAGGTATAATACTGTTGGCGCATGAAGTAACGTTCTAACTTCCACTGGCTCTTTTCTATGGTCTCCTGCTTCTCGCCATTTACCTTTTTCAGGGGAAACAGGATGCGCTCCATCTGGAGCTTGCGGTTGGCTGCAAAGTTGTAGATAAAGTCGTCGAACAACTCGTCGGCAGCCTTGGGCATGGGCAGATTGTCAAGCACTTCATCGCTCAATGCCGACTGGGTGGAGTCGGCCACAACGGTAGTATCAGCGGGGACATTTTCCTCGTTCGAGCTGGTCTTCTGGCCACCACAGGCGACCAACAGCAGCATGCAAGAAATGGCTACCAAATACCGGTTCATCGAATCACTTCTCTCAAATTTCGGCAAAGGTACGAATAAACAAGAACAAAACCAAAAGAAATCTGATTTTTCTTTTGGTTTTGTCTGTTTCGTTTCTTTTTCTTAGAAGTTATACGTCAATGTGCAGAGCAACTGGTGTCGGTTATCCTTCACATTGACAGCGCGGCACGAGTTGGTAAGGGTTTGCACCGCACCCACGTCATGACCTTGTTCGTCCTGTGGCTGATAGCTTGCCGACACACCGTTCATGTAGGGATAGAAGTCACCGCTGCGGGCCGAGAACTGATAAGCCAGGTCCAGTCGGAACTTCTCGATGGTGAATCCCACGCCGGCTGTAATGCGATGGGTATCGCCCCAGTTGGTATAGTCGGTAGTCGATGCCATATAGGTAGCCGGCGAGTTGAGGGTTTGGTCACGCACACCAGAGGTTTTGTACATGGGCGACACATAGTTATATCCCAGTCTTACCGACACGTTATCATCTATCTTATACTCTGCGCCCAGCTTCAGGGTCGACACGCCGCGCAGCGTACGCTCCGTCAGGTCTTTCATCACAACGTCCCTGTCGCTGTTCTCGTAGTAGTAGCCGTCATAGTCGTAACCCTTTCCGGTAATGCGGCGCATGTCGATGGAACCATAGTCGGCATATTCGTAGCCCGCACCCAGGGCCAGATAGTTGCCCACCGTATGTCCCAGCGAGAGTCCGAACTTCCAGGGGGTGTTCATGCGGAAGTCGGCATCCGAATGAACCTCTTTCACCACGTCATACTGGTCGTGAATCGACGTTGTGTTCCTCGTGGTGAGCTTGTAGAACGTCGGAGAGTGAACCGTCACGCCCACGCGGAAAGGCGACTCCTCTATGGGACGTACGATGACCCCCGCCTTGATGTCGAAGCCATGACCCGTGATATGGTGGTTATCTTTCATGCCTACAAACACGATGTTGTCCGACAGGCTGTTCAAGTTCTCACGGCAGTTCAAGTTCTCACTATACTCAGTATAACTGTGGTAGTGCACATCCTTCAGTCCCACGGTGATACCCAGGTAGACACGGTTGTTGATATTGCCTGAGAGGTTCAGGTCGTACTCACCGATATACCCTGTCTGGGCTCTGTTGAACAGATAGTCAGCTGCATCATAGGTCACCATGCTACCGTCCTTTTGTGTCAGCATGGCATCGTAGAGGTTGTCCACCTGACTCTCGCCATATCGGGTATCCAAATCGCCGCGGATTCCCTTGATGGTGGTCTGTCGGTTCTGCGACGATCCGTCGATAGCCTGAGCAGCAGCCGAAAGCACATGATTGAAGTTGCGGCTCTTGTGGAAGTTGAATCCGAAGTTAAAGTAGCTATGCATTCCTGTACGCGTGGAGAACACCACTCCCAGCTGGTCGAACGAAGCCGAAGTCTTGGAGCCGTCCTGGAACGACTTGCCTTCAGGCTGTACCACCATTCCAAACGATCCCGATACTTGACTGCGGCGGAACAGACCCATTCCGGCAGGATTCGACCCTATGGTCGAGATGTCTGCACCGAGGGCATCCATCGCACCACCCATACCCACATAGCGGGCTGTTCCGTTCAGGTCTTCAGTAGCCAGCTGTGCACCCACATAGGAGTCTACACTAACGTCCTGAGCCTCCATCTGTACGGCCGTCAGGGCCATAGCAGCAAATAAATATATCTTCTTCATAATCCTAATAAATCTTTATTTGGTGTGTAAAAAAATGAGCATCATTTCCGATTAGCGTCTGCCGCCAAACGAACGTCCGCCAGACATAGAACGGCCGCCACCTCCTCCGAAGGAGCCTCCCCCGCGACTGCCGCCAAACGACCCGCGACTACCTCCGAACGTACTGCCGCCAAACGAGCGCGTTGGCGATCCGAAGGTACGGCTGCCGCCATAGGTTGTCGAGCGCCCGCCGTAGGTTGGCTGTCCAAACGTCCTGCCCGACCTGTAGGTGGTCTGTCGGATAGGTCGCGAGCTGTAGTACACCACTCTCCGGCCACCGTACCAGTAAGGTCTGTAGTATCCGAAGTGCCAGGGGCGATAGTATCCATAGTGCCAAGGCGAATACCAGGTGTAGTAGTAGCTGCCGCGATACCAGGGTGAATCCCAGTACCAAGGGTCGTAGGGATACCAGCTTGAGTAGTACCAAGGCGACTCCCATCTTCCGTCGCGATAGCCCCTCCAGTATGCCTCCGACGGCGTATAGTCGTCAAAACGGCTCATCCTGCGCGTGTAGCGATAGTCTTCCTGTGCCGTTTCCCTGTAGGTGGAGTCGGGATATACACCCCTTACGGCCGAGAAGTCTATGATGTCATTGCCGGCAGAGTCGATGGGTGTCACGCTCGTCATCAGCCTGCGATTGTATTCGTCAACAGAGCGTCCGCTTCCCGAGTAGTAGGTGTCGGCAGGCATACCGTAGCTCCGTGCCTCCTTCGCCTGGTTCTCCTTCGTCGGAACGAAGTACATATCATCGTCCTGAGCCGCCATATTCAGCGGCAAGGCTCCCAACAGGAGCAGCGACATCATCAGCTTGTTCATTTTCATCTCTCCTATATTTTTAATGTTTCACGATGCAAAATTAATATTAAATAATGTGCAAAAGTACGGAAAAACCCTAAGATAAGATAGGTTTTTCCCTATTTTTTGTAATTTTGCATCCAAATTTAACATCACAATGAAGTATTACGAAGTAGAATTCACGATTTCTCCCTTAAGTCAGGATGCCCGCGACATTCTGTCGGCAATGGCTGGCGAAGCCGGTTTCGAGACTTTCGAGGACAGTCCTACGGGGCTTACGGGCTACATCCAGCAACCTCTGTTCGACGCTTCCGCTCTCGACAGCGTAGTCAGTTCCTTTCCCATCGACGGCATATCTATTATATATAATGTACGCGAGGCCGACTATCAGGACTGGAACCAGCAGTGGGAACAGGAGGGCTTCGAGCCTATTGTCATCGGTCGCCAACTGTTCATCCACGACGGTCGACACCTGGGCGACACCGACCTCAGCACCTTCAGCTGTGCCGTAGAGATTGATGCCCGTCTGGCCTTTGGCACAGGCACTCACGAGACCACCCGCATGATTTGCAGCACCCTGCTCCAACAGCCCTTCAGGCAGCATGCAGCGACAGGCAGTCCGCTGCATGTGCTCGACTGCGGATGCGGCACAGGCATCCTGGGCATCTGCGCCCTCAAGCTGGGAGCTGCCCGCTGCACGGCCTACGACATTGACGAATGGAGCGTAGACAACACACGCCACAACAGTGTCATCAACCACGTCGACCACCTCATGACCATCCTGCACGGCGATGCTACTTTGCTCGACAGCCTCACCGACCGGTTCCAGCTGGTGATGGCCAACATCAACCGCAACATCCTGCTTGAGGACCTGCCGCGCTTCGTCAACATTATGTCGCCCGATGCCAAGCTCATCCTGAGCGGATTCTACCGCACCGACTGCCAGCAGCTCACCGACAAGGCCCAGCACCTGGGACTCACCCTTCAGGGCGAACAGCACGACGGAGAGTGGGCTTGTCTACTATTTAGCAACAATCAGCATTCCACTCAACACTAACCCCCACTCTATACGATATGAAGCCCCGTCTACTCACCTTCTTCCTACTGCTCGCTGTCCTGACGGCCCGTGCTGCCAACCGAATCTTCGTACCCAACGTGCAGTCGCTCACCAGCATCGTCAATGGCGACTGGCTCAACCGTCCGGTCATGACGCTGGGCAGCAACGACCGGCTTGAGATAGGGTTCGACGAGCTGTCACACCAGTATCACCGCTTTACGTACCGCCTGGAGCATTGCGAATGGGACTGGAGCACGAGCCAGAGTCTGTTTGAGAGCGACTGGCTGCAGGGCTTCAACGGCATCCCCATCGACGACTATCAGAACAGTCTTAACACCACTGTGCTCTACACCCACTACCGGTTCTCAATCCCCAACGAGCAGTGTCGCCTGAAGATGAGTGGCAACTACCGACTGACCGTCTACGACGAGGACAACGTGGGCGATCCTGTGCTCCAGGTCGAGTTCTACGTGCTCGAGCCGCTGATGACCGTCGGCCTCGAAGCCACCACCAATACCGACATCGACCACAACGTGAGCCACCAGCAGCTGGCTATGACCGTTGAGTACAACGACCTCAGCGTGACGCGCCTCGACGAGCAGCTGCATACCGTAGTGATGCAGAACTGGCGCGACGACAACGCCCGCTGCGATGTTCAGCCCAAGTACATCAACCCACAGGGGTTGGGCTGGGACCACTGCCGCGAACTCATCTTCGATGCCGGTAACGAATACCACAAGTTCGAGGTGCTCGACGTCAGCCATCCTACAATGGGCATAGAGCGCATCGTCTGGGACGGTACCCACTATCAGGCATGGCCCTTTGCTGCCCAGGTGCGCCGCAACTACCTGACCGATGTCGATGCCGACGGAGCTTTCGTCATCCGCAATAGCAACCGCAGCGAGGTAGACTATACATGCGACTATGTGTGGGTGAACTACGTGCTGGAGGCTCCCTATGCCGGCGAGCTCTATCTCAGCGCACAGTGGACCACCGGCCGCGACCGCGACCAGTACCTCATGCGCTACGACGGCACCAAGGGAATCTATCACACCCGACTCATGCAGAAGCAGGGATACTACTCATATCAGTATCTCTTGGCCGACGGCTCCACGCCACCGTCGGAAGGCAGCTTCTATCAGACAGAGAACCGCTACCAGGCCCTTATATATTATAAAGGTATAGGCGACCGCAGCTGGCGGCTCACAGGCTATCGGGCCATCGAGCTGCGATAGTCCTTCGGTGTCTGCCGATGCTCGTGATAGAATGCTGCTATGAAATAGTTGGGCGATGAGAACCGACAACGCTCAGCAATATCCTCTACACTCAGGTCAGTCTCGCGCAACAGGCGGGCGCCCTCCTGCACCTTCATGAGCACCACCAGCTGGCGCGGACCTTTATAGAGGTTGCGCGACAGCAGTTCGTACAATTCGCCCATCTTGAGGCCCACATGGGTCGACAGCTCGCCCATCGACACCCGCCGGTTGCCTTGCTGGCGGATATACGGCATCAGTTGCATCATCACCTGCTCGAAAGCCTGGTCTACGTTACCGTCCTCCCCACGTTGTTCCTCACTCATGGCGAATGCGGGCGACAGCGTCTCTGCCGCCATATTCTCGCAACGCTCCACATAGCTCATCAATCGCTTCAAGATGTCGTTCTCGTGGTTGTTGCGTACAAAGCGCAGGCGCAGGTTGCGGTTGTAATAGACGATGTTGCCTACGAGCAGTGCCAACAGCAGCAGTCCCAGCAGCAGGTAGACACCCGTCGAACGCCACCAGGGCTGCTCCACGTGGATAATCCACTTGAAAGGCTTCACTGGCCAGCTGTCGGGCGACATTGATGCCTGCACCTCCACCTCGTAGGTTCCGGGCGACAGTCCAGGCATCGGCAGGTGCAGCAATCCGCGCCCGTCAACGAAGCCGTCGCCGTCGGCATGCGAGTGTACACGCCACTCGTCATACAGCCCAGGCACCCTCACGCGGTAGTAGGTTTGTACCGGTCGCATGTAGTTGAGTCCTGAGAACACCAGCGAGATGGAGTTCTGGTTATAGTTCACTGCAAACTCGGCTATCCTCGTGATGGTTCTTTCCAGTATCACTCTTCCGTCCAGCTTGGCACCAGGCTCAATATAGTGACCGTTCACCATCAGTCTTACCAGCTTCGGAAAGAGTCTGAAGTCCTTCAGTTGGTTGGTATGGAAGTTCGAGGGGTGGAAGGCCACGATATGATCCAATGCCTGCATGACGATGGTTCCGTCCTCCAGCATTACGGCGCGCCCGTTGCTAAACGACTCGCTCGGCACGTTGTCTTCCTGATTATAAGTCTCTACCAGCTTCACGCTGTCGTCCTCGATGAAGAGGTGGGAGATGCCAAAGCTGGTAGATATCCAGATGTCGTGGTTCTTGTCTTCGATAATGCTGTGCACCATCTCGTTCAGCAGTCCGTCCTTGCGTCCGAAAGTGACAGTCGGCTCGTCGGCACTTTTCTTCAGCACCAGTCCCGTATAGGAACCCGTCCAAGTCCATCCGCGGCTGTCGCGATACTCGCAGTTCACGTGTCTGGGCAGCGTCACGGGCGGATGCTTCGCCAGCTCCTCGTCAATCATCCTGAGACAGTAGGCCGCCTCAGGCTGGTCCCATGTGTAGGCCACAAAGGGCGACTTGTAGCGTGGCGAATACAACAATCCTCGATTCTCAGTACCTATCCACATGCTTCCCTGCCGGTCGAAACATATCACGTTGATGTCGGTTTTCAGCCTGCGTCCTCCCTTCAGTATCAGCTCCTCCTGATATTCGATGTCGCCCGTCCGCACGTCATAAGTCCAGTATCCGTATTCCGATGCGATGTACAGCTTGCCGCGCTCCAGCACCATATTGTTCAGGTGGTAGGGTGTATCCATCAGCTTGCTCCACTTGCGTGTCTCGACATCGAACTTCAGCAACACGGCATTCTTGTCGCCGTTGCGAATCTGGTAGAACACGTTGCTGTCGGGCAAGATGACCGACGACTTGGCCAGGGACACCGCAGCCGTCTCTTTTCCAGCTGCAGCGTCGAACAGGTATTTTCCCGTCTGCAGGTCGTAGCCCGACACCGTTCCGTTGGCAAAGAACTGCAGCAAGACCTTGTCGTTATATACATCCACGTCGTGCAGGTCGCTATGCTGCTGCACGTTGATGGTGCGCTTGTCGTCGATGCCATAAAGCTTGTTGCCCGACAGCAGCCACAGCCGGTTGTTGCCGGTGGTAAACAGGTCGTCTACCTGACGCTTCATACCCAGTTTCTTGAACACGCTGTCTACGTTGACGATAAACTTCTCGGTCAGCAGGTCCAGGCAGGTCACCGTGTACTTATCCTTCAGCCAGATATGGTGATGCTTGTCGAAGTACAGGTGATAGTGTCCGTTATACTTTGGAAGCGGAAACAGGTTGTCGTTCGTCGGGTCTATATGGTTGAACTTCTCACCGTCATAGAAATTAATATGTCCGATGGTGGTAATCACCATTCGGCCTGTCTTGGTACACTTGATGGTCTGCGCACTGTTGTCGGCCAGACCGTTGGCAGCGTTGAAGACGGTGAAAACGCGCTGAAGCTTAGGCCCCGCCCAAAGGCTGGAAGCCAGCCACAGACAGCACACCAACAGGTTGATTCTGACGTTAAGGTCTTTCTTCATCGCTTTTTCCTGCAAATTTACACCATTTTCAGTCTTTATCGCGTCAAAAGGCAGATTTTTTATGCTTTATTATGATTTTCGCCCGTCTTTGCGCTTTACGATGGCCACATAGACCAGCAGTATGACGTTCATCATCAGTGCATACACGATAGCCGGCACCGCCATCGTGTCGTTGTTGAACACCAGCGGACTGCAGGCCACCGCAATAGCCTGGGCAGCGTTCTGCATGCCTATCTCGATGACGATGGTGCGCTGTTCGCGGCCCGTCAGCCGCAGCCCCCTCGACATCAGCATGCCCGCCCCCATCGACGCCAGTATCAGTGCCGTCATCGTGGGTCCCAGGCTGGGGAATGCGCTCACTATCACCTCCCTGTTCTGCACGAAGAAGATGGTGGCCAGCAGTATCAGACTGGGGAATGCCAACCTTCGCAGCACGTTGTGCATCCTTCCCGCAGCACCTTCCCACCGCTTGCGAATCAGCAGACCCGCCACGATAGGCACCGCCATCAGCACAATGTTCTGCATCAGCAGCTTGCCCACAGGCAGATGTACATCGACCGCCGACGACAGCATCGCCGTAGCATAGTCCATCACCAGCGGCCCCGTAAACAGCGTTATCACACTGCTGAAGGCCGTCAGCGACACCGACAGCGCCACATCGCCTCCAGCCAGCATCGAGAACACGTTGCTCGAACTGCCGCCCGGGCTGCATGCTATCAGCATGACGCCCAGAAAGAAGATAGGTTCCACGGCGAACAACGTACCTATGCCCCAAGCTATGAGCGGCAACAGCACGATCTGTCCCACCAGTCCGGCCACCATAGCCCGCGGCTTCTCGGCTATCAGTCTGAAGTCTGTCGGCCGCAGGGCAAGTCCCAGGTCGAACATCAGCAGCGTCAGAATAGGTAAAACTATCAGTATGGTCATATTCTCTATATTTTTGAAGTTTGAAAACAGGCTGCAAAATTACCAAAAAAATCGTTATTTCGCGCAGCTTAATGATTTTATTTTCAAGATTCCAGTTCTCACCCGATAGCTTTTTACAGCTTTACGGCACGTCAGCTTTTACTTAATAACCAGTATTTTAGTTAGTTAACTCATGTCATCGCTTGAGTTAAGTCGGAGGTAAGTAGGAGTTAAGCTATTGCCGACTGCGAGTTAACTCAGTAAAATGCTATCATTGACTGAGTCAAAACAATTGTGAAAACAAACCAGAATCTTTGGGGAAATCGAAAAAAAGCAGTAACTTTGCATCTAATTGTAAAAAAAGACGCATCATGACAGAAGACATTAGGCAGAGAATGGCGCAGTTGGTAAGGGAGCTGAACGAGGCTTCCGATGCCTACTATAACGGTCGCGGTGAACTGATGACCGACTACGAGTGGGACCAGCGTTTCGACGAGCTGCGTCGGCTGGAGGCAGAGAGCGGCACTACCCTGCCCAACTCGCCCACCCAGCGCGTAGGCGAGGACACCACGCAGGGCCAGAAGGAGGCTCACGAGTATGCAGCACTCTCGCTGGCCAAGACCAAACAGACGGCCGAACTGGCGAAATGGGCCGACGGACGCGCCATCTGGATATCGTGGAAGCTGGACGGTCTGACGCTCGTGGTGACCTACGACGACGGTGCTCTGACGAAGATAGTGACCCGCGGCAACGGGCACATAGGCACCAACATCACCCACCTGGCTACGGCCATCAAGGGCATTCCGCCGCATATTGAAGCACGGGGACACGTGGTGATACGCGGTGAGGCAGTGATAGCCTACAGCGACTTCGAGCGTTACCTGATGGAATCGGGCGAGGACTATGCCAACCCGCGCAATCTGGCATCAGGGTCGCTGAGCGTGAAGGACGCCCAGGACATCATGGACCGCCACCTGCAATGGTTGCCGTTCACGCTGGTGCATACGGACGAGGAGATACCTTCGTGGGGAGACCGTATGGAGTGGCTCGACCGACTGGGCTTCAATACGGTGGAGCGCAGCTTCCTGGAACATCCCTCGCTGGAGGAGGTGGAGACAACGGTAGACCGTTTTACACAGAAGGTGACCTCGCGGCAGAACCCCTTTCCTGTAGACGGTCTGGTGGTGTGCTACGACGATGTGGCCTACGCCCAGACGGGCAGCGTGACGGGACATCACGCCACACGTGCGGGTCTGGCCTTCAAATGGCAGGACGAGTGGGCCGAGACCACCCTCCGCGAGATAGAATGGTCGTGTGCAGCCAGCACCATCTCGCCCGTTGCCGTTTTCGAGGCGGTAGAGCTGGAAGGCACTACCGTGCGCCGCGCCTCGCTGTGCAACATCAGCGAGTGTGAGCGACTGGACATCGGCGGAGCCGGAAGCCGCCTGCGGGTCATCAAGGCCAACAAGATTATTCCAAAGGTGATAGCCGTCACCCAGAAGGCGGGAACTCTGGTCGTTCCAGACCATTGTCCCGTATGCGGAGCACCCGCCGAGGTGAGAGAGAGCACAGCCAGCGGCACACGTACGCTGCACTGCACCAACCCGCTGTGTGCCGCCAAGCAGCTGAAGAAGTTCGCCCGCTTCGTGTCGAAGGAAGGCATGAACATCGATGGTATCTCAGAACAGACACTGCAGAAATTCATCAACCTTGGCTGGGTGAGCGAGTTTGCCGACCTATACACGCTGCGGCAGCACATCCGCGAGCTGGCGGTAATGGATGGTTTCGGAGAGCGCTCTGCCGCTAACATCATGAACAGCATAGACCGCTCGCGCAACGTAGAGGCCCATCGGCTGCTGTATGCGCTGAGCATTCCACTCTGCGGACTCGATGTATGCCGCAGGCTGCTCGCCGCCTACTCCCTTGAACAACTGGTGGAGATGGCCACTGCCCTGCCCCAAGACCTGTTCGCACAGCCTACCGAGCCGCAGGACGTGTTTGCCCACGTGGCCGGAATCGGGCCAGAGAAGTCGGAGCGCTTTGTCAGCTGGTTTCGCAATCCTGAAAACCTGCTGCGCTATCAGCACCTGACAGCCCACTTGAACATCAGTTCGCCAGACACGACACCCATGGGGTCGCGCTGCGAGGGACTGACCTTCGTCATCACGGGCGACGTGCACCACTATAAGAACCGCGCGGAACTGAAGCAGTATATCGAGTCGCAGGGCGGCAAGGTGGCGTCGGCGGTGAGCGGTGCCACCTCGATGCTCATCAACAATGATGTCAACTCCACCTCTGGCAAGAACAAAAAAGCCCAGCAACTGGGCATCCCTATTATCTCGGAGGACGAGTTCATAGAACGTTATACGGAAGGCGAGGCGACATGAAGAAAGGCGCGTCACTGCTGAGCATCCTGCTCACCGCAAAGCGCCCAAGCCGCATCAGCGACATGAAGGCCGTTGCACTGCCTCGCATCATGCGTCGCGGCTATGACGGGCTGACGCTGTTCGGACACATCATCACCCACACCCAGGAGGAAGCAGAGGCGCTGAACAACCGGTTTGACGAGATGAAAAACCACGAGATGATACACCTGTACCAAGCCCGCTCCACGCACGACTCGTGGCTGTGCTTCTACTGGAAATACGGGCTCTACTGGCTGAAGGCACAGCGCTACAGGCGGAAGCTGAAGAATGCGGGCTACGTGCTCAACCCTTTTGAGATGGAAGCCTACGGGCGTATGTACGATATGGACTACCTGAAGCGCCACCCTGAGGGATGCACCGAATGGAAGCACTATGCCGCGATGTCGCTGGAGGAAAGAATGAACGCATACGTGAAGCGAAAACAGAACGGAAAAACAGTCTGATTTTTCGGATAGATTGGTTATTTTTGCTTAAGACAAAAAAAACTGCACATTTTTTTTGGAAATGTGCAGGAAAGCTATTACCTTTGCACAAAAAATCGAAAACTGTGCAAAGCAAACAATGAACGACATACCATCTTTCAACTCGCTCATCGAGTCGTCCATCAAGGACAACTGGCTGCTCGATGCGCTCACTGACTACAAAGGAGCTACGCTGCAATATCACGACGTAGCACGCAAGATAGAGAAACTGCACATCATGATGGAGGCCGCCGGCATTGAGCGCGGCGACCGCGTGGCCGTATGCGGACGCAACTCGGCCCACTGGGCAGTAGCCTTCTTGGCTACGCTGACCTACGGAGCAGTCATCGTTCCCATCCTGCACGAGTTCAACGGCGAACAGATACACAACATCGTGAACCACTCAGAGAGTCGCCTGCTGTTTGTGGGCGACTACGTGGTGAACCAGATAGACGAGGAGCAGATGCCGGGACTGGAAGGAATCTTCAACCTGCCCGACTTCTCGCTCTATGTGTCGCACAACGAGCGGTTGACGGATGCGCGCGAGCGGCTGAACGAACTCTTCGGGCGCAAATATCCCAACGCCTTCCGGCGCGAGGACGTAAAGTGGTACAAGGGCGATGCCGAGGAGATGTGTATGATCAACTACACGTCAGGAACCACCGGGTTCTCAAAAGGCGTGATGCTACCCTATCGCGCACTGTGGGGCAACGTAGACTTCTGCCAGCAGCGACTGGGTACGAAGATGCCTAAGTTCTCGAAGACGCTGAGCATCCTGCCGATGGCCCACATGTACGGTATGTCGATGGAGTTTCTGTTTCCCTTCTGCTCAGGCTATCACCTGTATTTCCTGACGCGACTGCCGTCGCCCGCCGTCATTGCGGAGGCTTTCAAGGAGGTGCGGCCCGACGTGGTGATTGCCGTACCCCTGATTATCGAGAAGATTATCCGCAAGCGTGTGTTTCCAAAGATACAGAGCAACACCGTAAAACTGATGCTGCAAATGCCTGTGGTACAGAAGAAGGTGAAGGAGCGCATCTGCCAGGAGGTGTACGCGGCCTTTGGCGGCCGGGCCTATGAGGTAATCGTTGGCGGCGCGCCACTGAACCAGGAGATAGAGCAGTTCCTGCGCGACATCGAGTTCCCCATCACAGTAGGCTACGGCACCACCGAATGCGCCCCGCTGATATCCTATAGCGACTATCACGATTTCGTGTCGGGCTCGTGCGGTACGGCTGTAGCCAACATGGAGGTGAAGATTCTGTCGGCCAACCCGCAAGACATCGAAGGCGAGATAGTGACGCGCGGCATAAACGTGATGCAGGGCTACTACAAGAACGAAGAAGCCACTCGCAAGTCGCTCGACGAGGACGGATGGTACCACACAGGCGACCTGGCTACGATGTCGGCCGACGGCCACATCTTCATTCGCGGCCGACTGAAGAACATGCTGCTGGGTGCCAACGGACAGAACGTTTATCCGGAAGAGATAGAAGACAAACTGAACTCGATGGCGATGGTGAGCGAGAGCATCATCGTGCAGCGGGACGACAAGCTGGTGGCGCTGGTGTATCCTGATATGGAAGAAGCCAAGAACATGGGATTCTCGCAGGACGATCTGGAAGGTATCATGGAGCAGAACCGCCAGGAGCTGAACGCCCAGCTGCCAGCCTACAGCAAAATAAGCGTCTTTGAACTGCAGGAGAAAGAGTTTATGAAGACACCAAAGAAGAGTATCAAACGCTATTTATATAAATAAGGTAGAAACATTATGGAAAACTATCCCAGTTTTAACCAAATCATAGAGAAGAGCATCATAGACCATTGGGACCTTGATGCGCTGACAGACTACAAGGGAGCTACGCTACAATATCACGATGTGGCGCGAAAGATAGAAAAGCTGCACATCCTGTTTGAGAACAGCGGTGTGGTGAAGGGTGACAAGATTGCGCTGTGTGGACGAAACAGCAGCCAGTGGGCTGTTGCCTTTCTGGCCACACTGACTTATGGTGCCGTTGCCGTACCTATTCTGCATGAGTTCATGGCCGACCAGATTCATAACATCGTGAACCACTCTGATGCCAAACTCCTGTTCGTCGGCGACCATGTGGCAACTCAGATAGATCCCATGCAGATGCCACATCTAGAAGGCATCATCAACAACCCAGACTATTCGCTGATGATTAGTCGCACGGACAAGTTGACCTATGCGCGTGAGCACCTCAATGAACTCTACGGCAAGAAGTTCCCGAAGTATTTTAGAAAAGAACACGTACATTATTATATAGAGGAGAACGGTGAGGAACTGTCCATGATTAACTACACTTCTGGAACAACAGGTTTCTCAAAGGGTGTGATGATTCCCTATCGTGCCCTGTGGTCTAACTACGACTTCGCCGATCATGTTTTGGGCAAGACTATACAGCGTGGCGACCGCATCATCAGCATCCTGCCAATGGCCCACATGTACGGAATGGCTTTTGAGTTCATCTTTGAATTCCTGCATGGTTGTCATGTCTATTACCTCAACCGCATTCCTTCTCCCGCTATCATTGCCCAGGCTTTCTCCGACATCAAGCCGAAGATTATCATTGCCGTGCCTTTGGTTATCGAGAAGATTATCCGTAAGAAAGTATTTCCCAAGATTCAGAACAACCGCATGCGCCTCTTGCTCTCTATGCCCGTTATATCTAAAAAAGTACGCGAGAAGATATGTCAGGAGGTTATCAATGCTTTTGGTGGCGAACTCTATGAGGTAATTATTGGAGGTGCTGCTTTCAATCAGGAAGTAGAGGCATTCCTCAAGAGAATAGAATTCCCCTACACCGTAGGTTATGGAGCGACAGAGTGTGCACCAATCATTTGCTATCGCGACTGGAAGACCTTTGTACAAGGTTCTTGTGGACAGGCTGCTTACCATATGCAGGTGAAGGTGAACTCTATCGACCCTGTCCATATTCCTGGTGAAATCATGGCAAAGGGTTTGAACGTGATGTTAGGCTACTACAAGAATGAAGATGCAACAGCAGAAACACTCGATAAGGAGGGTTGGTATCATACGGGCGACTTAGGCACCATGGACTACGACGGTAACGTCTTTATCAACGGACGTTCCAAGAACATGTTGTTAGGTCCAAGTGGACAGAACATCTATCCTGAGGAAATCGAGGACAAGTTGAACTCTATGGCTATGGTAGTTGAGAGCGTTGTCGTACAGCGCGACACCAAACTTGTTGGTTTGGTATATCCCGATTATGACGAAGCCAAGAACATGCGTTTCACCGAGGATGATCTCAAGAACATTATGGAGCAGAACCGTCAGCAACTCAATGAGACGTTGCCAGCCTATGAAAAGATTGCAGAAATCGAGATTCGCACCGAGGAGTTCGAGAAGACACCTAAGAGAAGTATTAAACGCTTCCTTTACACCTAAAAGGAAGCGCTTAAATACAAGAAAGAGAGACGATTCGAAAATCATCTCTCTTTTTGTTTGTGATTCCGGCGAATTGACTTTGTCGAACCCTTAGCCCTGCCACGGGCTAATGGTCACAAACAAAAGAAAAAGACCAAGCTAAAGTAAACTTTGCTCGGTCTTTTTCTTTCGTTTGTGATTCCGGCGGGATTCAAACCCACAACCTTCTGATCCGTAGTCAGATGCTCTATTCAGTTGAGCTACGGAACCTCGTTTGGCTCCTCTTCTATTCCGACTTGCGCTAAACGCAGCGGTCGATTTCTGATTTGCGGATGCAAAGGTACGGACTTTTTATGTAACTGCCAAATATTTCAGCAACTTTTTTAGAAAAAAGTGCAAAATCCTCGAAATTTGTCCTATTTAATTATTTATTTCCCTTAATAATGACGTAAATAATCACTGGTGCACCAATTAAAGGAGTTACGGCATTAAGAGGAATTACCCCACTCTCGCCCGGCAACACACAGAGCAGATTACACATCAAGGCGACAATACTTCCCATTAAGATTGTGGCGGGTAATAGCGAACGATGATTATCCGTTCGAAGCATCAGACGAGCAATGTGCGGAACAGCCAGTCCGATAAAAGCTACGGGACCACAGAACGCAGTGACAATCGCAGTCAACAAACCCGTAACCACCAACAACCAGTTGCGCACCTTCACAATATTTACGCCCAGATTCTCCGCATAACGATCGCCAAGCATCAGGGCATTCAGTGGTTTAATCAACAACACACTGCCAAACAATCCGAACAGCGTGACGATAGCGAAAGCTGGCATCATGCGCATAGACACACCACCAAACGAACCCATTCCCCAAACCATATACGACTTCACCCCCTCGTCAGTAGCGAAGAAGTTGAGCAACGAGATGGCTGAGTTGGAGATATAACCTATCATGATGCCGATGATGAGCAACATAACATTGTTGCGCACCAACGTAGAGAAAAAGAAGATGATTACCATTACCGTCATTGCACCGATAAAAGCAGCAACCAATACTGCCACAAAACCTGACACGCTCACGGAACCGGCAGAAAAACTACCGCCTAATAACAACATCACCAAAGCCACGCCCAAACCTGCACCACTGTTAATGCCAAAAACACTGGGACCAGCCAACGGATTGCGGAAAGCAGTCTGCAACATCAATCCACTCACAGCCAGTGCTCCACCAGCCAACAGCGCTGTGATAGCTTGAGGCAGTCGCGATTCCAGAATGATGTATTGCCACGAAGGTTTCACCTCATCGCCCATCAATATGCGCAAAGTATCTGCAAAAGGAATTGACACTGAACCCACAAAGATGTTCAGGGCGAAGAGCACAAAGATGACAATGCCCAACAATAGACAATATGTTGTTCCTTTACTCACCTATTTTCTGATAATAACGCAAAGGCGGCAGATTCAGTATGTCTGGATGCAACATTTTAATGAAGTCAATCAGCAACCAGTCCGGACGGAACGGTGCCTCTTCGTAGAACAACGACAACTCCACATTACATCCATAGGCTTCCTTATTACGGAAAGCCTTAAACTGATTATAGCCGTGATGCTCGCTCAACAGTTCACGATAAGTTATCGGATGATCACTGCTATAGCGGAACAGCCAAACATCGCACTCTCCTGCCCTTTCCAACACCGTTTCAAAAGGCAGTGACACGCTGCCACTATGTTCATCGTCTGCCCATGGATACTGGCTCTGCGCGTCTTTCAACATTTGTCCGATGGTGCTATGTCCTCCCGGAACATACCAAACCGAACCCGTCACCTTATCCAATACGACAGAGCGCTGTATTTTCGAGGTCTTTGCCACTTCTTTCAGCGCTTGATAACAGCTGTCAACCACCGCAAACAAGCTGTCGGCACGCTGCTCACAACCGAACAGCATTCCGTAAAAACGCATCCATTCTGCACGAGCCAACGGCGTCGCCTCCATATACTCCGCACATTCTATCAGCGGAATATCGATATCCTCTACTTTTCCATAACCACCGCTATTCTCAAAGGGCGACAGGAAAATAGCATCAGGATGCTGGTCTATGATTTTCTCAATGACCGGACTCATGGCATCACCACAGTCCGTGATGCGGCCTTTCTCCACTTGCTCGTGGATAAAGGGAATTTTGATATATTTCAAGTCTGCCACACCAGCAATACGATCCTCCCGATGTAGCATCTGAATCAGGGCACAATGCACCGTGGTAAAGATTACGCTGCGCCTTAACGGCGTGCGGACGACGGTACCCTCGGGCATGGAGGAAGGCAAGGCAGAATCGGACGGGACAAGGAGGTAGCGATGGAGCACCTTACCCTCATGCCACGGATTCTGCAAAATAACCTCCGTATAACCGGGATGATGCACAACGGTCAGCTTCCGGGCATATTTGAAAGCTACGGTGTCACCACCGTCCTGTTGCATAGCAGTCTGTCTGCCGCAGGACGATAGCAACACCGTTGTGAGAATCAAGAAAAAAAGATGGCGCATCTTTTATTTCTCAATTGCCATATCGTCAATGCAAATATAAGCTGGAGTATTTACGCCATAATCTCCGCTGTCAGAACCAGTAAATACGAATTCCAGCTTCACCACCTTGCCCAGAGACGAGAGGTCAGCCCACTGCCAAGAATTCACATAAGTACCATTTTCGGCAAGCTTGATGTCCACAGTCTTGGTAGAATTATCAGCGGCAGTTCCGACAACGGTACATGTCAGCCAGTCTGTATTATCAAACTTATGGGCATATGAATTACCGTTCTTGATCACCTCAACGGTATAAGCGCTGTTGGTAAAGTAGAAGCCCTTAACCACTGCGCCACCTTCGATATCAATTGTCTCACCGTAGGTTGTAACCACACAGAACTTCTCGCCTGAGTTAGCCTTACCCGTTATGTTGTTATACTGGTCGGGAGTCAGTGTTGCTTCAGAGAAGGTGGTCTGTGTACGGCTCGAAATGGCAAAGCCAGACCAGTAGTCATACCCCCATGTCGAAACGCTATAGTTGGTGTTGAACTTCACACCGCTCTCAGTATAAGCACAAGGATAAGTTGTCGTAACACCCCCGTAACCATCGTCATACGAATAGCCCGAGCCCTCAGCTGTACCGCACCAGAATCCCTGGTCGTTCAGTTTCTGATTCTCAAAAGTAACCACACTGAAAGTAGGTTCTGCAGCATTGTCTTGCTTTGAACACGATGTGAAAACGGTCATTGCCAAGATGGCAGACGCTGCAAATAACAAATGTTTTTTCATAATTGTAAAAAATTTTAATTAGACAAGCGTTTATTTAACGATAAATTTCTTTCCGTTTCGGATATAGAGCCCACGATGAGTAGGCGTAACCTTCCTTCCCGTTAGATCATAGCAGATACCATCAGCCCTGTTTTGCATATGGACAGCGTCAATGCCTGTAGCCGAATCAATGAGTGCCAATGATTCTGTCAAATGAGCATCTTCCACTATTTCCACTTCGGTGGAAGTCTCACCAATCATCGGATATCCTTGGTTCGTCGCACAATAGATGCGCACGAAATCGATGAAATCCAGGTCTACCGGTTTCCGGTCGGCATCTACTGCGTTGGCAATATCAAACAGGGTGTCGTCAGGGCGATTGTCCACATAACCACACCGATAGAACAGCTGGATGAATCCGGTTTTAGACTTCACGCCACTCTTCGGCAAAAGGGTACCTCTGAACTGTAGTTGGGCATCGTCAATCCATAGCGGGAAATACTCTTGGCTATGATACTGATTACGTGCTATCACCCCCGACTGTCCCTTACTATCTGTCCACGGAATATTCTCCATCGGTTTCCTGGTATAAGTTATCTCATAGTTATAGTCCACCTTGCCAACGCTGTCCACATCAGCACTACCGGACAGCTCATACCACGGGTCGTCGGGCAACCAGTTGTGGTTGATGTCCTTCGAAACCATGATGATGCCTGGCTCTGACGATCCACCTTTGTCATTTCCCGCCTCAGCAAAGGCATTACCGGTGATCTTCAGGTCGGCATTCCCTTCGACATTCGCTATAGAATGGTCAAAGTGCAAGGTGATATAGCCTCCGTAGGCACCCAGTGCAACTAATCCATGATTGTCTTTATCGCCTGTAGAATTGGCCTTCAGGATCGTGGCGCACTTTTCTGCCATCTTCTCTTTCGTATCGCCTGCTTCATACTCGGGCATGATATTTATAAACTGTCCCGGTGCGGGCATATACTCATCCACCGCCTCAATATAGGCGTTATAACTAGACTTGTCACGCTTTTGTTGAGCCTCAGCAGTCAACGTGCCCATCAGGGCTAATATCATCAATATCTTTTTCATCATTTCTTGGGTTTCGTTAAAAATACGGCGTGGGCAGGAATATCTCCCGTTCGCACCTTATAGTCGAATGTGCCGTCTTTCTTGAAGTGCAGCAAGTCACCACTCGACACGTAGTTCTTCGCATCCATCAGGTAGAAGTCGCGCTCATTCGGATTGACGATGATGCCGTAAGGTTGAATCATGGCATCCGCCTCCGGCGCTGTTGTCAAGCGGTTGTTCGTCACCTCGTGCGTCGTCACATCAATAATGCCCAGTGTCCGCTCGTTCTTCATCGTGTTATAGTTGAACTGCACACCGATGAAATACAACGAGTCGCCTACGATACATATATCTGATATAGGCACATCAATCCTTCCCATTTTGTGCATCTGTCCGTTGACATCCCGCTGCAACCAGCACAGATGCGAGGGCTCCTCATAATAGTCGCCTCGCGAACTAACCCACAACTGTCCGTATTGGTCGGCTCTGCAACGATGCAGGTTCACGGCTACGTCTATCTTCCGTTCCTCCGTAAACGTCTTCAGGTCAATCACGCTAACGGTGTGGTCGTAATCAGGCACCATATAACCGCCACTATTCGCCACATACAGCTTATCGTCGATTACCGCCATTTCCTCAGGCTGATAACCCACCGTCACCTTTGCCACCGTCTGCAGTGTCAGCGTGTCTATCTTGTACACCTCGCCCAACGGAGCATCCTGACTTACACTCACTGGTCCGACGTACGAACTGACATAGGCATAGCCTTTGTGGAAAGTCACATAGCGACAATTAGGCACGTCTATTTTTCCTATCTTCACGGCATCACTTGCTCGAAGCACCTCCACTTTGTTTGAACAGTTGATGACCAGCCACAACCGCGAACCGTATATCTTCGCATCGTTGCCTACATCGCCTAGTTCCTTCACCTCACTAGGATTGCGCTCTGCATAGATGTTACGCAGATAGTGAGCTGTCTCGCCCGAAAGGTCAAGATAGTCCAACGTACATTTGTTCGAACCCATGTTACCCTCGTTCAGCACATACATGCCGAGCACATCCGTTGGTTCGGTCTTGATGCCGATGTCCTCGTCTTCCATATAGACGATATAGTCGTCCGTCCGACAACCGACGATGCTCAACAACAGGGCTATATATATAATAAGGTGTCGCTTCATATCTTCACGTCTAATGTTATACCGTAGTTGCGCTTAGGCATCGGATAGTTCAATATCACGTCGTAGTCTTGCGAGAACAGGTTGTTCACCTCCAGCATCACTCTAAACGCTAAACTCTTAACGCTAAACTGTCGCGATAGCGACAAGTCGCTCGTATACCACGGCTGCATGTAGTTATACTTGATGTTCTCCTGCTGGTTATATCGTTCGCCCGCATAGATAAACGAGTAGTTCAAGTCCCAGTTGTGATACTGCACGTTCAGGATAGCCGAACCGGAATGCCAGGGAATGTAAGGTATCTGGTGCTTGTAGAAAGCATCCTGCGGATTCGTCACATCCCTTGCGTCCTGATAGGTGTATTGCAATCTGCCCGTTACCAACAGTCCTCTCACTGGAACCATGGTCAGTTCCGTTTCCACGTCTATTCCCTTGATGTACACCTTACCCAGATTCAGCATCGTCCATCGGAACTGCTGTCCTTTCGGATAAGCCACTATCTTGTCGTGTACCGTATTGTAATACGCATCAGCCTGCAAGTGGAAATAGCGCACCAATCCCCTATCCCACTGATGATCGTAGCTCAGTCCGCCATTATACTGAAGGGCTGTTTCCGGTTCCAACTGCGCATTGCCGATATCCGTATAATAAAGGTCGTTGAACGTAGGCATGCGGAAACTCTTCTTGGCATACAGACGAACGGAGAGTTCGCGCGATGCAAACGGATAGATGTTCATAAACAGGGCGGGCGTATATTCCACCTTCGACTCGGGCGACAAGGCATACTTCACATGGTCTTTCACCGTTGTCATCAGCACTGAGCCCTGCACTTTCATCCAGTCCAGGTTCAAGGCCGTTGCCAGCGACACGTAGTTGCTGAATCTGTGGGGATACACAAACTGGCGCATGTCGGCATCCAACTTGTTCCAACGGAAGTCGTAGCTCAGCGAGGCACTCCATTCAGGCAGAATGTTATAGACATTCGACGTCGAGAAATAAAACTCCTGCTGCTTATAGGTATTGTCCACCTGCAACTGACTCGGGTCCCTGTTCACATAGCGGGTGTTGTAATAGGCATACTTGGCCACAGCCTGTGTGGTAAACTTCTCGCCAATGCTCTTTTGGAAACGGGCTTGTGTAAAGGTGTTATGGTCCCACTGTCGCTCGCCCCTGCGCCACACGTTGTTCACGATGGCACCAGGAATGCCTCGCTCTGAGTGGTACGTATATACCTTAAATTTCCAGAAGCCCTCATTGATCATTCCATGCAGATTGCCTTCCGCCCTCACTGCCCAGATGTCACCATTCTGGCGAGTGGCCGTCGTGTCGTAAGCCACCGAACCGTCTTGTTTTTTGCGAAGATAGCGGAACTTATATTTTCCACTGGCTGTCAGCACCTCAGCCGAAAGCGATGAAGACACCCGCTGACTCAATCGCTGTTCCCAAAGTGCTGAGAAACGTAACAAATCGCTCGACCCATATTTCGCCTTGAACCGCAGGTTATAGTTCTTGCCTTCCTCAAAGCGGGGAGCTCGCGTGCGGATATAGATGGCTCCCGCATGTCCGAAGTCACTGGCTGGTTGCAGAATGGCACTCTTCTGTCCGTTGAACAACGTGATTTCCTCCACATTGTCCAACGAGAACTGTCCCAAGTCAATCTGTCCGTTCTGTGCATTGCCCAGTTCCACACCATCATAGCTGATGCCCAGATGGTTCGTACCCATCGAACGGATGTTCACCGT
>ODAI014080252.1_pt1 | contig 25540 bp, 18 predicted proteins | sample 1539321 | NCBI WGS metagenome assembly ODAI01 (sample SAMN02144231, study PRJEB22623) | gut metagenome | biome: sheep rumen | host: Ovis aries | place: New Zealand
GTGCATACGTTGGGCGCTGGCTCGACAAATCATAGGTCAAATCTCAGAGAGAAATCGGAAACGATAGCGGTGTGTGAATGTTCCGGTAGCCGGTCTTCCGGTCCAGCAGAAGGTATCGGCAGTGAACCTGGTATTCCTCCAGATCCAGCCCCCAGATGTTCCGGTAATCCTTGATGAGAATCTCGGCGGTCGAATCACCGGCGCGGCAGGGAGCAAGGGCGAGGAAGTTCCGCATAAGCCCCGGTTTCTTCCCGGCTCCCGGCTTTGTAAGCTGAATCTTCATCAAAAGGTCATACCGCTCCGGGGAAGGGCAGTCCTCAAACCGCATTTTGAATCGAAGCAGTAAATCGGCCGCACCCAGCCGTTCACAGGAAAGGAATTCCACCGCATAGACAGGAAACTTCTCAAACGGCTGCGGCTCCGGCTGGTGCTCATTTCCAAGCGTCACAAAGCCATGATAAGCGCTCACGAAGAGATTCTGCCCGCTGATATGCGAAGTCCCGTCAAACGGCGGTTTATGGCTCAAAGCGCCCTTGCCGTACTCGTGCCAGATCTTCTGGACCTCGTGAGGGACCTCACGCCAGGCCGCCAGCGCCCGCCGGTGAACATCCAGCTGTGCCAGCTGCCCGTCAGTCCCAGTAAACCGCCCCTGCGCCTTCTTCTTGTAATAGCACCGCCCGTCCACATGATAGAACGTCAGGTCCCCAACGGAGCCCCAACAATCAGAAATCAATATGGATGGCGTAAAGCGCGGCATAGTTTACTATAGGTCAAGTTGTTATGACAAATTTACGAAAAATCCGTCGAAAAACCTTATGGCCCCACTTTCTTTGAGAATTGGTCCCACTTTTCCGCGTTTATTCGGCTGAAAGTGTTCATTTCCCTGTAGCACCTCATCAATTGGTCCCAGATTGGTCCCACTTTTTTGACGCCAAGTGAGAAGAAGACCGTCACAAAAACCGTAACAAAAGATGTAGTAGAGTTTACACAAAAAGCGGCCATGAAAGCGCTTCAAAGGCTAATTTAGTAGGATTCGATTTACCAGGGTTTAAAGTGAAAAGTGGGACCAAAAGTGGGACCAAAAAGAAAAACCCGCTGATTATCAGCGGGTTATCGTGGTGCTGGGAAGAATCGAACTGCCGACACAAGGATTTTCAGTCCTTTGCTCTACCATCTGAGCTACAGCACCTTTTCGGGTTTGGGATTGCAAAGATAGATAAAAATGCGGAAGTCGCAAAAATTTTTTCATCTTTCTTGGCTTTGTTGCATTTTAAATCAATAATTACTATTATTGCATTTGGTTTAATGCATATTAACTACCATTAAAATATAATTGCTTTATGAAAAAGATTCTTGCATTTGCACTTTGCGGAGCACTCATTTTCTCGAGCTGCTCAAGTATGAACAAGGCCGGTAAGGGCACCCTTTGGGGAGCAGGCGGCGGCGCAATAGCCGGAGCAGCACTTGGTTACCTCATCGGCGGAGACCTTAAGTCCGCAGCCATCGGAGCAACCGCAGGCACCGCAGTAGGTGCAACCACAGGAGCCGTCATCGGCCAGAAGATGGACAAGAAAGCAGAAGAGCTTGCAGCCCTCAATGCCAAAGTTGAGACCTTCGAAATCAACGGCCTTGAGGCTATCCGCGTCACTTTCGACAATGGTATCCTCTTCAAGACCAACGAAGTCGTCCTCAGCCCTGAGGCAGAGAAGTCCATCCAGAGCTTTGCCGCCGCAATGGCAGACCTGCCGGACACCGACATCACCATCTGGGGCCACACCGACAACACCGGCACCGCAGCAGTGAACCAGCGCATCTCCAAGCAGCGTGCAGCAGCCGTCGAGAAGTGCCTTGCACAGGCTGGCCTGAAGAACAAGATCGTTGCCGAGGGCAAGTCTTTCGACCTTCCCGTTGCAACCAACGACACCGCTGAAGGCCGCGCCCAGAACCGCCGCGTCGAGGTTTATGTGACCGCCAACGAGGACATGATCAAGGCAGCTGAAGCCGGAACCCTCAAGTAGTGCTTTCCAGGCGCTACATAAAATTGATACTCCCACTCCGCCTGGAGTGGGAGCCTTGTTATTATCTGTCCGGGGATGTCGGCACCGGGCAGCGCGTAATCGTGAAATTTGCCGGCAGAAGGACTGTCGGGGTGGTGTCCGGGGTTGATATCACCCCAGACATCGATACTTCAAGGATCCAGCCTGTCCTTCAGGCAGACACTGGGCTGGATCCCATATCTGCCCGGGAAATAGAACTCTGGCGCTTTGTTGCTGATTACTACCTATGCACAATAGGAGAAGTATACAAGGCTGCCTATCCGAGCCAGAAAACGGCCTCCGAAGAGCTTGAAGTGCATAGAACCCAGCGAAAGCAGGCACTGGAATCCCGGGAGGAAGAGATTTGGCGCCAGCGCATTGCCCGGCTGCACTCCAGGCTGGATGCCAAAAATGCAGACCTTGGCCGCAAACACGGAGAGGCCGTGCGCATAAGGCTGGAAGCGCAAAGGGATGCAATCATAGTTGATCTGAAGGAGGCTGAAAAGCGCCTTGCTGACTTGAGCCATAATCTCGGGATTGAAGCCAACGACTTTTCTGCTCTCCTGGCCAGGGTGCCGGACCTCAAAGCAGAACCCGCTCTTCTGCGTGCCATCCAGAGCGGTCGGCCAACCCTTCTCAAATCTGCAGACCGCAATTCAGACTACATACAAACCGCTGCACAGACGCTTCGGGCAGGGAAAAACGTATGTATCCTCGTGAATGAAACAGCTCTTGCAAGCCAGTTATGCGACAGCCTCAAGGCAACTTTCGGCGAACTCCTTCTGGTGCATCATTCCAAGATGACCGCAGCTGAGCGCAGGCGCATCAACGGCTCCATCCGTTCCGGCAGGCCCTACATCCTGATCGGCACCCGTTCAGCCATCTTCCTGTCACACAGGGACTTGGGCCTGATAATCGTAGATAACGAAGAATCCGCATTCTACAAGCAGAGCGACACCGCCCCGAGATACAACGCCAGAGACTGTGCAGTGCAGCTCGCGCGCATCCACGGCTGCAGCATTATCCTGGGGTCCGTCTCCCCTTCCCTGGAGTCCATCCTGAATGCACGTAATGGCCGCTATACCCTTCTGGACAGGAACCCCCACGGAGAGCAGCTTCAACGTGCCTGCCGCTTCACACTGATAGATATCCCGGCCGAACGCCGGAAAAACGGCATGCATGGCCCGGTGTCCCGCAAACTTCTTGATGCAATGCGCCGGAGCAAGAGTTCTGCCCTCATCCGCGGCTTCGAGAAGCCGGAAGAACTCGAAGGGCTGGACGCCGATATCCTTACTATCCCTCAGGCGGCGAAAACAGATATGGGCAGATACGAGCTCACTGCAATCCTGAATGCCGACGCTCTCTTTAATCCATCCGACTTCCGCTCAGACGAGCATGCATTCCATTATCTGGAGCGCCTGCGTAGCGTGTGCCCAAGGCTGATTGTCCAGACCAGGCAGGCCGGGCATCAGGTGTTCGGCATGCAGAGCGCAGAAACGCTCCTGGAAGAACGCAGGCAATTCAGTCTGCCACCTTATACCCGTATGGTAGAACTGCGTTGCTCAAGGCCAGAGGAGCTTGGCAGGGCTCTCAGTGCTGCGGGATTCTCCCCTGCCGTTCTCCCCTCTTCCGTGCGTGTTTCGCTGGCACGGGACAAGAATCTTCTGGAAGCAAAAAGAAAACTCCGGAAAACCGTGGAGGCCTTCCGGAGTAAGTTTAAGGCCGACGTCGTTGTCGACGTCGATCCTATCTGATTACTGAAGCTTGTAAACTACAGGGAATACATAGCTGACGGCAACAGGCTCGCCATTCTGCATACCAGGAGTCCAGGCGGGAGCTGAAGAAACAACGCGGACAGCCTCTGCATCGAGTTCGGGATCAACACCCTTGATAACCCTTACGTTCTGTACGCTACCATCCTTTGCGACCTTGAATTTGAGAACCACACGGCCTTCCTTGCCAGCCTGCTTGGCGGCTTCGGGATAGACAATCTGGCTGTTGACCCACTTCAGGAATGCGCTATCGTCGCCACCCTCGAATCCGGGCTTCTGCTGAACAAGGATAAGGGGAATTTCTTCCTCTTCAACAACTTCCTCAACAGCATCAGCGGCCTTTTCGGCAGCGTCTGCTGCGATCTGCTCTGCAGCATTCTCAACGATTTCCTCTGCCTTGTCGGCTGTTTCGGCTGCTGCCTCAACTGCTGCCTTCTCGAGGGGAACAAGCTCGATTCCACGGACCTTCAGCAGAGCATCTATTTCTTCCTCGTCCACACCATTGTCTTCGAGAGCGACATCGAATGCATCGTTGAAGATTGCATCAAGTTCTTCATCATCCTCGATTTTGAACTTCTTGAGAACGGCCTGCTTTGCAGCAACGGCTTCCTTAATGGCGGCATCATCGCCGGATGCAACGGCCTGCACAAGGGCAGCAGCTGCCTTCTGAGCCTCTGCAGAAACGGTCTCAGCGCTGGGCTTCTTGGTGTTGCAAGCTACAAAAACGAGTGCAGCGATTGCAAGTAATGAAACGATTTTCTTCATAATGATAATTGTTTATAGATAATAAGGTTTGTCGGCCTAGTATTTTGCAAAAGTATTAAATAATTCAATACGTTATTCACTTGATTCGCACAGGCTGGTCTTCATACAGCAGAAAACGCTTGGCTTTGCGTATCCATTTCTGCTCTTCACTCTTCACATGCTCCTCCACAATGTCGAAGGTGATACCTCCGCGTAGATACTCTGCCATCACCGGGTCGGCAAGCCGCCCATAAAGGCTGTCGTAGATTTGGAACTGGGAATACCTGTCGCTGAGGTACTTCATAAGCTGCACGGTGTGAAGCAGGGAATGGTAGCGCGTGCCTGGCGTCAGGATAAACTGCCATCCAAAGCAGCGTTCGCCTTCATAGATGCCTGCAAGGGGGATGAAAGAGCAGGGCCTGGCCAGCACTCCGTCCGGCACCGGGACCGGATTTCCCTCGGTTTTGATGAAGGGTGCCCCTATCATTTCGTATGGGCGCACCGTTCCGATACCCGGATTGACGTTGGTATCAGTCCATAACTTGCCTCCACAATAGAAGTATGGGGTGAAGACCCCGGCGAAATCTGATGCAGGCGGAACCATCCACGGCATCAGAGTGCGAGGGGTGGATGCCACATTGGCAGATATCACATGCAGATTGAGCTGCGCACCGGTTTCACTGGCATACATCTGCGCCAGCTCTCCGATGGTCAGGCCGTGCCTGTGGGCGGCCGCAGGTGTCCACACATCGCTTTCCCCTGCAGGGAGAGTGCCTTCCACATCCCTTCCGGCAGGATTGGGATGGTCTACTATATAAAGTGACGGGGCATTTTCCATACCCGCCAGTGTGCTTATGAGCCGCAGGATGTCTATCGTAAAAGGGAAATAGCGTGAACCTCCGTCCTGTATCTCCACCACAAGCGCATCAAGGGCCTTCAGCTGATCGGAATCGAAGGAGATGTGAGCTGTGCCCGGCACGGCCTCATCCCCCGGAAGGAACACGGTCTCCAGGTTGCCACGCCTGCGGAAGATGTCGTAGAGGTATGCTCCGCTTTCCGCATCCCAACTGGCCTGGGTGCAGAAAACCCCGACCCTGCCTTCCTGCAGGGCCTTGTCGAGTTGGTCTCCCAGAGGTGTTGTGCGGAAAGAAAACATCAGCCTATGATCTTTTTCGCCAGTGCAACCACTTCGTTGCCAAGGGCCTCGGCTCTTTCAGCGGTAGGTGCTTCGGAATACACGCGGATAATGGGTTCGGTGTTGGACCTGCGGAGATGCACCCATTCGCGGGTGGATTCGAAGTCCACCTTGACACCGTCTATGGTATTGACTTTCTCATTCTTGAAAGTCTCCTTCATGGCTTCGAGTATCTTGTCGATAAGGGCGCTGTCGCTCAGGTCGATGCGGTTCTTGGCAATGAAATACTGAGGCAGAGTCTTCTTGTACTCGCTGACACTCAGGCCGTTATGGGCAAGCTTACTAAGGAAGAGGGCCACTCCTACCATGGCATCGCGGCCGCAGTGGCTGGCAGGGTAGATGACTCCCCCATTGCCTTCTCCTCCGATCAGGGCATTCACTTCATGCATCTTTGTGGTCACGTTCACCTCACCCACCGCAGAGGCATAATAGCTGCCGCCATGGGCCTCGGTCACATCGCGCAGCGCGCGGCTGGAAGACAGATTGGACACGGTCGCCAGATTCTTGACCCCCTTCCGGACGGCCTCGTCCAGAAGGTAGTCGGCAACTGCAACCAGGGTATACTCTTCCACGAAAGGCTGCCCATCTTCACAGATGAAGGCGAGGCGGTCCACATCGGGATCCACGCTGATGCCCAGATCTGCCTTCTCCCGGACAACGGTTTCACTTAGGTCCACGAGGTTTTTGGGCAGAGGTTCCGGGTTGTGGGCGAAGTCCCCGGTGGGTTCGCCATTCAGGGTAATGCACTCTACACCAAGCTTTTGCAGCAGGCGAGGCATGATGATACCACCTACTGAATTTATAGCGTCCAGAACAACCTTGAAACCTGCTTTGCGGATGGCTTCAGCATCTACAGCTTCCAGGGCCAGCACGGCTTCAATATGCTCGTCGGTGTAGTCATGGTCGCTTATGGTGCCAAGATCATCCACCTCCGCGAAATCGAATTCGCCCTTCTCGGCGCAGTCCAGAATGGCCTGCCCCTGCACCGCGGTGAGGAATTCACCATGCTCGTTCAGAAGCTTGAGAGCATTCCACTGACGCGGGTTATGTGATGCGGTTAGGATGATGCCCCCGTCGGCGTTTGCAAAACGCACCGCCAGTTCAGTAGTGGGAGTGGATGCAAAACCGCAGCGGACCACATCGACTCCGCACGCGATCAGCGTGCCGCAGACCAGGTTTTCCACCATCAGCCCGCTCAGGCGGGCATCCCTGCCTACAACAACTTTATACTTTTTGCCATTGGGCGCCTTACGCTTGCGCAACTCGCTGCAATAGGCGTAACAGAATTTAACAATGTCTACGGGGGTGAGGGCCTCTCCGGGCACGCCTCCGATGGTCCCCCTGATTCCGGAAATGGATTTTATAAGTGTCATATTGCAAAGATAATAAAATAAAAGAGGCAACGACCTTGTCGCTGCCTCTTTTTATCCTGTGAGGAGAAAGACTTATTTCTTTCTTGCCTTGTATCTCTGGTAGAACATATCAACGCGGCCGGCGGTGTCGACAATCTTGGTCTTGCCGGTGTAGAACGGGTGAGATGTGTTGGAAATCTCAACCTTTACGAGGGGATATTCAACTCCGTCGAGGGTGATGGTCTCCTTGGTGGTGGCGCAGCTCCTCGTGATGAAGGTGTCCTCGTTTGACATATCCTTGAAAACTACAAGACGGTAGGATTCGGGATGGATTCCTTTTTTCATTTTTACTAGTAATTAATAGAAATCTTGTAGTGGGTAGGAGAATCGAACTCCTATTGCGAGATTGAGAATCTCGAGTACTAACCGTTATACGAACCCACCGTTAGCGTTTGGGACTGCAAAGATAGACATTTTTGGTTTACCTGCAAATTTTTTTATTAAATTTGTAAGTATGAAAACTTTAAAGAAAATCCTCATCATTACGATTGTCGTCCTGCTCCTTTTAGCAGGAGGCTGGGTATTCATCCACTTTTTCTGGGTGTTCGGCACAGGCGTAAAGGCTGGAGAGCTCAATCAGGTAGTGTACAAAGGCTGGGTCTGGAAGACCTATGAGGGGCGCCTGATCATGAGCGGCTTCAAGAATGACAAGAAAGGCAGCGGTCTGCAATCCAATGAGTTCAGCTTCTCGGTAGACAAGCATGCGGAAGGCCGCAAAGCCAACGGAGCCGTGTATTCCGTTGCCGATTCGCTGATGCGCTGCAGCGGCAAACTGGTGCAGGTGAAGTACAGGGAATACCGTGGCGCACTCCCATGGAGAGGCGTCCAGAAGTTCGTGGTATACGACATTTTGAATGTCAGTGACCCCGCACGCATCAACACAATACCCATCGATACAGGAGAATGATTTCATCTATCCTATTTGCAGCTCTGCTGCAGATTCTTTCCGTCCATCCTGCCGGTGAGGGCGGAAAACTGCTTTCCATGCGCGATGCAGTGGCAAGCGGCGAGTATTACCCCCATACCAAGGCCTGGCATTGGGAAGGCAACGAGCTCAAGGAAGGCCGTGCCACATTCCATCCGTCCAGTTTCGCCCTCCCCAGGGAAGATGCCGAGGGCATAGTCATCGGCCAGAGCGTCTCCCGCAACGAGTTTGGCATAAACGGTGGCGTATTCCCCTCTCCCTCAGGGAAATACATCGCGGTCTACAGGAAAGACGAGAGCGCTGTGACGCAGTTTCCCCTGCTGGATATAAGCACTCGCACCGGCAGCCTCGAGCAGATACGCTACCCCATGAACGGGATGGCTTCCGAGCACATATCGCTGCTGGTCTGCGACACTCTCGGGAATGTCCTCACCACCATTGTGCCAACGGAGTTCACCGACGAGCGCTACCTGACCTGCGTCAGCTGGAGTCCGGACGACAAGTACATCTTCATCCAGGTCCTGGACCGCGAGCAGCATCACATGGTGCTGAACCAATACCGGGCGGATAACGGCGGATTCGTCCGCACCATCCTCACCGAGGAGAACTCCGCCTGGGTGGAGCCCCAGGATCCTCTCCACTTCATCAAGGGCAGATACGATTTCATCTACCGCACCGACAACCGCGACGGGTTCAAGAACCTCTACCTCTGCGATACCCTGGGCACGGTCCGCCGCCTGACCATGGTGGATGCCGACGTGCAGTATGTGGCGGATGACGGCCGCTGGGTATATTACACTTCTGCCGAGGTATCCCCCATCGAGAACCATCTTTTCCGCATAGACATAGGAAAGAAGCCCCTCAAACGCGCCAGGTTCGGGAAGCCGCAGAGGCTAACCCCCGATGAAGGCTGGCACAACGTAAGCCTGAACAGCGACTGCACCCGTTTCATCGACAGCTGGAGTTCATTCAACGTGCCGGGGAAAACGGCTGTGAGAAGTGTCGACGGTGAGTCTTCCGAGCTTCTCTACGAGGCTCCCGATCCCCTTTCCGGCCTTTCTACCGGCGAGATCGAGATCGGCAAGCTGCCATCTGCTGACGGCAAGTTCGACAACTATTACCGCCTCTACAAACCCCTTGGCTTCGATCCGGCAAAGAAATATCCGGTAATCGTATATGTGTACGGCGGCCCGCACTCACAGATGGTGCAGGACAGCTGGCTGGGCGGTGTACGCCTCTGGGAACTGCTCATGGCCCAGAAGGGTTATATAGTGTATGTTCAGGATAACCGGGGCACTTCCAACCGGGGTGCGGCTTTCGAGAAGGCCATCAACCGGCAGTGCGGACAGGCCGAAATGGCCGACCAGGTGGCCGGCATACGCGAGCTCATGAAACAGCCCTGGGTGGACAGCGAACGCATAGGCGTGCACGGCTGGAGCTACGGAGGCTTCATGACAATCTCCCTGCTCACCAATTATCCCGACATCTTCAAAGTCGGCGTTGCCGGAGGCCCGGTAATAGACTGGAAATGGTACGAGGTAATGTACGGCGAACGCTATATGGACACCACCGCCAGCAATCCAGAGGGCTTTGCAAAGACCTCGCTTATTAACAAGGCGGCATCCCTCAAGGGCAAACTTCTCATATGCCAGGGTGCCATAGACAATACCGTGGTGTGGCAGAACAGCCTCAGTTTCGTGCAGGAATGCATAGCGCACGGCGTGCAGCTGGACTACTTCCCCTACCCCCGCTCCGAGCACAACGTACGGGGCATCTGGAGGGTGCATCTGATGGACAAGGTTACTGATTATTTCGATCTATACTTATGAAACAATACATTCAAGACAACAAGCAGAGATTCTTCGACGAACTCTTTTCCGTGCTGAGGATTCCCTCCATCAGCGCCAAGGCCGCCAACAAGGCGGATATGCGCCGCTGCGCGGAGAGGCTTGCCGTGCTGCTTGTGGAAGCCGGCGCCGACGAGGCCCAGGTGCTGTCCACTGACGGCAATCCCGTGGTTTTCGGGAGCAAGACCATAGATCCCAAGGCCCGCACCGTGCTGGTGTACGGCCACTATGACGTGCAGCCCCCGGAGCCGCTCGAGCTCTGGCGCACGGACCCTTTCCAGCCTGTGCTGGGGCCCGATCCCGCCACCGGGGCGGAAGCCATCTGGGGCCGCGGGGCCAACGACGACAAAGGCCAGCTGTTCATGCACATAAAGGCCTTCGAATTCCTGCTTTCCACCGGCCGGCTCAAGCATAACGTAAAGTTCCTTTTCGAGGGCGAAGAGGAAATAGGATCCCCTTCCCTGCCCAAGTGGATGAAGGAGAACAAGAAACTGTTGAAAGCAGATATCTGCCTGGTCTCAGACACCACTATGATATCAGACAAGGTGCCTTCCATCAACTGCGGAATGCGCGGCCTGAGTTATCTGGAAGTAAAGGTGACCGGCCCCAACAAGGACCTGCATTCCGGGCATTACGGCGGCGCCGTGGCCAACCCCATAACCACGCTCTGCGAGATGATAGCATCGCTTCACGATGCCGACGGACGCGTGGCTGTGCCCGGTTTCTACGACAAGGTAGTGGAGCTCTCCAAGGCCGACAGGGCCCAGCTCGCCCGAGCTCCGTTCGATCTCGAAGAATACAAGGAATTCCTTGATATCAAAGAGGTTAAGGGCGAAAAAGGATACAGCACCCTGGAGCGCACCGGCATTCGTCCATGCCTGGATGTGTGTGGCATCTGGGGCGGCTACACCGGCGAAGGCGCAAAGACAGTCCTGCCTTCCGTGGCGCATGCCAAGATATCGATGCGACTGGTTCCAAACCAGCGAAGCGCCGAGATCACCAGACTCTTCGCCAGGCACTTCAAGAAAATCGCCCCCAAATACGTGAAGGTAGAGGTCAAGGAGTGCGAAGGCGGAGACGGTTTCCTGATTCCCATTGGTTCCGAGGCATATAAGGCGGCATCCCGCGCCATGGCCGAAGTCTATGGGGTAGAACCGGTTCCCGCACGCGGAGGCGGCAGCATCGCAGTTCTTGCCGAGATGCAGAAGATACTGGGGATAGATCCCCTCCTGATGGGCTTCGGGCTCGAACGCGACACCATCCACTCCCCCAATGAGAGTTATCTTCTCAGCCAGTTCTTTGCGGGAATGGAATCGATCGCAAAGTTTTATCAGTATTATCCAGCCAAATAGAAATATGAAAGCCATCCGTGCCATCCTGCTGATTGCAGCAGCATTCATCTGCGCCAGCGCATTTGCTCAGGAAGAGTATGATCCCGTTGCCAGGGCTGAGGCCCAGGTTGTTTCAGGGAATGCCCGTTTTACAGTGCTCACGCCGCGTCTGATCCGTATGGAATGGGCGGAAGACGGTGTTTTCGAAGACAGGGCGAGCCTGGGAATAGTCAACCGTAATCTTCCTCTTCCCGCTTTCAAGGTCAAGAAAAGTTCAAAACAGACCGTAATCACCACTTCTGCGCTCACTCTCACCTACAAGGGAAACGCGGAGTTCTCGGCAGATAACCTGAGCGTGGTCTTCCAGATGGCCGACCCCAAGGCAAGGAAAGGCACTAAAAAGGTCAGCTGGAAGCCCGGAATGGACGATTCCGGCAACCTGCTGGGCACAGCCCGCACCCTGGACGGCTTCGATTATGTAGACAAGAAAGCCTCGGGGCAGTACACCAAGGAGCCCTTCGACAAGGGAGTGGTTTCCCGCGACGGCTGGGCGGTCATAGACGAATCCGGCAGGCATCTGTTCGAAAAGACGGATACCGACTGGCAGTACTGGGTAACGGTGCCCGGGGAAGGCAGGCATATCGACTGGTATCTCTTTGCATACGGGCACGACTACGTTGCGGCCGTATCCGATTTCACGAAGATTTCCGGCAAGATTCCCCTCCCTCCCAAATATGCCCTGGGATACTGGTGGTGCCGCTACTGGCTGTATTCCGACTATGAACTGGTAGACCTCGCCCAGCATTTCCGGGACTTCAGCATCCCCGCAGACGTGATGATAATCGACATGGACTGGCACGACACCTTCGAGATGGGCGCAGCCGGCCGCGGATACCAGAGAGATGCTGCCGGCGAGCGCAAGGGCTGGACCGGCTATACCTGGAAGAAGGAGCTCTTCCCCAACCCCGGAAACCTGCTCCAGGAGCTGCACAATTATGGTTTCAAGACATCCCTGAACCTCCATCCGGCATCCGGCCTGCAGGTTTTCGAAGAGCCCTACGAACGCTTCGTAAAGGACTATCTCTCCCGTGCCGGTGAGGATTATGACGGCCCACGCGGCTATAAGGACGCCGACGGCAATCCCGTCTATGTCCCCTTCCGCATGGACCAGCCAGCATGGGCCGATGCATACTTCAACTCGGTTCTTGATCCCATGACCAGGATGGGAGTGGATTTCTGGTGGCTGGACTGGCAGCAGTTCATGACCAGCAAGTATATCCCCGGCCTCAGCAACACCTTCTGGCTCAACCATACCTTCTGGTGGCATCAGGTGCGTCAGTCAGCCAAATACGGCCAGGATGCAGCCAGGCCTATGATTTACCACCGCTGGGGCGGAATAGGCAGCCACCGCTATCAGGTAGGCTTCTCCGGCGACACCTATGCCACATGGAAAGTGCTCGGCTACCTGCCCTGGTTCACGGCAACCGCAGCGAACGTGGGCTATGGCTACTGGGGTCACGATATAGGCGGGCACATCCAGCGCCGTGGTGGAAAGAACACAGATCCGGAGCTCTACACCAGATGGCTTCAGAGCGGGGTCTTCACCCCCATCTTCAAGACCCATTCCACAAAGGACATGAGTATGGAGAAGCGTTTCTGGGTCTTCCCGGACCACTTCGATCCCATGCGTGAGGCAATCCGCCTGCGCTATAATCTCTCCCCTTACATATATGGTGCTGCCCGTCAGGCATACGACACCGGCATCTCCATCTGCCGCCCGCTCTACTATTATTATCCCGAAGAGCAGAAGGCCTATGATTCCAGGGAAGAGTTCTTCTTCGGGGATGACATCCTGGCCACTGTGCTCTGCGAGCCGGCCGACAAGACCACAGGCCTTACAAAAAGGGACCTCTGGTTCCCCGCCGGCAACGACTGGTACGATGCCTCCACCGGCAAGATGTACGTCGGAGGCACCGAGGCCACTGCGAGCTATACCATCAATGAGAATCCCTATTTCGTGCGCGCAGGGGCCATCATCCCCATGGCTTCTCCGGAGATCAAATCGCTCCAGGAAAGCAGCAGCGAGAACTGGTTCATGCTGGTGCCCGGGCAGGGCGAAGGCAGCGCTACCCTTTATGAAGATGACGGAGTTTCCCAGGCCTACGGCAGTGCTTTTGCCACCACGGAGGTCCTGCGTAAGGTGGATGCAGACGGCATCTCCGTTACCGTCAAGCCCCGCCAGGGCTCATTCAAGGGCATCAGCGCCACCCGCAAGGTGCGCATAGTGCTGGATGGAGCCACCGCACCTTCCAAGGTAAGTGTTAATGGCCGCAACATTCCCTACAGCCGCTATGCCGCAAAGGATGCTGCCGCCGGAAAGGAAGTCTGGGGATATAACGGCGAGGAACTCGCAGTTATAATCTACCTGGCTGAGAGCGCCGCATCTGGGCAGCTCGACGTGGAATGCGACAGCCATTTCGCCTTCACAGAAGGCCAGAAGGGCGTTCTCAAGAGGATGCGCAGGATTACTCCCGAAGCAAAGACCGTCTTTGCCTCATCTATCAGCAATCACCTTCAGCTCACACCCGAGCTTCTCCGCTTTGCCGGCACCGCCAGCTATATAACGGAAAATCCCTGCGGTGCAGGGACTTACCTTGAAGATCTTTCAACCGAAGCTCTTAAGAAGGACCTTTCCAACCACAAGCTTCCTGAAGATTTCCTGAAGAAACTCTTCGCCCAGATATCCGTCTGGGAAAAGCTCTAGATTCGCTTTAGAATTTGTTCAGTCTCTGCTTCGTAACCGGGTTTACGGAGCAGGGCGAACATATTCTTCTTGTAGGCCTCCACACCGGGCTGGTTGAAGGGATTCACGCCGAGAAGATATGCGCTGACCCCGCAAGCAAACTCGAAGAAGTAGAAGATGGCGCCGAGGTTGTACTCGTCTATCTTCTCCACGGAAACCTCAAGCTGGGGCACTCCACCGTCGATATGGGCGAGTTTTGTGCCGAGGGCTGCCATGGCATTGCAATGCTCCACATGCTGGCCTGCAAGGTAGTTGAGCTGGTCCAGGTTCTGCTCATCGCTGCCGATTACAACGCTGCGGCCTGCCTTCTCTGCCTTGACCACTGTTTCGAACATCACGCGGTCCCCTTCCTGTATGAACTGACCGACTGAGTGGAGGTCGGTGGTGTTGTTTACGGATGCGGGGAAGATACCCTTCTGGTCTTTACCCTCGGACTCGCCGTAAAGCTGCTTCCACCATTCGCCGAGATACTGGAACTTGGGATTGTAGTTCACCAGGACCTCAACCTTCTTGCCAAGCTCGGAATAAAGCAGGTTGCGCATGGCTGCATACTCCACCGCAGCATTCTTCTCCTCTTTCACAAGGAGGGACTCACGCTCATCGGCAGCGCCTTTCAGCATTGCGCGGACGTCGAATCCGGCAAGCACGATGGGCAGGAGCCCGACGGGGGTGAGGACGGAGTAACGGCCGCCCACATTGTCCGGAACCACGAATGTGCGGTATCCTTCCTGGGTCGCAAGAGTCTTGAGGGCGCCCTTCTTCGCATCAGTGATGGCCACGGTGCGTACGGCTGCCTCAGCCTTGCCGTACTTCTTTTCGAGATATTCCTTGACGATGCGGAATGCAACGGCAGGTTCGGTGGTGGTGCCGGACTTGGAAATAACCACGCAGGCAGCATTGCTCTGCTCCACGAGGTCCATCAGCTCGGCAAGATAATCTTCACTGAGGTTGTTGCCTGCGAACACGACGCGGATTTCGCCTTCCGGACGCACAAACTGGTGCGAGAGTGCCTCGATGGCGCAGCGGGCGCCGAGATAGCTTCCGCCAATGCCTATTACGACGGCAAGATTGACTCCACGGGCCTTCCAGTCGGCCTTAATAGCCTCGAATTCAGCAATAAGGCTCTCCGGAGTATCTACAGGAAGAGTCTTCCATCCGAGGAAATCGTTACCGGCTCCCTTTTCGCCCTGAAGCACATCGAATGCTTCCAGAGCCTTTCCAACGTATTCTTTGTAAACGGATTCTTTAACGAAGGAGCTGCAGCCCCCTAATTCAACTTTTACCATATTCTATATCTTTTAGTTTCTTCTGACGGACGCAAAATTACGAAAAATCCAGTTTATTTGAAATATGAAACCTGCACCGATACTCCTAACCATCCTTATCTGCTTCAATTGCTACGCCCTTGGTGCCAAGCCGGTAAAAGTGATGCTGGGGCCGGTGCAACTTTACTGAAGCGCCTGCAGCCAGTTGGAAATCAGCGTAACCCGCTCCGCAAATATCTTATAATCAAGCGATTCGAAAGTATCGCCTTCCCGGTTTGTGTTCATGGTGATTCCGGATGTGAACATCAGCACGGGTATCCCCCGGTCCAGAAACACCTTATGGTCGCTCACCTTGCGGTAAAACAAATCGGTGAAGGAACGGCTGCCATAATAGTCGTAATACAGATGAAGGGCGGTTTCCATGTTCGCCTTCTCCAGGCTCCGCTGCCAGCCGTTGCCGCCCAGCACTATCAGGTAGTTCTTCCAGAACTTGTCCGGAGGCGACATGGTGCTGCCGAGGATATCCAGGCTCACCACCATGCGGAGGCGCCTTTTGCCAATGAAGGATTTCAGGGCCTCTGCCCCGGCCAGATTAACGTTATGGGCATCTACGAAAGCGATGATTACATCGTCCCGGTCTTTCAGCCGGGAAGCCAGGGACAGGAGTGCAGCCACTCCGGATGCATTGCTGTCGGCACCTGGATAGAGGCGGGTGCCTATCCTTCCAAGCCCGTCGTAACTTGCCATCAGCAGGATTGCCGCCTTGCTCCCCTTTTGCTTTGTCACCAGATTGCGCCCCACTGCCCCACGCTCTGTGCGGAATGTGTCATATTCGACTTCGTACCCCAGCGAATGGAGTCGCCGGATCAGATAGAAAGCGGCTCCTGTGGCGCCGGGAGTCCCGGTCTGCCGCCCGGCGCAAAGGCTGTCTGACAGGAACTCCACATCCCTTCGCAGTTCGTCTCCAAGTTGCCCTCCAGGGCCATCCGAAGGGGATGCGTCCGCCCAGACCGAATGCACCAGCATGCAGATAATGAGAATTATTTTTGCCGTACGGGCGGAATTAGGCATAATAAATGTTATATTTGCTTGATTGTGCGCAAAGCATTACAAAAGTAATGAAAAAGTTCGGGCTGGCAATACTCTTTTTATTCTCAGTGGCATTCATGCCATACGGCAGGGTGTCGGCCCAGTACGATAAAGATGTCTTCTTCCTTCGCGGCAGGCAGGCGTTCGCCGACGGCAAATATGCCCTGGCCATAGAGAATTTCAATGTGCTGGCGCGCCTGGACACCACCGATTACTGGAACTACTTCTACCGGGGCATCTCCAAATACAACCTCGGGGACATACGTGGTGCCCAGCAGGATTTCGACCGCTCGGTGCGGCTGAACCCTGTTTTCACCAACGGCTACCACTACCGCGGCATCACCCGCAGCCGCCAGGGGCAATACGAAGAAGGCTTGAAGGACCTGGACCGCGCCATCGAACTCCGTCCCGGATTCGCAGGCATCTATTTCAGCCGGGGTGTCACATATTTCCTTGCCCAACGCTTCGACGAGGCCATCGCAGACTTCGACCGATACATCAAGAAAGAGCCGAAAGATCCGGGTGCATACCTTAACCGGGGTGCCTGCTGGCTCTTCTGTAAAGATACGGTGAAGGCGCTCGCGGACTACAACAGGGCCATCAAGCTGGACCGTTACGACCCGGAAGGTTACATCCGCCGGGGCCGCCTGTATGCTGCCAGCAACGACTTTGAAAAGGGCATAGCAGACATGGACCTTGCCATCAGACTGGACTCTACCAATACCTTCGCCTATTTCAACCGTGCGCTCATGCACTCAGAGTCGGGCAGGCCCAGGGAAGCTATGGCAGACCTGGACAGGGTGCTGAAAGATGAGCCCGGAAATGCCCTCACCCTCTACAACAGGAGCCTCCTGAAGGCCCAGGTCGGGGATTTCGAAGGTGCTCTGGACGACATGGACCGTGTCATAGGCATCAACCCCGGCAACGTGCTGGCCTTCTTCAACCGCGCCGGCTTCTTCGTAGAGATGGGGCGCTGGCAGGATGCCCTGGAAGACTACAACATGGCTATCGCCCTGTATCCGGATTTTGCCAAGGCCTATATGAACCGCTCCTATGTAGAGAACATGATGGGCAGGAAGAAGGCGTCCAAGGCGGACTACGAGATTGCCCGGAAAAAGGTTGCGGAATACCAGAGCAAACATGCCAGCGGCCAGGCGGATTTTGCGGACACCACCCGCAAATACAGCTCCCTGCTGGCCCTCGACGCCGATTTTGCCAAGAAGGACTTCGACGACGAACTCCTCCAGCATAGAGACATCGATATTCGTCTGAAAGCCCTGTACAAATTTAAGATTGCCGGCAACGGAGAAGACGGGGTCATGCTTCTGCGCAGGGACTTCGAGAACCCTCTGGTAGAGCGCTTCGAGGCCTCTGTCCACATCCCCGTCACGGTTACAAACGAAGATTTGCAGGCCGTACGCCTGGGGAGGAGCCTCGGGAGCATCCTGGCCGGAGACAGCAGCGCCGGAGCCGGCAACAGCAGACTGACGCCTTCCCAGATCAGCTTCATCCATGGCATCTACGAAGTGCAGAACAAGCAGTACAATGCAGCCCTGGGCTATTTCGACAAGGCTGTCAAGATGGCTGAGGATGATTCCATGCGGGACCGTTACTCCCGTTTCTATAAAGCATTCTACCTTATGAACAGAGGGGTCCTCCGTGCAGAGATGATAGACTTTATAGCCAGCATGGAGCGTAACGTGCAGACTCTCACCATGGACGACCAGGGCACCATACGCGCCAGGGTCAGCGACCGTGTCGACCGCAGTTACGATTACTCCGATGCCATCGCCGACATGCGGGAGGCCATACGCATACTGCCGGATATCCCCTACCTCTACTTCAATCTGGGCAACCTCTATTGCCTGTCGAGCCAGATGGTGGAGGCAATTGAGAACTACGGGAAGGCCATCAGCATCTACCCATACATGGGTGACGCCTACTACAACAGGGGCCTTGCCCTAATCTTCATAAAAGACAAGGAGAAGGGATGCATAGACCTTTCCCGCGCCGGAGAACTTGGCGTGAGCGATGCATACAGCGTTATTTCCAAGTACTGCAAGAGCGATGATCAGCAATAAGATAGTGTTCCAGTCCCTCTCCAGCGGCAGCTGCGGCAACTGCTACTTCCTCCATATGGACGGAGAAAACGGCGGTGCCGGCATATTGATAGACGCCGGTGTCAGCATGAGGCACCTGAAGGGAGAGCTGCAGAAAAACGGATTCACATTCGACGATGTCGATGCCATACTGATCACCCACGACCACATGGACCACATCCACAATCTGGGTCCCTATTGCAAGCGCCTGATGAAACCGGTATGGATGACCCGCAAACTCAGAGGATCGCTCGCAACACATTGGATGACAGGCGAATATCTTGGCCCCGTGGTTAAAAACCTGCAGGATACGGACTGGTCTGAGATCGTGCCCGGCAAAATCAGGGCCCGCCATTTCATAGTTCCCCACGACGCTACCCAGACAGTTGGCTACTGCATACGGCTGGAAGACTATGTGTTTGTGATAATGACAGATATCGGCCGCATGACAGACGAGGCCCTGAGCTATGCATCTCTGGCCTCTACGGTGGTGATCGAGGCAAACTACGATCTGGACATGCTCCGCCACGGGCCGTACCCTCTGGAATTGCAGAACCGCATCTGCGGAGGGAACGGACACCTGTCCAATGCAGAATGTGCGGACGCCATCAGGGATTTTATCCATCCCGGGCTGGAAAATGTGTTCCTATGCCACCTGAGCGAGCACAACAATACTCCCCTCAAGGCCGTGGAGGCCTGCCTCCCGTCCGTAGAGGGCACCGGCATCCGACTCCTGGCCCTGCCCCGCCAGAGCGCTTCGCCGATGTTCATATTGTAATTTTGATTATATTTGTAAGAATGAAAGCATTCTGGTCGATGTTGCGGCGCTACGTGCGTCCATACAATAAATACCTTGGGGGTTCAGTGCTGATGAACGTGCTCAGTGCGGTCTTCAACATCTTCTCTTTCACTCTGATTATCCCGGTGCTGAAGATTATCTTCCAGATGGAAGAAAAGGCATACACTTTCATCCCCTGGGGCCAGGGAGAGTTCAAGGAAACCCTAGTAAACAATTTCTACTGGTTCGTATCCCAGTATATGGTCGACCACGGCCCGGTAGTCACACTGTTCGTGCTTGCGGGCATCCTTATCTTCATGACAGCGCTCAAAACTTCATGCTATTTCGGTTCCACTGCGGTAATGGTGCCCCTGCGCACCGGCATCGTGAAGGACATGCGCATGGAGATCTACAATAAAATCCTGTCCCTTCCCCTGGGATTCTTCAGCCAGGAGCGCAAAGGGGACATCATAGCCCGCATGAGCGGCGACGTGCAGGAAGTGGAGAGTTCCATCACCGGTTCGCTGGACATGCTTATCAAGAATCCCATCCTTATCGTCTTCTATATCGGCACCCTGGTTTTCATTTCCTGGAAACTCACCCTCTTCGTGCTGGTGTTTGCCCCGCTGATGATGTGGCTGATGGGCGTGATAGGGCGCAACCTGAAGAAGAAATCCACTGAGGCTCAGGCACTTTGGAGCGATACCATGAGCCAGGTCGAAGAGACCCTGGGCGGGCTGCGCGTAATCAAGGCCTTCCTCGCCGAGAAGATGATGGGCGAGCGTTTTGACAAGGTGACCGGTGCCATGCGCCGCAAGAATGCACGCGTGTCCACCCGACAGGCGCTGGCACACCCGGTGAGTGAGTTCCTTGGCACGATGATGATCAGCATAGTGCTCTGCTTCGGCGGATACCTTATTATCAAGGATGACTCTTTCATCGATGCTCCTACCTTCATTTTCTACATGGTGATACTCTACAGTGTCATCCAGCCTATCAAGGACCTCTCCCGCGCAGCATACAACATTCCCAAGGGCCTGGCCTCAATGGAGCGCATAGACAAGATCCTGGATGCCCAGAACACCATACGCGAGACCGAAGGAGCCAAGGACATCACTTCGTTTGCCGAGGCTATCCGCTTCGACCACGTCAATTTCAGCTATGAGGCTGGCCGCCAGATCCTTTCGGATATCAACCTGGTCATCCCCAAGGGCAAGACCATTGCCATAGTTGGAGCCTCCGGAGGAGGCAAATCCACACTTGTCGACCTTATACCCCGCTTCTATGATGTGGATTCAGGCAGAATCAGCATAGACGGAACGGACATACGGGAGTTTAAACTGGACAGCCTGCGCGCCCTCATGGGTAATGTAAACCAGGAGCCCATCCTCTTTAACGACACCATTTTCAACAATATAGCCTTCGGGGTTGAGAATGCCACCGAAGAGCAGGTAATAGAGGCTGCAAAGATTGCAAACGCGCATGATTTCATCATGGAGAAGGAGGAAGGCTACCAGACCAACGTGGGCGACCGCGGATGCAAGCTCAGCGGAGGTCAGCGACAGCGCATAAGCATAGCCAGGGCCGTGCTCAAGAACCCTCCCATCCTGATTCTGGACGAAGCTACCGCAGCTCTGGATACGGAAAGCGAACGGGCCGTGCAGGAAGCTCTGGAGCGGCTTATGAGCAACCGCACAACAGTCGCCATCGCCCATCGCCTGAGCACCATCAAAGACGCCGACGAGATCATCGTAGTAGATGAAGGCCGCATAGTAGAGCGCGGCCGCCACGACGAACTGATTGCACTGGGCGGATACTACAAGAAACTTCACGACATGCAGGCCTTATGACGACACCCAAGACCATACTCGCCCGTATACTCTTCTTCCTGTATCTGGCGGCTATCGCCTTCCTGTGCTTCATGCACGTGGACAAGCTTCCCGATGTAGAAAAGATCCTCTTTGGGATTCCGGCCGACAAACTGGCGCATTTCCTCATGTTCCTGCCCTTCCCCATCCTGGCTTATCTTGCATACGACCACCTGACAAACAGATTCTGGAGCGCCGTGCTGTTTGCTGCCGCCACCTTCATTATAGGCGCCCTGCTGGCTTACGGCACCGAATATGTGCAGGGGAAACTCCCCTATCGCTCAATGGACATCAACGACTTCAAAGCGGATGCATTGGCCCTTGCGATAAGCAGCGTATTCGTTTTCATAATAGATGTAACCCACCTGCAAAAACGCAAGAACTGAGCATGCTTCGTAAAGTCCTGACCGCTGCCGCTATTTTGCTGACAAGCATTTCTGCAAACGCCCAGAAAGCCATTCTGGAGGCATTCAAGCCAGTTTCGGACTCCATTTCCGTGCTCGCGAAGGAGCACTTCCGCGTGCGGTCCCACCTTCAGTTGAACAAGGCCATGAAACGCGGGCAGGTGCTGGACCTCTATTTCACCAAAGAGCTTGGGGATTATCCCTGGAGGGCCGGCGATCCGCAGTGGTTCCGCAGCCAGCTGAAGGCGCTCTGGCCAGAAGAGGTGAAGCAATACACCCTGGGAGGAGTCTGGTGCGAAAGTGTCGACCTGGCAGAACTGGCCCAGCCCGCCCTGGGGAACAACGGCCAGCCAAAGGATTATCGTTTCAAAGTAAAAGCTCCATCCCGCAGTCTTTTCATCGAAGAAAGCGGGTCATACAAGGCCGACAGGGGCCTCAGGGGCAGGAATATAGCCCTCTGGCAAAGCCACGGGCGCTACTTCGACAACGGAGCCGGCGCCTGGAGCTGGCAGCGCTCCCCCAACTGGCGCACCAATGAGGATCTGTACACTCAGAGTTATGTGCTTCCCTTTCTGATCCCCATGCTGGAAAGGGCCGGTGCATATGTGATTACTCCCCGAGAGAGAGATACCAACGCCCTTGAGGTAGTAATCGACAACGACAGATCCTTCCGTTCCCCTGGATTCCCGGTCCGGACCCATGGTTCCTATAAGGAAAAAGGAAACTGGAGAGATGCAGGAGAAGGTTTTGCCGACAAAAAAGAAGTTTATGTGAAGGACGATAATCCCTTCACCATGGGCACTGCCCGCCAGGCCGCCTGCATGGCAGGGAAAGGGAATGCCTCCATACGCTGGAATCCCGAGCTGGAAAGCAACGGCCGCTACTGCGTCTATATCTCATATAAAAGCCTTCCCAACAGTTCATCCTGTGCCAGATATACGGTAGAGCATCGCGGAGGCCGTTCCGAATTCATTGTAAACCAGAAAATTGGAGGAGGCACATGGGTCTTCCTCGGGGAATTCGAACTGGGCCCGGACTCCTATATCACCCTGGACAACGGCACGCCATCCGGCCACAAGACAGACAGGAACTGCGTAGTGAGCGCAGATGCCGTGCGGATAGGAGGCGGAATGGGCAAGATAGCCCGCGGGAAAGGCAAGGACAGTTCCGAATGGGAAACTTCCGGCCTTCCTTCCTACCTGGAAGGAGCTTCCTACTGGGAGCAGTGGGCAGGAATGCCCTACGAGCGCATCCACCAATGGAGTACGGACTACACCTGCGACTACGCGTCCCGCGGCGAATGGGTTAAGATGATGAAGGACGACAAGAATCTACCCATCGACCTCTCGCTTGCATTCCATACCGATGCCGGAGTGACCCCCAACGATTCCATAGTCGGCACCCTGGCCATCTACACGCTTAAAGCGGACGGAAAACGAAAGTTCGAGAACGGCGCCGACCGGGCCGCCTGCCGCCTTCTGACGGACTGGATACAGACACAGATAGTGGAGGATCTGCGTTCGGATTACGATTCACTCTGGACGCGTAGGCAGACCTGGAACCGTTCGTATTCTGAATCCCGCACCACCGACGTGCCCGCTATTCTTCTGGAACTGCTTGCACATCAGAACTTTGCAGACATGAAGTTCGGGCTGGACCCGGCCTTCCGCTTCGATGTATGCAGGGCTGTCTACAAGGGAATGCTCAAGTTTCTGAGCACATACTACGGCGAATCATACGTGGTTGCTCCCCTGCCAGTCAAGGACTTCTCTGCCACTTTCGGTGACGACGGCTATGTTGTGCTGAACTGGAAAGCGACGGAAGATGTGAAAGAGCCCACCGCAAGCCCTACGGAGTATATAGTGTATACCAGAATGGATGACGGGGCGTTCGACAAAGGGGTGCGGGTGAGTGAATGCCACCTGTCTCTCCCGATAGAGAACGGGCACCTGTATTCCTTCATGGTGGAAGCCTGCAACCGTGGCGGACGCAGTTTCCCTTCAGAGATCCTGAGCATCGGCCAGGTCTCCCCCGATGCCAGGAAAGTGCTTATAATCAACAATTTCGACCGCATCAGCGCCCCTTCATGGTTTGATTCCGAAAAGTATGCAGGTTTCGATGCCCGGCTAGACAGTGGAGTGCCCTACATGAAAGACATCTCCTATGGTGGAGAGAGTTGGGAATACCGCCGCGACAAGAAATACCTGAATAATACCGCACCGGGCTTTGGAGCCACCGAAATCGACATGGCAGGATTCCAGCCCGGAGGCAACACTTTCGACTATCCTGCCGTGCATGGAAAGGCTCTGATGGACCTGGGCTACAGTTTCTGCTCCATGAGCCGCAGGGCCTTCGAAAAGGCCCCTGCTGAGCATTATTTCGCCCTGGATGTGATCTGCGGCAAGCAGATAAGCACTTTGGTGGGCAATGCCGGAGGCGGCGTACGGTTCAGGGTTTTCCCGGAAGGATTACGCAAAGCCCTGCGCTCGGCGGTCTCCTCCGGATGCAACATCCTGATTTCTGGAGCATATATAGCAACAGATGCCTGGGACGAGATATACCCCATAAAAGATGACGGGTATCAGGAAGACGCCAGGTCTTTTATCGAGAACATCCTTGGTTACCGCTGGTCCACCACCCGCGGATCGGTGAACGGCAAGGTTCAGATGGACGGAAAGTCCTTCAGTTTCTGCCACGAGCCTTGCGAAGAGAGCTACTGCGTTGAAACCGCCGGAGGGATCAAGCCTTCTTCCGGAGGAAAGACAATAGCCACCTTCACCAACCGAACTGGTGCCGCTGTCTATCACCCCTTCGAGGGTTACGGAGTGGTGGCATGGAGTTTCCCCTTGGAGTTGCTATCATCTAAAGAAGAACTTAACGAAATTATAGATAAGTCATTGAAATTCTTTTAATAACACTATGGAACAAGCAAAATTCAGAATTGAATCTGACCTTCTCGGCGAGCTTGAGGTGCCCGCTGATGCCTACTATGGGGTGCAGACCCAGAGGGCAATCAACAACTACAAAATCTCTACTACTCACATGAGCGATTATCCCGAATACATCATCTCAATGGCTTATGTGAAGTGGGCTGCCGCTTCAGCGAACGCTGAACTTGGTGCACTTGACCCCAAGATTGCAGACGCCATCTGCAAGGCATGCAAAGAGATTGTGGACGGGAAACTCCACGACCAGTTCCCGGTAGACATGATGCAGGGCGGAGCCGGCACATCCGTGAACATGAATGCCAACGAGGTGATTGCCAACCGTGCCCTTGAAATCATGGGGCACAAGAAAGGCGAATACCAGTTCTGCTCCCCCAACGACCACGTGAACTGCGCGCAGAGTACCAATGACGCGTATCCTACCGCATTCCGCTACACCTTCTTCCGCATGAACCGCCATCTGGAGAAGGCCCTTCAGGACTTGATCGATTCTTTCCGCGCAAAGGGAGAAGAGTTCAAGGATATACTCAAGATGGGACGCACCCAGCTTCAGGATGCCGTGCCCATGACCTCCGGACAGGAATTCAACGCTTTCGCAAACAATCTTGAAGAAGAGATTGCGAACCTTGAGCGTAATGCCGTGTTGCTCAAGGAGATAAATATGGGTGGAACTGCCATCGGAACCGGCCTTAACGCCGTTCCCGGCTTTTCAGAACTGTGCACCAGGCGCATGAGCGAATTCTCCGGCGACAGCTTTGAGAAAGCCCCCGACCTTGTGGAAGCGACTCCCGATACAGGCGCATACGTAAGCTACTCGGCCGCGCTCAAGCGCCTTGCCATCAAACTCTCCAAGATTTGCAACGACCTCAGGCTGATGGCATCCGGCCCCCGCTGCGGCCTGCATGAGATCAACCTTCCCCCTATGGCTCCCGGTTCATCCATCATGCCCGGCAAGGTCAATCCCGTTATCCCGGAGGTTACTAACCAGGTGTGTTTCAAGGTGATAGGCAACGACACCTGCGTCGCA
>ODAI013038214.1_pt1 | contig 25539 bp, 12 predicted proteins | sample 1539321 | NCBI WGS metagenome assembly ODAI01 (sample SAMN02144231, study PRJEB22623) | gut metagenome | biome: sheep rumen | host: Ovis aries | place: New Zealand
AGGTGCCCACTCGTATGGAACTCTTTACCCGTATGGATGACAGCATCTATCAGCTCTGCAGAAGAACCCCGAAGGACAATCCCTTCCGGAACTATATGGGTTTCCTGCATGGCGAAGGAGATCTGACAGAGAAAGAGGAAGCCCTTTATGCGGGGCCTGCCGGGGAGTTCCTCCGCTTCCTGGAAGGAACCAGCATGTCCCGCTCCTATAAAATGCCGGTTCTTCTTGCCTTCTGGAACGGAGGGAACGTACGTACAGAGGTCACTGAGGAGCAGCTCCTGCAGGCCTGGAAGGACTTCTTTGACTGGGGAACCAACTGGAAGGACCTTCCCAGAATCGAAAGTATCGAGGATTACAGGAAACTTACGGACAGGTACCATCTGAGCCATGTATTGAAGAATCCGGTGCATTTCCTTTCCACGGGCCCCGGCAGGCTGTACTTCTGTACAAAAGAGAACGGAAAGCTGGAAGGCAGCAGGGAAGAAAAACGTAGGCAAAAGGCAGAAACCTATGAAGGCAGAAGGACAGAACAGGAGAAGAGAATGGATCTGACAGATAATTCCCCTGCAGCGATAGCCCTGGATTCCAGCCTTCTGGAAGCAGCCGGGACCAGGGCCTTTGCGGAACAGCTGAAGGACATCATCGATTACAGGACCATGGAATATTACAGAAGCAGATACAACGAGGAAATTGGAAGAAAAGACTGACTGAATATATGAATTGTGGTTGAATTGATGTCGCTTTTATAGCGACCACTCATTTATTTGGAAAACATATAATAATCGTGGTATGTATCAAAAAGCTACAAACTATAAGGTAAAAGATGGAAATGTAGTTTAAAACAATTGTTGATAAATCATAATATTTATGGGGGCAAAAAATGTACGATGAATTCATTAATGAGCGCGTAATGCATCGTATTACAAAAAGAACTGGAAGGATTAATGATATTACAGGGGATAAGATGATAGTGTCATTTGGCGATGCTAGACAGATTTTTCCTTTTCCTTCAGCTCTTCAAGATGTTTTGGAACTTGAACATGAAGACCTTTTAACTGACGATATTATAAAGGATATTGCAATAAGCGCATTCGAGAAATTTCAGAACATTTACACGATTGCCCTTAATAATGAAATACGCTATTTACGACTGACGGGGGGAAAACATTATCGTGCTTTCGATGGTGAGTTAGTAGATCAGAGAAATCATTCTTATATCTATGCCTTTGAAACAGACACTGAAATGAATTTTCCTGAGGGAACGGTCATAAAAATTATTATGACAGAAAGTAGGATTTCAGCTTACGTAATGTCATGCGAAGATTTCGTAATTATGTTTCAATGCGAGGAACAATTGACAGAAGGTCTGGGATCTATTGAATTTACTGCTGATTCCTGGTTCCTTCTGGAAGCTCTGATAGATAGAATTCATGGTATTAATCCATGGACAGATTCAATTGCTAGCGAACTTGCTAGTCGGGGAGTCTATCAGATCAACCGTCAGGCCACTATAACTTTGGGTCAAAACGCAGCTTTAAGAAAATCTTCTTCTGAACCAATTACTTTTGTCTGGGGACCACCAGGAACAGGTAAAACATATACTCTTTCTAGGATTGCATTAGAAGCGATGGGAGCAGGAAAGAGAGTGCTCATGGTCTCTTATAGTAATGTTTCTGTAGATGGAGCTCTTCTTCGCGTTGCTGAAATTTGTGATCATCCAGAAGGAATGGTAACCAGATATGGATATCCCAGAGCGAAAGAGCTTTTAGACAGTAATAGGCTTGTATCCTACCAGTATGTATTAAATAAAAATGTTGATCTTGCTCAGAAATACGAAAAGCTTAAAAAGGAAAGAAGTGAGTTACCTAAAAAAGATATAAGACAGATAGAACTGAAAAAGAAAATGAATGCAATTCGAGCTGAATTGCATGATAAAGAAGTGAATTTTATTTCAAATGCTGCATTCGTTGCAACAACAGTTTCGAAGGCTGTAGCGGATGCGGCAATATATTCACAGAAATTTGACGTAGTAATTTTTGACGAAGCTAGTATGGCATATGTACCACAAGTTGTTTTTGCCGGTAGCTTGGCTAAAGAACATTTCATCTGTCTTGGTGATTTCAGCCAGTTACCAGCAATTGTTCAGAATAAAGAAGATGATCGCTTAACAAAGGACATATTTGAATATACGGGAATTACATCAGCTGTCGAAAATGGATATGGTCATAACTGGCTTGTCATGCTTAATGTTCAGTATCGTATGCACCCGGATATCGCAAAATTTGTAAGCAATAGAATGTATGCAGGATTATTAAAATCTGCGCCGGATATGGAAGCAAAACGGCAAGAAATTGCTGATTGTAATCCAGTTGAAACAGAACCTATGGGTTTAATTGATTTATCTGGATATTATTCTGTTTGTACAAAAACATCGGATGGGTCCCGTGTTAACATCCTTTCCGCGTTAATTAGTATCAGGCTTGCTGAAATACTGAGCCGTAAATATGAAGTTGGTCTAATAACTCCGTATAGTGCTCAGTCAAGATTGATGCTATCGATGATCAGAGATTTACAGGATAGATCAAAGCAGTTTCGAAAAGTTACAACGGCAACAGTCCATCAGTTCCAGGGTTCTGAAAAGGCAATTATTATTTATGATGCAGTAGACTGTTTTAGAATGCAGTATCCAGGGGTTTTGCTCACTTCTTTAAAACATAATACGGCGGACCGTTTATTTAACGTTGCCCTTACAAGAGCTCAGGGAAAATTTCTATTGCTCGCTAATCGTGATTTCTTTGTAAGAAAAAACATATCAAAAAAACTCTTATTTACAAAGCTTCTCACGGAGCTATATCAAAAGAGTCATGATATTTCTGATGAAAGCATTGTTCAAAACATTGATACAGGTTCAAAAATAAAATCATATTTCAGAATTGGCTATCGAGAGAACGTTTGGAGAACATATATTGAAGATATCAGAAATGCAAAGAAGAAGATTAGCATTGAAATACCAGGGTTCCTTGATGAAGATGAAGATTATTTAGAGGAATTGGCAGCGGCGTTAGAGGAAGCTCGTAATAGAGAAGTTATAGTTAAGATAAAATACGATGAGAATATTTCAATTCCATATGAGCTGGAAGATTTTGAGCCTATAGCTGGTTATGCAGCAACACCGTTAACATTAATTGACAAGCATATTATATGGTTCGGAGAACCCTTATGTGCTGCAGATTTTATCACTGAAGGAGATATACTTCCAACTGAGACATCTATATCGATTCGTTTTGTAGGTAGTCATACAGGAAGATCTATAGAAGCGCTTATGGGGATTTGATTAGGGAGAGGACATGGATAAAGACAAAGAAAAACTGGTTAGTGAAGAACAAAAAATACTCGATAATTTGATCTATCGTATGGACAAGACTCTTCTTAAACTTAATAAGCATCTTACACAGGCGCAGATAGATTTAAATAGGGCCAAAACCAAAGAGCTGACAGATGCATATGTCGACCTTATTTCAAGCCAATATGACAAGGACATTGTCGCGCTAGGTCGATCAAAACTATTGAAGGCGAGAGATGCTTTATATGAATGTCGTATTGAATGTGATGTGACAGAAGAGTACTTTGGTCAAATGAAAACTGATAACGAGGAAATAAAAATAGGCCTTCACACATATTCTCATGGAAATGATTTTTTTGTTTATTCATGGACACTTCCCGTATGTAGATATTTTCTGATGAATGATGAAGGTACTTTCTTCCGGAACAGAACAGAGTATAAAGGCAGTGAGTGCATAACCGAATATAGTTTGAATCTGAAAAGGCGGGTATCAATAAAGTTCGATAAGGTCAAAGAAGTATTGCATATGTTTCCTATTGATGAGGAAACAGAGGAAATCATTGCTGATGAATTTCTTCAAGAACTGCTTACTAGACGTGCAGAGCAAGAGTTCCGCAACATAGTATTCTCAATACAGAAAAAACAAGGAGAGATTATTCAAGCTCCCTATAAAGAAAACCTGATTGTTCAAGGATGTGCGGGATCTGGGAAGTCTATGATCATGATGCATAGGCTTCCGATTATTTTAATGGATAATCAGAGTTCTTTAGATCGTAGAAGCGTTTATATTATTACTCCTTCCCAGGCATATAACCAAATGATGCAGGATATGCGTTATGAATTGGAAATTGCTGACCTGCAGATGGGAACCTTGCATGAATACTATAATCATATACTGGAAAGGTATGGATTCGCAGCGGATTTTTATGGAAAAATTAATTATAAGGCTAATATAAAAGCGGAATGGCTTAAGTACATCTATTCTGAAAGATGCAGAAAAGATATTCTCCAGGAAATGACTCGTCTTATTACATCAGAAGAAACGAATTTAAATCGAGGAACTACAATACTGCAAGCAAAGCATAGCCTTCCAAAAGGGACTTCTTTAAAAGATGCGATTAGCAAAAGAATAATACAATCACAGGATCTTATTACACAAAATAATGAAAGGCTTAGACTATATTGCAGCAGAATTAATTCGACCATTACTGACTTACAGAGTATTGAGAGAATGCTTTCTACCAGGCAGGTAGCAATAGATAATAATCTGAATTCATTGATCTATAATGAGCAGGCTACCATTGATAGCAATATCAGCTATATGAACAAGCTTGACCCGGTACGTAATGCCAAAGCAATAGAGAACAGAAAAACTGTAATAGCAAATGCTCAAAACAGAATCGATGATCTGAGAAATGAACTTTTGAAAATTGGCGATCAGAAGGATTACTTTTCTGAGTTACAATCTATGTCAAGAGAAATTAAGCAGGTACTCGATGTTTTTAGAACTTTGCCCAAGGCGTATGATTCAAGTAATTGGAAAGAAATATATAAGGCGATTGATAATAGAGATCTACTCGATTCCGTATATGAATCTGTAAAAAGTAAATTGCTTTCAATGCCATTTAATAGTGTAATGGCCAATTATTCAGAAGCATCAATCCGAGAGATTAATAGTATTAGAAGAAGTATTAGGGCACTTCAACAGCTACAGACCCCTGTTCTACCAGAACAATATTATGAGGAAATATTAAAATGTAATGAGTATTTCCGCAAGTTGTCCAGCAGCATTCCTTATGTATTCCATGACAAGCTTCTGGAGCAAATGGGAAGAAAGCCAATGAGCAATGGCAAATATAGAGCACTAATATTTTCACCATATTTATATGTTCAGATCCTTAATTTATACCAGGGTGCTCCAAGTTCTAATGTAGAAACGTTAGTTACAATTGACGAAGCACAAAACCTATCTCCAGAAGAGCTAAAACTGATCAAGGATGTTAATGGCGGGAAGGTTACTATCAACCTGTTTGGTGATGTTAGACAGCATATCGAAGAGACAAAAGGAATTGATAACTGGGAAGAGTTTAGCAACATTATTTCCTTTAAGGAGTATAGGCTAGAAGAAAACTATAGAAATGCAAGGCAAATTACGCATTATTGTAATAAAAAATTTCACATGAACATGCAGGCCATTAATCTTAATGGAAGCGGTGTTTCTTCATTTGATACGGAAACGGATTTTTATTCTGGATTAGAAAATGTACTTTCGAAAGCTGATAAATCTGGTCTGTGTGCCATTATTGTTGGAAATAATTTAGAAGCCGCCTACATAAAATACGTTTACTCTGATTATGAAAAACGTATCAATGATATGACTGGTGATGATGTAACGGTGAATCCTGCAAAGTGGAATCTTTTGACTATTTCGCAGGCCAAAGGACTGGAATTCGCAACGGTTATTGCTGCTTCTGGGAGAATGACCGAAAATGAAAAGTATATCTGCTATACTCGAGCTTTAGATAAACTGATCATTTTTGACCAGATACTTACTATTCCTGATAAAAAAACATGGATTACTGAAGAAGAAATAGAGGATGAAGACAACGGGAATAATACAGATGCTAATATCAATGATGAGGTAAAAGAAATATCAAATCAGCAAAAGCAGGAACCAAATAAAAAAAGTTCAGTTTCAGAGAAGAGTATTGTCAAAGATTATTTTGAAAACCAAGGCTTTAAAGTAGTGGATTTACGTAATAAAGGTGGCATGCTCTGGGTCATTGGCGAAAAAGACAAGTTGAAACCTTATGTGGATCGTGCGGTGAAAGAATACAAAATACAGGGCATGTATACAACAAGTAAGGTTATTGGCTTCAAAAGTGGCTGGTGCACAAAAACAAAAAAGTGAAAAGTCCTGGAAAAATATTTTTTACGTTCGCATTGTAATATAAAGATTAGATTTGTAGTAATTCTAAGAACGGTTTAGGTTAAGGGGCATTACATATATTGATATAGCTCTGATTTTATATATTAACGGTTGCACATAAGAATAGTTCGAACAGGAGTTGAGAAAAGTTGAGAAGTCGGTTTTACACGAATTATACAGATCAGAAATTTATCGACAAATTAAAGAAAAACCTTGATACCTGTAGGGCGTTCTATTTTTCTGTGAGTTTCATTAAGCGTCCAGGCCTTAGATTGTTAGCACCGAATATTGAAGCGGCGTTGGCCAGAGGTGTAAAAGGAAAACTGATCACATCAACTTATCAGAACTTTACGGATATAGACTCGCTTGTATGGTTTTGTGATTTGATGAGCCGTTATCCGGATCAATTCGACTGCCGTCTTGATACAGAATGCTTTCATGACTTAAGTGGTAATACTGTCGGCTTTCATTCAAAAGGATATCTTTTTGAATTTTCAGACAGACACGAACTTTTAGTGGGCTCTTCCAATATCACAGTGTATGCGCTGCTGAAAAATATAGAATGGGATGTTGCTCTTGCAAGTGCAATTAGTGGTGATGCAGATGAAGAAACGTATAGAGCTGCGAAAAGTGAGTTTGACTACTTATGGGAAAAGACGCTTCCGTTAACGAGACCGCTGATAGAAGAGTATAAGACGCATCTTATGTATTCCATTGAAAGATGGGATATGGATTATAATATTGCGAATGCAGCGGTACGTCCCAACTATATGCAGAGAAGGGCATTAAAGGAGCTCAATCGTATAAGAGCAATGGGAGCAGAGAAAGGTCTTGTTTGCTCAGCAGCCGGTTCCGGAAAAACGTATTTAGCTGCTTTTGACGTTCTGAACTTTAACCCCAGACGTCTTCTCTACATAGTTCATGAAGGCTCAATTCTTATGAAGTCAGTTGAAACATTTCAACGCGTCTTTGGGGCTGACAAGACTTTTGGTATTTACAATGCCGAATATAAGGATTTTGATGCTGATTTCGTTTTCTCAACAAATGTGACAATGTCGAATGCTCTGGAACTGTTTGACCCTCATACATTCGATTATATTATCATTGACGAAGCTCACCATGCTACAGCCGGGACCTATCGAAAAATCATTGATTATTTTAAACCGCAGTTCCTGCTGGGAATTACTGCCACTCCCGAGCGAATGGACGGGGAAGATGTCTTTTCCTTGTTTGATCAAAATGTTCCTTACGAGCTCCGTCTGCGTGATGCCATAGTAAACAGGCTTGTTGTTCCTTTCCACTATTATGGAATTCGCGACGAGCTGATCGAATATGGCATTAAAGAAACCAAGGGTCACAAGTTTGTCGAGCAATTCTCTGATGAAAAGCATTGTGATTTTATTTATCAAACGATAGAAAAACACCGTTTACCTGGCCAAAAACTAAAGGCACTGGCTTTCTGCAAAGATATTTCTCATGCGATTCGTATGTCTCAGGCCATGGAGGACTATTATCATACACGTTATCTTACTGGAAAGAACTCGACGGGTGAGCGTGTCCGTGCCTATAAAGACTTACAGGATGATTCCGCTGATTTAGAGATCCTTTTTACTGTTGACATACTGAATGAAGGCGTTGATGTTCCTGGTGTGAACATGGTGCTGTTTTTAAGGCCGACTGATTCTCAGACCATTTTTATACAGCAGCTTGGAAGAGGTCTCCGTAATTATGAAGGAAAGCAGTATGTCACGGTACTGGACTTTATCGGGAATGATTATAAACGCAGTGTGCAGATTGCATTCGCGCTTGGAGGATTAGCTAAGAACTTTGTCGTGGAAAAGAAGCTGCTTGCATCACTGGTGGCAGAAGATTTCAAGAGCATTGGCCTTGCATCATATGGCGTTATTATCCAGCTTGATGAGCTGTCTAAAAAAGAAGTCCTCAGTTTCATAGATCAGGTTAATTTTAATACGAAGACCTATCTTGAACAGGATTATAGAAATTTCAAGAAATATATATCCAGTCCCGATTATCCCCGCCATGTTGATTATCTGAATAATGATTATGCACCTGATCTTCTGAAATTTATGCAGTCACGCATTGGCGGAAAGAAGAATTCTTCTTACTATGGATTTTTAAAAGCTATTGGGGAGGAAAATCTGCCCGCATTCAATGAGAGACAGGATGCTTTCATAAAATATGTATCGGAAATGCTTCCGATCGTCCGGCCATATGAATATTTGATCATTCAGAAAATAATTGAAGGCGCCGGCAAAGCATCTCTTGACGAGATTAGATATTTCACCAGTATCAGCATGAAGGCTTTTGCAGCCCCTGCTTTTGAACATGCTATTACATATATGCTGAAGAGTGGATTCTTTACTTTGATTGAAAGCGATGATAGTCAGGTGATTATCCTTGAAAATGTTGAACTCAATACCGAACTGGATGAATATATGCATGACCTTTTGGAGTTTGGTCTTGGGAAATATGATGCGGAGTTTGTTGAGCTTTCGGGAGAAGAAAACAAAACCTTCCACTTATGGTCCAAATACCGTAAAGAACAGGTACAGCAGCTGCTTCTCAATAATCCCAAAGATATTATGAAGGGAACGAGGATTGAGAAAGACGTCGTGTATGCATACGTTACGGTTATAAAGAGTGATGGAACAAAAGAAGGCTTGAAATATGTAGACGGATATATTGATAGGAACACCTTCCAATGGGAAACGATTGCAAATGTAAGTGAGAAAGAACTCAATGCATTAAAAGCCAGCAGTCGGATGGAGATCTTTGTAAGAAAGGTTGAAAACGAGGACGGGATCCAGTTGCCGTTCACATATATAGGATCAGGAAAAATGGAATATATTGAAGGATCAAAGAAATCGAATGGGGCACACTTATTCCGGGTGCCTATGGAAGTGGAAGCGCCGGAGGACCTATATTTTGATTTCAAGTTACCGGAATAATACAAGTCCGTACCTATCATGGCGTTGTATTTACTTTGGAAATCGAAGTAGTCTATTCGTGGTTTAGAGTACAAAGAACAAAATAATGAATAATTTCATTAAGTACTAACAGGATTAAAACCCCAAATGAAACTGTTGATAGAGCAAATAATTGGCTTAAGATTATGGTTGATCTTGCGACAAAGATTGGAGTTTAGACAATGGCAGAAATGGTAGTCGTGAAATGTGACATTGGCTCGAAGGCGGTCACTGTCCTTTGCCCGGATTGTGCAAGGATAAGTCGACAGATCCTAAAGGCAGCGTTCAATAACGGCCGTAATAATGAATTGCTTACTTCACACACATGCCCTGTGTGTGGGACGGTTTATCATGCCTGCAATTCTTGTGGAGCAGACGTGTGGAAGGTTGCTTATTCCAGATATCTACTAGATATGGATGCCTACAATATCGAAGTGAAGAATAATTATAGCCGCAGAAAGCAGGTGGCACAAGACTCCGTTAAGCAGCCGAGTTGTCAAGTATCCGATCCTTCAAAGCAGGAGGTACCCGTTCGAGAAGAGACTCCCGGGGAGGATGAGGAAAGATGGAGCGCAATGCAGTCTTTGGGAACAATTATCAATCGACTTAGGGAACAGGAAGAAGAGAAAAATAATAGCTCGACGGGTGTGACCCGGGGTAATGTGTCAGAGGACGCCACTGTTTCAGAGCCTGTCAGAGACAATCGACGTCATGTTGATGACGATGATGACCGCATTAAGATAAGGACTGAACCTGTCGAAAGCAGCACGTCAGAAGAAAGTGCCACACCGACGGAAACTCTTGAAGAAGGAATCATTTCGCCTAAAGCCATGATGAAGCGAAAGATCGACCGCTGGAAAAGGGAACTTCTGGATACCGGAAAACGCAATAAGATGATCAATTACCGAGAGACGAAGCGGGCGACACTGAAAATCCTGGAGCCGGGTGCAGCGGAACTGTTTGATCTGCTGGCGAATAAGGAGAGGACACTCACCTTCCAGAGACCGATCAGCAAGGATTCGGATTTCAGGACCTATTCTATGCTGGCTCTGTTGGAAACCCTGTCTTATTCTCTGCCAGTGCATGTGGGAGACATCAAGGCTGAAGGAACCGTAATGGAGCGGGAGAAGATTCTGAAGAATCTCCGATCCAAGACAAAGCTGGCACAGGAAGAGCAGGGAATCAATATCCTGTATCTGTCCTTCGGATTCATCCTCTGGAGGGAGCATAACAGAGACAGTTCCCCCTGGTTGAAATCCCCGCTTCTGATGATGCCGGTACAGCTGGGATTGAAATCCCTGAATGCACCGTACACTCTCAGTAAGTACGATGACGAGATCGAGGTTAATCCTACTCTGGATTATCTTTTCCATCAGAATTACGGGATCGATCTGCCTACCTTCGAACTGAAGAACAAGGATTCCTTCGAAAATTACCTGGAGCAGATTGAGGAGATCATCGATAAGAAGGGCTGGAAGCTGGTAAGAGAAGTCAGCCTCGGTCTGCTGTCCTTCCTGAAGATCAGCATGTATCACGATCTTAATAATAATCGTGAGCAGATGATGAATAATCCTGTCATCCAGGCGATTTCCGGAGACAGGCATGCCCTTGGAGAACTGCCGTCGCAGGCCCGGAGTTTTAATTTCGATAAGACTCGACCAACAGAATGGCACGAGGTTGTCGATTCGGACTCCAGCCAGGAGGAGGCAATCCTTCTGTCAAAGCTCGGTGTGAGCTTTGTGATGCAGGGACCTCCGGGGACTGGTAAAAGTCAGACAATCACCAATATTATCGCGGAGGCATTGGGAGACGGAAAGAAGGTTCTTTTCGTCTCTGAGAAGTCTGCCGCTTTGCAGGTCGTTCTGAAGAGGCTGACAGAGGCTCATCTGGATGATTTCTGCCTGTCTTTGCATAACTACAAAGCAAACAAAAAGGAAATTATCGACAATATTGGCGCAAATCTTGGACTGAGTCAGGGATATATAAACAATTCCGTTATGGGAGAGCTGACAGAACTCTTTCATGACCGCCAGTATCTTGATGAGTACGCAGAGGAACTACACAGGAAGATCGAACCCTTGGGGGAGAGCGTATATATGGTATTCGGAAGGCTGGCACGCCTTTCTGATGCGACGGATATCGAGTTTAAGCTTCACAATCCGACCGGGATTAGCAAAGAGGAGTTTTCATCCTTGCTCTATTTGGTGGATGCCTTCGAAAAGGCCTTAAATGCAATGGATGGCTTGCTCACAGAAAATCCGTGGGCGAATACTACGGCAACCTCTTCAAGTCAGATTTTTAAGACGGAGATGATGAATGCCACGGATGGTTTGCATCATAATCTCGGGGAGCTGGAAGGCCTCGTTGTCTCGTTAAATCAAAACTTCGGATGCCAGCTGGATCCTAATAGGAGTGAGTTGTCTGGTCAGCTGGATCAATACGAAGCAGTATTAGCACTGCCGTTATTCCCAGTAGATTGGAGAACCCGGGAACGACGCAGCCTGCTGAAAAACAGGGCTGTCCGGGAGGAGGAAAAACGCAGCAGTGAACTGAAGCATGTGAAATCGGTTAAGGTTCTCTCAGAGAAAATAAGGGCGGAATGGATCGCCGACGCTATTACCTTTTCCAGGGACAAGCTTTCTCTTATTCTTAACCGCAAGGGGTATCAGGAGAATGCCGAGGAAGGACAGTCTGCCTCTGAATACAACACTGAGGTGATCTCCTTTCTGGACTGGACACAGGAGAGTACAGGAAAAATTACAGAAAACTACCAGGCAGCAGTACGTCTTCTTGGATTATCAGAGAGAGACAGTCTGTCCGATGTCATCATAGTCGCAAGAATCCTGAAAACTATGCGGGATGCGCCGGCGATGGACTCGGACTGGTTTGATGTACAGAAAACCGCTTCCTATATCGAACTGGCTGAACAGGCAAAACGCCATCAGACGGCATATGCACAGAAACGAGCCGGTATTCTTGAAAACTGGGAGAAATCCGTACTTGATCTAGATGCCGGGGAAATGCTCTCCCGTTTTAAAACCAGGTATACGACGGATTTCTATCGCAAGAAAGAGAGCATTGACAGAGATCTGGATCAGCTCCGCGTTTTGTATAAATCTATTGGTGTCTACATCGAAGACGCTGAAATTATCGGCATGCTTCAATCTCTTATGGATCTGAATGCGGAGAGAAAGTGGTTTGTGGACAATGATGCCCGCATTCGCGCTGCAGTCCCTATGCTGTACGAGGGTGAGGATACGGACTGGGATCATATCATTTCTTATGTTCGTGCCCTTGTGGATGAGGCGAACGCGCACCAGACGAAGCTGAAGCAGCTGACAGAACAGGTGCTTTCTGCATGGGAGCCGGAAATTCTCACGATTGATTCCGTTGCCATGCTGAACCGCTTCAAGACAGAGCATATTGGATTTTTCCATAAGATGAAAGCCGCCTACAAAGAAGACATTAAGCAGATGCGTCTGTTGTCCAAATCGGTAGGTGCGCAGATAGAAGATACGGCGATTGTCGCTGTGTTGCAGCTTCTGGGAGAGATTAAGACAGAGCAGCAATGGTTTCTTGAGAATACAGAACGTTTTTCAGGACAGTTTCCGATGTATTACCATAGGGAAGAAACCGACTGGGGAATGGTTGACCGAGAAACCACCAGAATCGCTGATGAAGCCAGAAAACATCAGACTTCTTTGAATGAAAAGAAGGTCAAAATTCTGGAAAAGTGGGATGCCGCTGTTATGGAAATCGATCCGACAGATATTCTCAGGAGATTCCGGGTGGAATATACCGAGAATTACCGGATAACGAATGATCTGTACAAACAGGACATCACCTGCCTGATGGGTTACTCGAAGCATATTGGAGAAAAACTCATGGGTGCGGCAGCGGTGGAACTTTTGTCTGCCGTAAAGGATGTCAGCACGGAAAAGGCCTGGTATCAGGATAATGACGCTCGCCTTCGCGAGAGGTTCAAGCGGAATTATACAGGCTTAGATACCGATTGGGATAAAGTGATCTGCGGAATACGTGTTGCCGCAGATGTGGCCACACAGTTTCCTGGAAGCGCCATACCGGAAGAGACAATCCGGTCTATATTGTCAGTTCTTGAAGATCCAGAAAAGGGGTCTGATGTACAGCTCTTATCTGAGGCACTGGATGAAGATAAAATCCTGGAATGCGCCGGTGGTGTACAGAAGGCACTGGCAGTGCCGGAGCTTCCTCTTAAGATTTCATTGAAGTCGGTCATCCTTCCCGAACTTCATAGCGTGAAGATGCAGGAGGAAAGAATTAGCTCGCTGATTACTGTGCTAGATGAAGCAAGACGGAGCGGGGCATCCAACTATCGGAACATCAAAGAACTGGCGGATACCCTCGATGCTATGCGAGAAGAAATGAACTGGTTTATTGGTAATACACTACAGTTCGAAGAGACTTCAGAGGAACTCTCTGAGCGCACCATCGCGCAGCAGATGGAATTTGCGTCTGCTATTTCAGGACGGTACGCAGGAGAAACAGAATATATTCCGTCTGAGGATCTGAAGGTATTGTTCAGAGATAAGTATTTCGGATTAAAGACGGACTGGCAGCAGATTCAGCAGGATATTGACGCTGTATCCGCCTTCGAAAAACGTGGTGTATCGGACGAAGTCGCTACATTTATCGGAATAGTATCGGATGATGCATCGAAAAGAGATACAGCCGCCTTCCAGCTCAAAAAAATCCGTGAGCTTATGGAAGCCAATGAGCGGGGATTCTCCTATTTTGACGACCTCTTCCCGACCCTGGATATGAAGAATCTTGCGTTCCACGATGTAGCTGCGAAGTATTTGGCCTGCCTGAACGGATTTGGAGAACTGAATAAATGGCTTGATTTCGTGGAGACAAGAAAGGAATGTGACGCGAAGGGACTTGCAGATTTCACAGAAAAAATCGTCGAGAGGAATAACTCTGTGAAAGATGTGAGAAAGGCCTTTGAACGCGGTTTCTATATGCAGTGGCTCAATTTGGCCATTAATGATGTGCCTTCTGTGCAGACCTTCCGCCGGAGGGTTCATGAGCAGCGTCTTGGTAAGTTTAAGAAGTTGGACGAGAAACAGTTTGATATCTCCAGAGTCCGCATCAGGGAAAGCATCATCCGTACCTTCCCCAGCAGGGATTCCATGACCAGTTCCAGATCTGAACTAGGCATCCTCCGCCATGAGATGGAGAAAAAACGCAGGATCATGCCGCTCAGAAAGCTGTTCCATGAGATTCCGCAGCTGCTGCTGACACTGAAGCCTTGCCTTATGATGTCTCCGCTTTCAGTAGCGTATTTTCTGAATGCAAAGGATTATCACTTTGACATGGTTATCTTCGATGAGGCTTCTCAGATATTCCCGCAGGATGCGGTGGGAGCGATTTTCAGGGCGGATCAGGTTATTATCGCCGGTGATACCAAGCAACTACCGCCGACCAATTTCTTCTCTTCCAGCACCAGCAACAGCAACGATGATTATGACGATGACACTGACGAGGATTACGAGGAAGAAGTATACGATTCTATTTTGGAAGAGACGGCAAACGTGCTGCCGAATCGTACGTTGTTGTGGCATTACCGCAGCAAGCACGAGCATCTGATTGCTTTCTCAAACCAAGAGATTTACAGAAATGAACTGATTACGTTCCCGAGCAGCAATGAAAGCGAGCCGGACACTGGTGTCGAGTTCTCTTTCGTGGAAGGCGGTTATTATGAACGGGGCGGGAAGAGAAACAATATTCTGGAAGCAAAACGATGTGTGGAGCTTGTCCGAGAGCATATCGAAAAGCATCCGGAAAGATCGCTGGGAATTATTGCCTTGAGTGAGGCGCAGCAGCAGACGATCTTGAACGAGATCCAGAAATTCAGAGAAGAAAATCCGAAATATGAGTTCTTCTTTTCAGAGGATAAGGAAGAGGAATTCTTTGTTAAAAACCTTGAAAATGTACAGGGCGATGAAAGAGATACGATTTTTCTGAGTATCTGCTACGCTAAAACCAGGGCACAGATCGCGGGCAATAAGCCCATGGCCATGAACTTTGGCCCGGTGATGAAGGCCGGCGGAGAACGCCGCCTGAACGTTGCCGTGACCAGGGCAAGGATCAATGTGAAGCTGGTTGCATCCATTCTTCCTTCCGATATTGATCTGAGCAGGACGGAGTCAGAAGGAATCAGGATGATCCGATCCTACATCGAGTTTGCCATGAATGGAGGAGCCACGCTTGCGTCCGCAAACCAGAGCACAATGCCGGATGACTTTGTAAATGCTATTTATCGTTTCCTGTCCGAAAAGGGATATAAGGTGCGACAGTATGTCGGCTGCTCCGGTTATAAGATCGATATAGCGGTAGAACATCCGGAACTGCCGGATGAGTTCGTGGCTGGTATAGAATGTGATGGCCTGTCCTATGCGTCTGCACGGACAGCCCGTGACCGTGACCGTCTTCGCGGCGCAGTTTTGAAAAACATGGGATGGAATCTGTATCGTGTCTGGTCTGCAGAGTGGTATCACAATCCTGAGATAGAAGGGCAGAAGCTGCTGGAATTCATTAGTCAGGCAATTGTGAAGACAGATGAAAGACTGAAAGCTCTGAAAGCGCAAAAGAAGGCGGAAGAGCGGAAACGTCAGGAAGAAGCAGAACGGGAGCGCCTTGCTAGAGAAAAAGAAGAAAAGCTCAGACAGCTGGAAGAACAGAGGCTTGCTGAAGCCAAGCGTATCAAGGTGGAACAGGCTGCTGAAAAGCGAAGAAAGGCCGCAGAGCAAAGACGTGAAGAGGAAAGGAAACGCCAGGAAGAAGCTAAACTGAAAGAACAGCGTGAGCTTGTGGAAAGAAAGCGACAGGAAGATCTGAGAAAACAGGATGAGCAAAGAGCGATACGGCAGAAGACTGGCTGGATCAAAGTTGGAGCAACCGTGGCACATACTGCCTTTGGAATCGGGACAATCCGGGAACTTGATGTAAAGTATATCGTAGTACGGTTCCCTTCTGGAGAAAAACGCTTTGTAATTCCGGATGCCTTTACAAAAGGTTATCTGAAAAAAGTGGAAGGGCCTGCACCTGCACAGCCGGTGACGAAGCGCTCTTCAATAGGTTCTACGGTGTCTTCGGGGGGAACAGCGAAAGGCGGACTGTATGCAGAATTAGTCGGGGCAGGATTTAGCTGCATTGATAACAGGGCAAGCTCTCAAATTATCTGGGTGCTTTACCAGGCGGATAAGGCTGCACGCTTTGAACAGGTAGCTGCCAAGTATCATGTACAGTACAAACTTGAAAAACGTGGCGCGATGGCAACAAACGGAAGAGCTGCGTGGAGAATCATGAGTTAATAAGGACAGGGAGATATATCACCATGGCTGGAAGAAATACAGATTTAAAATTCGAAATCATCAATCAAATCGGTGTGGTTTCTACGGGGGCCGGCGGATGGCAGTTGGAACTGAACCGTGTGAGCTGGAACGGCAAAGAACCCAGGTATGATTTGCGGCCCTGGTCTCCGGATCATGAAAAAATGGGCAAGGGACTTACCTTGAGTGAAAAAGACGTGATCGCTCTGGCTGAATTACTTGCGAAAGAAGTGGAATTCCTGAAAGAAGACTGACTGCAGATTTGGAGGGTATAGCTATGGAAAATCAGACAGTGATAAATCCGGCTCTGCAGGGGTCATCATCAACGGTCATCAATCCTAATCTGCAGGATCCATCTTCAACCGTGATCAATCCGGTGATTTCTTCGGAGCACAACGGTCAGGATGTGGATGATTCAGGCTTTGGACAGCCCATCAATGAGGGCACTGAAATCTACGGGAAATATAAGATTGTCCGGCAGCTGGAGGTGTCTTCGGGAGAGGCAGATCTGTATCTTTGCACCTTTAATGGGTCGCAATATGTGGCAAAAGTATATAAGCGGAAGTTCGCAATCAAGCAAGAAGTCATTGAAAAGCTTATGACCATTGATTCTCCGTTTGTTGCAAAGCTCTATGAGACAGGGACGTATAATGGATATCCTGTAGAGATCCTGCCTTACTACGAAGAAGGAAGTCTCCAGGGAAAACGCTATTCAGAAGCTGATCTTTTGAAGACGATCATTCCCAATATTAATGAGGGATTAAAGGCAATACATGATGCTGGTATCATCCACAAAGACTTGAAGCCTTCCAATATCATGCTGAATTCGGACGGAGAGACGGTGTCTATCATTGATTTTGGGATCAGTTCCGCTGTCGATGGGAATAATACGATCCTTGTGACTAAGACAGGGATGACGCCGGAGTATTCCGCACCGGAAACATTCAAGAACATCTTTTATGAGGGCTCGGATTATTACTCCTTCGGAATCACCCTGTTCGAGCTGTTCTGCGGATATACGCCCTACGCGAATATGCAGCCGGATGAGATCGAGCAGTATGTTTCCGTGCAGAGAATTCCATTCCCGGATGAGATGCCCGCGCTATTGCAGGACTTTATTTCTGCGCTGACTTATTACGATATCACGAACCGCAAGAATAAAAACAATCCGAATCGGCGCTGGACATATGAAGAAGTAAAGAAATGGCTGGATGGAGAGAGCCTCGTGATTCCTGGAGAAGGAATCGGAAATGTGGGCAAGGGCAATATGCCGGTGTTCAAGTTCATGGGCGAGGATTTTACGGATCCGGTAGTACTGGTGGCTGCGTTAGCAAAAAACTGGGAGGAAGGTAAAAAGCAGCTGTTCCGCGGTCATGTGACGGCACATTTCAGAATGTTCAACCAGGAACTGGCAAGAAAATGCCAGGCAGCAGAGGAAGAGGCCGGAAGGGAAAACGGCAAAGATGATATTATATTCTGGCGGTTGCTTTACCAGATCAATCCGAAGTTGAAGGGGTTCTACTGGAAGGGGCAGACTTTCGAAAGCATCGCTGCTTTTGGCAGAGATGTGCTGGAACGCCTCTGGGATAAAGATGAGTCCCAGTTCCCGTACTATGCCACGGTTCTCTCTGATAAGTTGCTCTCTGCATATGTCAATCAGATAGCACCGAAGAATGAGAAGCTTAAGAAGGCAGCCGCTGCAATAGAAGACTCCTATGAGCTGGAATTGATTAATGGAACGGACATGAAGCGCACCTATTATCTCATGGCGTACACGCTGTCCGGCCAAAAGCTTTTGCTTTTAAACGGAGAGCAGTTCCGCACGGTTGGTGAATTGGCAAATTACATGAGAAGCGTGCTTGACGAGTCCTTTGAACGCTTTGAGTCTCTTTGCCATAAACTGGTTGATTATGATGGCAATCTTGATTTTCAGCTTGAAACCTGGCTGATTGCCATCGGAAAACAGAAGGAAATTGATAAGTGGCGTGCTTCACTGAATTAAAAGATTGAGGGAGCGGATGCAATGAGCGGACCGAAAATATCTGTATATGATCTTTCCGAAAGGGAAAGATGGGTGCTTGTTGGTCAAATGCAATGCGAGCAGCAGAGGCTGCTTTGCGGTGTACAAATCAAGCAGCTCCTTACCGGTTGTTCCGGTATGGACAAAGAACTGGATAAAGTATTGGCGATGTTAGGAGCCCTGCAAAGAAAATTCGGCGGACAGGAAGAAACGATTCACGGGATCCAATCTATACAGCAAAGTACGGATTTGGAGATCAAGCGGATTCGAAGCGAGTTCAGCCGGAATAATCCGCGTATCTCTCCCAAATATGTCATATCTGAAAAAGACCTGGATCAGAAAAAGCAGGAACTTGAAAAGCTCATTGCCATTAGAAACCAGGCACAGGCGCTTAAGAAAAAGCTTGACAAAGCAGTTAAAGCCGGGAAAGAAGCCGGAAAGAATGAGCAGAAAAAGACACACCAGGTCATCGCGGATTATCTTAATTCCGACGATGGAGAGAAGCCGGGTGTTCTGGAAGGCCGGGATCTTTCTATACTTGCATCCAGTATCGCGGAAGATATCAGTGGTGTCTTTTCGTTTGATACATTTGACGCACCGGAGGAAGAACACAGTTTTGAGGACAGAAAGAAAGCTATTCGTAATGAACTGACAGAGCTTCTGAAACTTAACCTGTCTAAAGAGTTGGTAAATGAAATCAGAAATGCCATCAGTAATCTCGACAGCATAACACAGGCGGATCGATTGAGTACCTTTGACAGTATTACTGTGAAAAAAATCTTTCGTGATCTAGAAGCCTACCAGTTGGAGTGCGAAAGGAAGGAAGCGGAATTCAAGGCAGCTCTTTTGCGGTACCAGATGCTTTGCGATATGGCTGATCGTACGGAAGAAAGAGAGATCTTATTTGCTGATGAGGATGCCTTGGACGAGGCAATCACTGAGATGGAAAAGATTGTTATGAAGCAGAAGAAGCAGGCTTATATAGCGGATTGTGTCGATGAAGTCATGCAGGATATGGGATATGACCTTATTGGCCATCGTCAGGTGCGTAAGAAGAGCGGCAAACAGTTCAAGAATGAGCTTTACAAGTTTGCGGAAGGAACTGCTGTCAATATTACCTATTCCCCGGAAGGTCAGATTTCCATGGAGCTTGGTGGCATTGCCAGAGAGGACAGAATCCCGACAACGGAAGAGACGGATGTCCTGAAACAGGATATGGAATCGTTCTGCGGTGAGTTTGCTGAATTCGAGAGGCGCATGAAGGAGAAGGGTGTTATTGTGGGCAACAGAATTGCTCTGATGCCGCCAACCGCTGACTATGCTGCCATTATCAATGTCAGTGACTACGAGATGGAATCCGGCAAGGAAGTGACAGAGATGAATGTGGCTCAGAAACGTAAAAAGGGTACCGGCGCTCGGCAGGTGCTTAGGAGGGGTGAATAATGGCTCTCGAAAAATATAAGATTTGTCCGGCCTGCGGAGAACACAATCCACCAAACCTCCTGGAGTGCAGAAAATGTGAAACTGACCTCACAGGGATCAAGGTTATGGACGTACGCCTAGAGCAGCAGGAGAAGGAAGCTAAGGAAGCGGCTAAGCAGGCAGGCTCTGGATATGTAGAGCCGTTGTTGGTGCGTGTTTGTGAATGCGGTGCGCACAATCCTCCTCAGGCAAGAAAATGCAGGGAATGCGGTGAGGACATCTCGGATATTATACCGACGACCGTCATTCAAAAGAAGCAGGTATTTTCCTATGAACTGACGGCAATCGGCGATGATTTCACTGTGACGATGGATAAGCCTGTCTGCATTATTGGACGGGAATCCGAACTGAATGCCTATCTTGGAAGAAGGATGTATGTCAGCAGACAGCACGCAAAGCTGAGCGTTGTAGCTGGAAAGGTACTAATAGAGAATCTGAGCAGCACCAACAAGACCTTTATCAATAATAAAGCGATTTCAAATTCGGGGCCCACAGAGCTGGCGGATGGGGATGAGATCGGTCTTGGAGGTATGGAAATCGACGGACAAAGGCAAGAGCAGGCGGCTTATTTTTTGTTCCATATAAAATCATGAATGTTGCAAGAATTCTGTACCCGGTAGAAGTTCTCGGACCGGGGAAACGAGTTGGTATCTGGGTTTGCGGCTGCAAGCGCGCCTGCAAGGGATGCAGCAATCCAGAATTATGGGAACAAAGGCCAGAATATGAAGCAACTGTTGATGACATCATGGATTTGGTGAGCAGGATTGCTGAATCACATACGATTGACGGTTTCACTATAAGCGGTGGAGAGCCAATGGATCAGCCCGGAGCACTTTCACAGCTTCTCCCACGGCTTTCGGCATATTCCAAAGATATTCTAACCTATACCGGATACCGTATAGAAGAGCTGAAGGCAAGGAAAGATCCGGATACAGACGCTGCTCTGTCGCAAATAGGGGTGCTGATTGACGGCGAGTATCTGGAAGAGGAGAACACAGATGTGCTCCTTCGGGGATCTTCAAATCAGAGAATCCATATTCTGATTCCGGAGATGGCAGAAAACTATGAGAATTACCTATCATCTGCACATAATCAGATTCAGAATTTTACTACTTCAAACGGAGTGGTTTCAGTAGGAATACATAAAAGAGGATTCAGCGGCTGAAGCAGCTGGGAGGAGGTAGCAATGGCCGATTATATCGCAAAGTGGCATCGTGAGCTGGCTATATTCTGCAGAATAAAGCCGCTGATCATCGTGGAAGGGAATGTGCTGGATATATACCAGTATCCAACGGAAGGAAGCATCTCCAAAGGGAGCATTCTTCGTCTGCCGGAATATCTCCACTATTACTTCACGGATTTGGGATATAAGACGATTGTATTTTATGACAGTATGCAGGGGTTTTACAATTCCTGCGAAGAGGGGCATATCGATGAGTTTGCCCGGATGACGGAAGCCAGACTGGATGGCCGCTATATTCGTTGCGATTTTAAGGGAAAGTCCAATTCGGCAACCTCTATCGTCAGGACAGCCATCAGACAGAACCAGGTGCCGACTGCCATTATCATGAATCTGGCATCAAGATACATCATCTCCCCGGATAACGTGGACCAGGCTGAGGTTGACAGTTTTACCAATCTGATTCTGGCTTCTCTTGAAGGGAAAGACGTGCGTTCTGAGAGCGGGACACTGAAAAACATTGTTGTCATAATTGTAAACAAGGTCAATGATGTCCCAGCATGGTTCTATTTGGACAACCCGAATGTAAAGACGGTCAGCATCAGCACGCCCTCCAAAGAAGAAAGGGAAGCCCTCGTCAAGGGGGAAAACTTTGCCAGCTTCTTTGCAGCAGATGTCTATGATGAGGATATTCAGTATTATGAGCAGCATCCTGATGAACTTGAAAAGGTGCAGGATAAGTTCGTAGGACTGACAGAGGGCTTTTCCTTTACAGAGATCAATGGCCTGCGGAGACTATGTAAAAACGAGAGAACCCATATCCGTCAGATGTCTTCGATTATTGATCTATATCGCTATGGTGTGAAGGATAACCCATGGGATTCGTTGGATGTCAATGAACTGAAGACAGCAAAAGAAGATTTTCAGAAGCGTGTAAAGGGGCAGGATTTCGCAATTGTTAAGACATTGGATGTCATTAAGCGTGCTGTGACTGGCATGTCCAGCCTGCAGGGCTCAGCACATGGAAAACCGAAGGGAATTTTGTTCTTCGCAGGGCCGACCGGTACTGGAAAGACAGAAACCGCCAAGACGCTGGCAGAGAAACTCTTTGGTGATGAGAGCTGCTGTATTCGTTTTGATATGAGCGAATATAGCCAGGGACATAGTGACCAGAAGCTGTTGGGAGCACCTCCCGGATACGTTGGGTATGAAGCAGGAGGTCAGCTTACCAATGCTGTGAAGAATAATCCATTTTCGATACTTCTTTTTGATGAGATTGAAAAGGCACATCCTACGATTTTTGATAAGTTCCTTCAGATTCTGGAGGATGGGCGAATGACGGACGGACAGGGGAATACAGTTTATTTCTCTGAGTGCATCATCATCTTTACCAGCAATCTGGGAATATATACCCGCAATGGAATGGGGATTCGTGAACCGAATGTCACACCGGACATGGAATACCCGAAGGTGCAGAAAAAGGTGCGTCAGGCAATTGAAGATTACTTCAAGCTGGAGCTCGGACGGCCGGAGATCCTGAACCGTATCGGAGAAAATATCGTAGTATTCGACTTTATTCGTCCGGAAGTGGCTGAGCTGATTCTCAAAGCACAGATCGATAAGATCGTGAAGAATCTGGACGCTGAGAAGCGGATCAGGCTTGTGATTGCAGAGAACGCATACGCCAAGTTGAAAGAAAAAGCACTGGGTAATCTAGGAAATGGTGGTCGCGGCGTTGGGAATATCGTGGAGAGCCTCCTTATTAACCCGCTTTCCCGATATCTATTTGATGAGGAAATCAAGGGTAATGTGCAACTGACAATTCAGGATATTGATGCGGAGAATGTACCATACGCCCTGGAATGCATTTGTGAGGCAATTGGATGATTTATATCATGACACGTGTCGGAGAAGGCAAAGAAATCAGTGAAGACAGTGTTCTTGTAGGGAGTCAGCTGTATTCAGATGTAATGGATACGGCGGAAATTCCGGAGAATGGATTTGTCTGCGTGGCAGATGGTGTCGGAGGCAATCCGGCAGGCGAAATTGCATCTTCATTTGTTCTCGAAGCGCTTTCAGAATGTGGATGGGAAGAGGATGATGCTCTGCGGGAGAAGCTGAAAGAGATCAATCACCGACTGATTGAAGATGGCCTTGGTGACCAAAGCCGCAGGAATATGGCCACTACTTTGTCAGGACTCTGTTTCGACGGAGACCAGATGAAGCTGGTGCATATCGGGAATACCCGTATTTATGCCATGCAGGGACATTATCTGAAGCAGCTGACGTCGGATCATACTGTATATAACTGGTTAAAGAGTCTTGGGAGAACTGAAGAGGCGAAGACCTGTAATAAAAACGAAATCACCGGCTGCTTTGGGGGCGGAGATGAGAAGCTCATGGAAAAGCTCCAGATCCTGCCGGTTAATCCTGTCAGGACATTGTTGCTTACAAGCGATGGCATCCATGAGTATGTGGGCATCGATGATTTGGAGGATATTCTGAATTCAGATATCCCTGACGATGAAAAGTGCGGTGCGATCGTGGAGGCTGCGCATATTGCGGGTTCAACAGATGACATGACAGCAGTTCTAATCTGTAGATAAAGGACAAATCAGCCAGACTGCAGAGGCGCTGATGTAGGAGTGCAGAGCAGGAATGGGTTTTAGAGTCAGAAAAAAGCATAAATCTAGGCGGAGGGTTTCGGATTAACCTCACCAACTCAGTAATTTGCTACAGCTGGAGTACAAAGGGATACCGTGTATAAGGGACCGCTCGCGGAACTACTCCAAGGACTTATTCTATTCCTGGCACAAGCACGTCATGGATAGATGAATCCGGCAGCAGAAATCGTTCCAGAAATAACAGATGGAATCATACACAGGCATAAAACAACCGGCAGGCGAGCAGGAAATCACCCCGATAGAATCCGAAGGAGATTATAACCAGGCTCTAACAAGAATCATCGAGAGTGTCGGTATTGATCAGTTCAAAGAAGCGAAAGAGGGAACAATCTCTGACATACTTGAAAAGACGATTCGCCTGAATTGGAACCTGGATGATCTTTGGTGTTCTGTTAGTGGGCGTCCATCCGGCCCTTTTCCTGCATGGCACCACCAGGTTTATGCGAAATCCGCATGGTAGCTTTTGTCACCCGAGCCCACCAACGATATTTCTCGCAGAATTGGGTATACATGTACGGTATTCGTGTAGCTCTGTATAAACTTAGAGACTGCTCTGCCTTACAAGATTTATACGAACAGCCCTTGATTACTATCAGAAAGCTCTGGCTCTCTGTGATGAATCCTCGTATGACGATGAGGTCCTTATTTTTGCTGAAATGGCTTTTGTTTCCTATTGGATGGAAAACAAGGAGCTATTCCTTTATTATAGAGACGGGACAAGGAAAACAGCTGGCTTTGCGCAGGATGATTATATTACAGAGTATGTTGGCAAACTTGATGCATTGAATCTGTGATACTGATCCTTCTTACTGCACAAATGCCAGAAGTGCGGAAAGGCAATACTTACGTCTAGAATCATTAAGATTTCTGGCCAGCTGCTTTGTCTTATCAGGTGAATAATATCTTTACTTACAACCTTTAGACAGAACCGGAAAATGGCCCAAAAGGATGGTGCTGAATGTATGATATGACAGTCTGGCAGGAGGCAGTTCCGGATAGTCTGTATAAAGAAAGATTAGAAGCAGTTCAGGGCGGGAAGAAAACCGGGGAATATCCTGTAGAGAATCAAAATGCAGGTACAAATATAATTGATAGGAGATCTGTCAAATGGGAATCTTTCATAAAGAAGATAATAATACTGAAAATGTCGTAGAGGAGAAGAAGCCCAATTTCTTTGGAAAGGCCAAGTCTGCTTTGATTAATGCGGTAGATCAGAATGACGATGGTTCTTTTGATATGAAAGACGTTTCGGTATTGGCCGACAATATGGGATCTGCCGCCAAGAAAGTAGCCGCTGCAGCAAAGGAGAATGCCAAGCAGGGAGGAGAACAGCTTGGAAGCTGGCTGGATCAGACAAAAAGAGACATGGAATTAAAGTCACTTCGCCCGATTTTCGAAGAGGATCTGAACAGCCCCGAGTTTGCCATGACCAAAATGATCCGGGTCGCCCAGATGGATAAAAAGCATGCAGAGAGTGAAGTCTGTAAGGGCTCTATAGGATATATGTCCGAACAGAAGGGTGTGACCGTAGTAAATATCTA
>ODAI012919539.1_pt1 | contig 25533 bp, 23 predicted proteins | sample 1539321 | NCBI WGS metagenome assembly ODAI01 (sample SAMN02144231, study PRJEB22623) | gut metagenome | biome: sheep rumen | host: Ovis aries | place: New Zealand
TATCATCCGCCATTTCGAGCATAAAATCCGTATCTGAATAATTTACCCCATGGGTAACCACATCCGCTCCGGTCTTTTCAATTGCAAGGCTCATCATCCTGAGGGTATCCCACTTTAATCTGTCCGATGTTCTTAACAGCATCACGCATGAAGATGACGTATATCCCAATGCTTTTGCAATACTGCTATATTTATTATCTGATTTTTCGGGATAAAAAAGACACACAGATTTTTCATACATTTTTTCAAAGGATGTCAAAATATCCAAAACAGCCTTATTTGTGGTAGTTATCACAAATACAATTTCCATATGTCCCATACCAACAGACTGCTCTGATATGCCCAATATAAAATCATCTACATCTTTTGAACTGTCATCTACGCTCACAATCAGACTTACTTTTTTCAAATTACTTTTTTCATCATAATTGTCAACCATTAGTTTCTTCAGTCTTTCAGCGGATTTCTCATATCCCTTTTTATAAGATTTCTCATAGAATTCTACTGCTCTCAGTTCATCTCCAAGAGCCTCATATATACATCCGAGATTATATTCAGGGATTGCATCCCTGCTCCCTTCCAGATGTACCATAGTGGAATCAAAAGCCATATTATACATCTTTATGGCCTTTTCCAGTTCTCCTGTCTTTGTATACGCAAACCCTGCAAAACATAAAAAATCAGCATACTTGCTATAATAAGTAAATTCTTTATCTATCAGAGAAATAGCGTCATTTAATCTGCCATTATTAACAAGCAGTATACCGTATGATTTAATCATCATAGCAGTATATTCTGAATTACGGTCAGGTTTTAAAGAATAACTCTTCTCATAATATTCCAGTTCTTTTTCAGGTTCGCCTGCTATGCTGTAACTCTGTCCAATCTGATAAAATAAATACGGATCCTCCGGACTCTTTTCAAGTTCTTTGAACAGTAGCTCGTTGTTTCTCCTGGCTTTTTCTCTTAACTGTTCTTTTGTTCCGTAATATCCCTCATGATAAACGGTTAATGCCAGATCATACCCCTGCATCTCCCCTCCATCATTTTTTATTAACTGCTCATGAATGCAGCCTTCATAATGATAATTTCGCCTGTCAAAAAAGCGTTCAACCCTGTCGTTGAAAATACATGTCCCTCCGCCATCGCTGTTGCATAAGTTTCTTCGCTCCAATCGACCAATAGCACCCGGGTACGCATTCCAATCTTTTATTATTTTATCTAAATCGCATTTTTCGGGGATTTCGTCAGCATCGAGAAATAGTATTCTGTCATACTTTGCCTTTTCCATAGCAGCATTTCTGGCTGCAGAAAAATCTTTAATCCATTCAAAATCTTCTACTCTGGCCCCATAACTAACAGCCACTTCTGCTGTTCTATCCGTAGAACCTGTATCCAGAACCAGTATTTCATATCCCTTTTCTGCCGTTTTACCCATTACCCGGATAAGTTGATGCAGTGACTGTGCCAGATTCTTTTCTTCATTTTTTGCTATATAACATACAGAGAAATGATTATTCACTATATTACCCAAATACCTTTTCAAGCATTATTTTTGTGGCTTTTCTATAATTATACAATTCTTTGGCCTTTAAGTATCCGTTTATACCTATTTTCACCCTTTCATTTTCATGAGTCAGGTAATACTCCAGTTTCTCATCAAATTCCTTAGGATTAGTGAAAACTTCTATCTCTTTCCCGATTTCAAACAGTTCCTCTATCTCGCTTTGATAATTTGTTAAAACAAAGCCTCCGACGGCCATTATGTCAAATACCCGTTGAGGAATTCCCGATATAATGCCTCTGTGAGTGATATTAAGATTTATCTTTGATGAATAAAATGCTTTATACATCTCATCTTCAGGATTAACCGGCGGAAATACCTCTGCCTTTATTTCTTTCACATTTTCTTCTCTTGTATATAATCTGGTATCATAACGCTCCGCTACCCTGTTTATATACATAATCCTCTCATTCCGGGCGATGATTGGTATGGCAAATAGTTGATCTGCCAGAAATCCGGCCGTTATCCCATTCTCTTTTGTCCCGCTCATATCTATGTATGGACATAGTTTTCTTACAATTTCATCATCAAGAATCGGCTCGTAGTGGTATAGCCGTGAATATCGTCCGACTTTATCTGACAATTTCTGTTCCAGTTCTTTTCTCAATTCTGTAGGAATATATCCGTTTTCAAGGTAGTCTTTATTGTAAAGTGATCCTACAAACGATACTTCACACCCATATTTCTGAATATCTTCATCAGTAATATTTACAAGGGATGCCTCAGTAATGTTAGCTGCAAGAGGCAGATGATAAATATTAAGCCTGTGATGTCCGAGTACATACTCCATACCGGCTTTATCAAACATGAATATATAATTCGTTTCATATTCTGCTTCCTTTCGGAATAAAGCCATCTGAGGTGAATCATATACCCATGAGATATATTTTATATTTAATCTGTGGCATGCTTCCGCCACTGAGGCAACAAAGTTCTGTGTTATAGCTACGTCAAATGACTTTATAGCCGTCATTAAAGCATTCACATCTTCTTCATCACAGGAATGAATATCTGCTTTTATTTCAGGCCTGATGATGTCACATCCCAGCTCTAGAAATCCCCACAGCATACTGTTTCTGGTTATTTGGGTTGTGTCGATGTATATATATTTTTTTCTCAACGATGTTTTTATATCATCCATGATACTTTTGTTTTCTTCATGAAATAAAAAAGGCAATATATATCTATGTTTCTAATATATCAAAAAAGTGTTGTGACCAAAAGGGTCACAACACTTTTTAATATTGGAATAATTTTGTTATCTATATTATCCAAGAAGAGAAAGTACATTCTGGTTAGCCTGATTTGCCTGAGCAAGCATTGATGTACCAGCCTGAGCAAGGATATTGTTATTAGAGAATGCAACCATCTCTTTAGCCATATCTGTATCACGAATCTGTGACTCAGCTGCTGTAGTATTCTCAACTACGTTGTCGAGGTTCTTGATTGTGTGCTCAAGTCTGTTCTGAATAGCACCGAGATCAGCTCTCATAGATGATACTGAAGCAAGTGCAGTCTTGATTGTGCTGATTGCAGCCTGTGCATTATCTGCATTGGTTCCTGATACATGAACTGCATCTATTCCTAATCCTGTAGCTGTCATTGCTGCAATAGAAACTGCTATAGTCTGTCCTGATTCGGCACCAACCTGAAGATTCTTACCTGTGAATGAACCATCAAGAAGATTCTGCTCATTGAATGTTGTTGTGGAAGCTACACGTCCGATTTCAGAAACAAGTGCTGAAACCTCCTGATCCAGATAAGCACGATCTGCAGTTGTCATGGTATCGTTAGATGCCTGTACTGCAAGTGTGTTCATTCTCTGAAGCATATCGTGTACTTCACCAAGTGCACCTTCAGCTGTCTGTACACAAGAAATACCATCCTGTGCGTTAGCTGATGCCTGTGTTAAGCCCTTGATCTGGCGTCTCATCTTTTCAGAGATTGCAAGTCCGGCTGCATCATCTGCTGCACGGTTAATCTTATATCCAGAAGAAAGTTTCTCAGTTGACTTAGCCTGAGAACCAGTCGTGATATTTAACATTCTGTTGCTGTTCATTGCTGTTAAGTTGTGCTGTACTACCATAATTTTTTCCTCCTTGGACTTTCATTTCCTAATATTGGTTGTTACAATTTAAGGCTCTACCTTTTGGCCTTCTGAATATTATATCGGTGTTCCTTCAAATTACTTTAGTATTTTTTTAAATTTTTTTATTTTAACTGCACCCAGTCTTCAAGTTTCTTTTCTTTACCTATAACTGACCACTTAATTGATACTGGATCTGTGCAGTATCGGCACCTCTCAAAAGGCTTAAAAAGTCTTGTTTTTATATCTTCCACAGACAGTTTTTCACCCATAATGTCTATTCCTCCGTCGGACGGAAGTGGCTTGATCAACTTATCTTTAAATGCTTCATTGAAATAACATGTCATGAATGGTAAAAAACATGCCGCCAGCCTGCCCTCATAAAAATTAGTACATCTCGCCTGATGACATCTATAAAAATAATCATTATCTTCTGATTCTCTTAATGTTTGTTTAATGGTGAATTCCTTTACCATATCAAATAGCATATATTTTACTTTTTTTCTTTCAAAAAAGATATTATATCTGTCATATTATTTTCAAGTGGCGGATAAAAGCTGATGCTAAAATATATGTTCTCCCTCCTCATCAAATCATAAAATTCATCATCCATTGACTTAATAAGCAAAGCATTTGTTACAATGCATATACTCGCATACGGATACAATTTTCTCGTCAGCACCATATACTTACCTAATTCTTTATTAAGTAAAGGCTCCCCTCCCAGTATCCTTATTACACCGATGTCATCAATCAAGGATTTCAGTTTTGTAAACTGCACCTCAAAATCATTAAAAACAGGAAACTTCGGCGACTCCACCAAACCGGAATAATGCTCACATCCTCTGCATTTAAGATTGCAATGATCTGCAACATGATATTCAAGATACGGCAAATAAGACTTTGATAAGAATGGTTCTATCATTTCATCAATATGATCTGAACTATACAATGCACTTCTTTCAAATAAGAAAATATCCTTCAGGTTGATATTACAGTTGATCATGGAAAAGATAATATCATTTGCTCCCATGTATAAATCGATTGGAACAATTATTATATCAACCAATCCTTGACTGTATTTTTCGGATATCTGACTCAATGAAAAAACATCTTTTTCAGATATGGTTTCAGATATTTCTGCTGTGCTGATTTCCTCTTTAACAAAACCAACAATATTCAGAGTGTCCCCATTTTGCGCCAATGCTTCTTTATTGTATAGTTTCTCTATAATCTGCTTTAATAAAGCACTTATTTTTTCAGTTCCCCAAATAACTGTATTAATCATCTAACCCTTTACATAAATTACTTTTTTTAATTAATTCATTTATTTAAGTATTTTTCCCTTAATGTCTGAATAGAATTAACTCCTTCAAATACTGACGATCTTCCAAATCGCATCATATCCCTTCGATATTGATTGAAGCACTCCACAAGCAGTCCATAAGTTTTTTCATCATATACTGTTTTAAACCATGTATTAGCAGCTATCATCCACCATGCTTTGGGAAAAACATTATTCGCAAAACACCGTTCAAAATCGTCTATCGTACCTTTTATTGCCCCGGCATAATCATTATCCGCAATCATCCGAAGATATTGGGGCGGTATCTCAGTTACAAACGGCCAAATATCCTTGTATTTTTCAAATATTTCTCTGTTAAACAGGCCGTCCTCTTTAAAATATATAAATCTTTCTACAGATCCGAATAATTCTGTCAGATTTGTTTCTGATTTTATGGCTTCTGCCTTATATTTATCATATATATTCGGAAGTGAGAAATTGGCGGAAACCCATCTGTCGATCCATAATTCAAACATAACATTAGCCCATCCTGAATGGACCTTTTGTGATATATACCTTTCTTCATATTTATATCGACATATTTTGATAGAACATTTTTCCATCTCTGCCAGTCTGACAAACAATGTAATCGGCTGATTGAAATTACACCCAGCTCCCACACCATACTTTTTCTCATACTCTCTCCAATTAACTGGTTTGAGCATAGTATCTCTTTTTCGAATAAGAGCTTCCCAATTTGTAGATACAACTGCATATTTCCTGTAAAACTCTACCGGATCATTATATACATCCTGCAGTACATTTATTCCCACATCCCATCGTGAGCCTTCACAATTACCTATAATTACATCATGTCCCTCATCAATTGCCGCACAAAGATTATCCAGATATGAGCTTTCAAAACACACTCTGTCCTTACTCGGCCATATGTAATCATAATCCTTCGGAAGGCCATATCCCTGCATAAGCAGATAATGTTTATGATCACCGTTTAATGCTTCATGGATATCTACATAATACAGATTGTCTGCACCATCTTCTTTATATTTTTCAACCAGGTCTTTGGTTGAATCATCATCGCTGTCATCATACATGCAAATATCAATATCATGATCTGCATATGCCTTTAAACATCTGTCAAGAATTTCCTTAACAACCTCAGGATGATTATGTGTTAAATAGCAACATGCCAAACTATATTTCATATATAATCCCTCTAAATCTTTCCATATCAGAATCTGTTGTAACTTTAAAATTTGACTCATCTCCGGGTATCATAGCAATATCCATTCCTGCCATAATAGCCGGTTCGCTTGCACCATTAATGGTATTTATCTTATCAGGCAACAGGGCCATGTTAGCATAAAAATACTGTTTTAATTTAAAAAGCTCCGGGGCCTGACCTGCAAATATCTTTGACCTGTCCAGGAGGCTTGATATAGTTCTGCCATCTTCACTCATGTAAACTGTATCTTTCATCGGGAGTACAGGCATTGCCCCGTCATGTCCCGGCAGAGCCTCATAACAGGCATTCACCATTTGATCTGTCAGAAATGGTCTGGCCGCATCATGGACTAAAACAGTATCGCTGTCCCTAACTGAAGATATACCATCATAGTGGGAAAGTATTATTTCATTAATACCACTAAAAATTGATGACTGTCTGTTGGCCCCCGGATCGGCAAAGCCGGCTATCTTGGAATCATCCAAGCCCGCCTCCTTCACATCGGTTATGATCGAATCCCGCCATTCATCGTTTGCGACAATAAATACATAATCTATATTGCCGTTTAATAATAAAGGCTTAAGTGCATAGGTAACCATCATTGGAGAAAAGGTCTCTTTCCCGTTATCCACGCGAATGTACTGCTTTGGAATATCAGTATTTATTCTGTTCCCGGTCCCGCCGGATAAAAGCACCGCATAATTCATTTAAAACTGCATTTCCCTTATTTTCTTTAAAGTATCTCCATATGATGCTTTTTTCCCAAATAAAAGAGTAGTACCAAGTACAAATCCCTTTACCGTGAGACGTGCAGACTGTTTTATCTTATCTGCACTTCATGCTCCGTCCCAGTATATCTCAAAATCCATTTTGTCTTTCATTGCAAGAAGGTCTTCGTATTTCTCTCTTACATAAGGGAGGAACATCTGGGATGCGTTGCCCGGATTGACAGACATTACGAGGACTTTCTTTACTATTCGAAGGAGCATTTTTACTTCCTCAATACTCGTACCGGGATTGATTGCTATCCCCGGTATCATACCGGCATCTATGATTCTCTGGAGTGTTGTAGACGGGTGATACTCCGCCTCAGGATGAATATAAACCGTATCACCCTTATGAAGATTCTTAAGAAATAGTTCAATGGTATTAATAGGATGCTCTACCATCAGATGTACATCGAGAGGCTTGTCTGTCAGTTTTCTGATACAGCACATATCATTAAGAGACATGGCAAAATTCTGTACATACCGGCCATCCATAATATCGATATGAAAAGAATCAATCCCTCCCTCTTCAAGCTGCTTTACCTCTGAACCGAGGTTAGTGTAATCGGCGCACATCATCGATGCCATCAATTCAAATTCCATTTTGCTCCCCTTTTCTTAACAAATTGCCATGATCATTACCGGTATACCTGCCTCAGCACACTTATGAGCAAGCACTCCCGGACTGCCATAATATCCATCAAGGCATCCTATAAACTCATCTGATTTATGATTATCATCATATATTATGTTAGCATTTTCTTTCAATTCAACAATCAATTCTTTCCATTTTTCCTTAAGTTCACCTGAAATATTATCAATGATCACTTCATCATGGGAAAACAGGCATATTATTTTATCTCCCGCTTCACTGATTGTCCGAACGGATTCCCTTATCTTATCAATACCTTTCATTCCATATTGCATCAAAAATGCCACACTTACATGATCCAACAGTATTTTCTTATTTTCTATCTTTCCCTGCCATGATGACGGAAAGTTTCTTAATCGCTTATCTGATTTAACGTCTGTTTCGTTCTCACTGGAAATACTCAATTTATCTTCCCAGTATTCTGTAGTGTCTTTCCCGGTAATCTCAGAAAGGTTTCTTATATACACCTCTTTTATTTTTTCAGTCTTTACAATGACTTTATCGGCATAATATACCGCCGGCTGTTCTATAAACGTTTTTAACGCTGTACTGATCTTATCATCCTCTGAAACCGGCGAATCTACATCGAAACACGGAATATAAATCAACTCATCTGTATACTCTCTGATTTTGTCTGAGAAGAAAAAATCAGGAACTGTAAACTCCCTGCTCCACCCATCGTAGGGATTATTTATATAAATAACATCAGGGTGTCTTTTCTCAATATCATAATCTGCTATACCTGTCAGAGATACATAATTCGGGAACAAGCGGGTATCATCATATTCTTCACCCTGTCCACTTATAATCCCCTTAATCATGTACGGAATAGGCATGACATAAACATCATTCATCGGATCCGATATCTGTCTCTTCCATTCCGGCTCCATAGTCCCCCACCATTCTGCCCTGCAGGGAATAAACAATATTTCCCTTTTCTTAGTATTAAATAATTCATCAAGAGCTGACAAAAATCTGTCTACAGCACCATCTAGTACTTTAATACTATCTTCGCCTTTGTATTCACTGCTGATTTCATACAACAATTCACAGTAATCCTCCAGCATATGTACTGCTGCTTCACTGTTTTTAAGTTTCTCTTCAATAAGTGTCCCGAGCGAAATTGCAAGATTTTGACAACCCTCAAGTAGCCGACCTGCTGTTACACCATCACCTTTATCGCAGTACATCCGTATCTGTCCGTGAGCGCTCCTGATGGTATCTGCCATTTCAAAACATCTGCTCCTTAAAGTTTTCTCTTTCCTTACCTCAGGTAAAAACTTAGACATAGTATACCTATAAGGATTTGCACCTATACGCTCTCTTAAAGTTTTTTCCTGATCTGCATATACAGGGTAGTTATGTATTCCACCGCTTTTACTGATATGCATATATTCGCCATACTCAGCTGAAAGCAGCTCATCGTACCTTGCCGGCACAGGCAGGTGCAAGAACTCAAACGGCATCATTACCGTTTTTTCAAACCAGGCTTTACGAAATTTATGGTTGTGCTCTGATACCCAGAAAGGCATCAGGGCTACATACTTTGTATCGCGTGATGAAAACTTTTTGTACAGATCATCTGTAAGCAGCAGTAGTGCTCTGACGATATTTTTGCTTTCAAAGATGTTTACATGATGCTTTTCCTCAATGTTTGAGAGAAGTATCAGACATTCCGGATCACTCATCCCTCCGGCAGATACTCTTTGAGCTGCATCTGATATTTCAAGTAAATCCTGCCGTCTTTTTTCTTCCTCATCTTCATCATCGGACAACGCATCCAGAGGAAAAATATCTATACCAACTGTATACGGACATCCATAATACTTCTTCAAATGCGGTTCACTGTAATTAATGACATTGGAATTAACTACTCTACCCAAAAGTAATGAATATTCCTCCTGAGCCTGAATAGTCAGAATAGTGTACCCTTCCGGAAGCTCATCCTGTGCTACTGCAAAAAATCTCTCATAATCATTACGAAACATACAGACATCAAAGTCATCATCCCACGGAATATACCCACCATGGCGCACTGTACCAAGCAATGATCCATACTCAGCAAACCATTTGATATCATGGTTCCTGCATATTCTGTCAATCTCTGCAAGTACAACAAGCTGAGCTGCCCAGTATCGTTTCATCATTGAAGACACAAAAAAGCCCTCCCTGACTTCATCCAGGAAAAACTCATTTGTAATATTATTCAATTGTTCAGCGATTGATAAATGATTCATATGCATCCAGACATTATATATTCTCAAATACTTAATTATTCTCTTATATACTCTTATATACTTTCGATTTAATTATATACTTTTATATACTAAATGAATAAAAGTTTATAAGAATATTAAATTTAATCTTCAATTAAGACTTAATCATATATCTATATTTTGAAGCCTGATATACAACAGTCTCGATGATTCGATTTATTATTCTCTTATCAGTATTATAGTCTATGAAAAACATCTCCAAAGACTTTCTGATTTCCGAAACGGTCATCGGAACAAAGAATCTTTTATCAGAAATCCTCTCTGCATTGTCTAATTGCTCATCAAAATCTACAGAAAACGGCTTCGCCTGTATCCTTTTTTTGCAAGCAAAATAATCCATATCTATAGGATAATCTTCTCTGGTGTCCGAAAACAAAGAAAGCCCAAAATCAAAATAGGGACAATACTCGTATTTATCAGTATCGGGATTCCATAATACAGCAATATTATTCGTATGTCGGTCTTCATTTAGAAAGAATGCGTCTGTCTGTATTAAAAACGACAGATAATCATCGAATTCATAAAGACCGGTAACATCTTTAACAAACTTAGCGGTATGCATAATACGGTCTGACACTGTGGAGATTTTGCCAAGATGCTCTGCCAGGCTCTGCCCTATGTGTAAACGATACAATTTTTCCAAAGGAACCAATTCATACCCTTTTATATTCGGAAATCTTTCATAAAAATCCTCACTCCGACATCCATCCCATATACGATCATCGTATGAAATACTTGCCGGCTCGTACTGCACATATCTAAAGGGGACGTTTACCTTATTAAGAATATGTGTAACAACCGATTCTGCCATCCCCTCATATCCGAACTGATCTGCTTTATACCAGTATCCATCAGCCTTCCATTTCCATTGATTTCCTTTTGAGGTATGCCCGGACGCATATTGTCTCGGAGCTTTATCCATCTTATATACTTTCATGGCCCACCTCAAAATCTGTTATTCGGATACAACGTCTGTCTTCAGCCATACGCCCCCCTGTTTTTCTGATTATCAGTAAAGGATCATAAAAATCAAGGTGAAGATCACGAAGCACAAGTTTTATATGATCCCTGGAATGAGGGACACAGCGGTCTTCCAAAAACCAGATAAAGTCTGCCCAATCAGGATACTTTATAATGCCAAAGGCCCGTTTCATGGGGTTTTCTGTATAATTACAGGCTAAGATTTTTTCATTTTTACAGTCAGCAAGTATAGTGGTTAATACCTTATCATCAAGCATATAGTCAAGGCGCAGCGTAAAATCATATAATTCGACATCATTCAAAGCAAAATCCCGGTTAAGTTTTTTCCAATATGAAAGAGACCGAACTATCAATCGATCTTCATCCTTGGACAAAATCTCTATCTCAGTCCTCAGATCATGAATATAAAAAGACATAGTCTGTCTGGAAACGCCATACTCTTTTGCAAGCGCCGACACACTATGTCCTTTATGATAAAGCTCTACCAATTTTTTTATAGTCTCGTTATCAAATTTTCTTTTTCGTCCTGCATTCCGTTCATTCATAACACATACCTCTTAATAAACAGAATAAACTTTTGCAGATTATGTGTCAAGAAATTAATTATTTGTCACCATATGCTCCTGAATGGCTTAAAGACTCGTTTATCCAGAAAATGATAAAAGATATCGATAATTCCGAGGTTTTAGGAAACGGTGCTATTAAAAGTCCTGTTCTGGGAGTAATAGTACCCTATACTCTTTCAGGTGGCGTCAAAACATTAATCCTGATTTATAAGGAATCAGATAAAATATTCAACGCATCTAATTGCGGTGACAATTGTGCAAAATGGCTTTTGAAAATAGGTGAGGAAAAAAATATAACCATAAACCTCCGCCATCTTATGGATTTTGGAGATAATGGTCATAAGATTCATGTTTTGAATGACGACATTATAGCAACCATCCGAAAGGAATTGGTTATGGTTGCTGGGAAGTATGTGTGATAACTTTACCTGAAATTTTAAATATAGAGCTACCTTTATTGTCTCGTAACTGCTTTCTGATAAATATGTTCGTACTTTTTTTGAGTATTATCATTTGCTTTTTTCATTTTACCGTCAAGCCAACCACCATTAAACCAATGAATCGAATATGTATGTTCTGTCTCATATACAGTTCCAGACATATAATCATATGGATGAAAATAATCATATGCATAGATATTCATACCGTTTATACACTGTGTTTTTCCATTTATTTTATATCCTGCTCGTATTGCGACTGGAGTATCATACATTCCACAGGTAATCTTCTGGGGTTGTCCATCTGCATCCAAAAAAGATATATTCTTCCTTGCATCTAAAAACAATTTAATCATTGGGTGTTTTGGTGCTGCGCCACTCAATCCACCAAAATTAATTATTTGCCATTTTTCAACACCACAAAACGCTTCTTGATATCTCAAATCATCAAGATTCTTTTTTATTTCGACATCCGTATCTATATAAAATCCGCCTTCATTATATAAAATATCAAGTCTCACATAATCAGGCACAAATCCATATGCTTTCACTTCGTATGCAAATATCATATACGGATGCTTTTCTACATCATAATTGTCTTCGTTCCACTCAATAATTTCGTAATCAGGGCAATACTTTCTCCAACTATCTATACACCTTTTTAGATTGTCCGGAATTGGTTTTCTTCCCAACCACATATAATGAAGCCTGTTTGGAATCAACATCTCATTAGCAACCGTTGGAACCCCCCTTAGATTTTTCCATGCAATAATTGTGGATCAACATCATCGGCATGATATAACAATCCATATACTTTGTACATGGCATAGATGCCATTATTCCTTGCCAATTTCCAAGTATATATGCCTTTGACTGTTCAACAGCTTTACATTTCGTTTCTTTGTCTGTAACTGCTATTATCTTGTTAAAAATTTCTTCAGCCGTCTTTTTCTTTTTCTTATGAATTGCCCTGTATATTTCACCTATGGCGTCATCTTTTGAATCTTCCAGATGAGAAGTAGCAGCGACGATATATTTATACATGTGATATTTATCCAATGCAAACTTTGAGTTGGGTATTATATCTACTCCCACTTTTATCCAGGAAGCCCCATCTCCGTTTATATATACTCTTTCTACATGTTCCATGTCATAGGCTTCATTTAAGTAATTCAATACTTCGTTCCAAAGTTTTTTGATTTCTTCAGAACCTTCATATACGCCACCGAAATATTTTGTATTAATAAGCCTTGGACGGCCTTCTTCATCTGTGTCTACGCCTTCATAAACATAGATAATTCGTGGCATTATGGTATTAACCCTGGGCTTCTTTATATCTCCCTTATGCTCAAGATACTGAAGTGATACATGATCTTCATCAGCATCTATATAAATGGTTTTTAACTCTTTTTTCTCCTTGACTTCCGGACTGGGAAACTGCAGGCTGTGTATTTTATTCATCACAGCTTCTTTGCTTATAGACGTACCATCAATACTTACATTGGCGCCTCCTTTACGGTAGCTGCTTTCAGAGGCTTCTTCTAATACTCTTGCCAATGCATCCTCTGTTATTCTTGTATGCTTTCCATTCCCATAAGATGATCTAAGAGATAACAGTATTCAATAACTTATATAAATATCACAATAAAAAGATGCGTCTCCAAGAAGTTGCCTAATCAAAAAAGTTTGTAGTTTTTGGGGAAAGAGGCATTATACTCTATTTTTGCCAGAAACAGCATACCTCACAAAAAATGATATAAAAAGGGAGCTGGAAAAAATGATTATCTCATTTTTTCACAGCCCCCAAATTATTGGTTGTCAACTTATTAATTAGTTTACAATCTATAAGCTCTTCTCCCCTAACTGTTTCATAAATTCTTGTTTATTCTCCACAGCTGTCGTGGTCGGTCGTCCAAGATCATCACGTGCGCCTATTGCGCTTTTTACCTCTAGGAAGCAAAGCTCATTTTGATTTTTAATCGCTTCGAGTTCTTTATCCAAATCTTCAAAGGTTTCTACCGATTTTGCATATGCATATCCACAAGCTTTCGCAATAGAAACCAAGTCGATTTCCCCAGCTACCGTCGGCATACCACCAACAGTTTCATGAGCTCCATTATTGATTGCTATATGAATAAGATTCTTTGGTTTATTTGCTCCAATTACCGCCATGGACCCCATATGCATTAGAATCGCGCCATCGCCATCAATACACCATACTTTCTTATCCGGTTTATTCAATGCCACGCCTAGTGCAATAGAACTACTATGTCCCATAGAACCAACTGTCAAGAAATCATATCCGTGGCCTTGGCCATTTGCTTCACGCGCTTCAAATAATTCGCGAGATGCTTTTCCGGTTGTTGATACAATCGGGTCTTCACCGGAAACACGAATGATATGTTTAATAATCTCTTCGCGGCTCATAGAGTATTCGTTTTTATACTCCACTTTTTCGTCATAAAAAAGTGAATGCTTCTTTACAACAAATGCAACACATTTTCCGTTATTTAAGATGCCACGAAAGGAATTCATCTTTTGTTCTACTTCTTCGTCCGTTGTTTCTTTATCAATAACGAAATGCTCGATTCCCAAATCATCCAACAAGCGAAGTGTAATCTCGCCCTGATAAATATGTTGCGGTTCATCATGAACGCCAGGTTCTCCACGCCATCCAATAATAAAGATCGTCGGGATTGCGTACACCTTATCATTCAATAAGCTTACCACAGGATTAATGATATTTCCTTCGCCGGAATTTTGCATATAAACAACCGGCACTTTTCCCGTTGCCAAATGGTATCCTGCCGCAAGCGCTGTACAGTTTCCTTCATTTGCAGCAATCACATGATGCTTCGGATCAATCCAATAGTGATTCATCAAGTAATTGCACAGTGCCTTTAACTGGCTGTCCGGAACTCCGGTATAAAAATCTGAATCTATAATCTTTACAAGGTTCTCTACTTTCATTCGAATTATTACACTCCTTGTATTTATACTATTGATATGTTTTACTGTTTCTCTGTCTGTGGAAGAATGATTTCATCAATAATCCACTTCGCAGTTTTATCAATATCTTCGTATGCCACTTCTTTCGGCAATCTCTTACCAAATGCCTTTTCAGCTTTTTCTATCAATGCATCCGTGTAAATCAACTTACCATCAATAACATCTTCTACACCATCCAATGCCATTGATGCTCGATCAGCATAATTCATCTCATCAAAACTAAATACAGATTCATCAATCCAAGCATCAAGTTTTCCGTTTCTATATCCAACCGCAACTGGATATCCTCCGATGTTTCCGTCAAATCCGGGACTAAATACCTTTTGCTGTTTTCCCGTACGGATTGCATCGATAACAGCGGTGATAATCTGATAATTGCTGGACGCATTCATCATGTTTCTGGTTTGATCTACCGGCATAGATATGTGACACTTACGAATCACTTCATTCTTATCAATATCCTTTTGTTCTTCGCCCTTATAATAAATCTTTAGTGGCAGCTCCACACCTTCCATCTGTCCTTCTTTACTAATACACACATCATGAAAATGTCCCGCCGCAAACATAATATCTACATTCCAATAATCATCCACACCAAGCATATCTGCTACAGCAAACTTCATTCGCGGAACAAGATGATTCAAGTTTCCGGATCCAAAATCCGGATACGCTTTTCCTGCACTTTTTAACCACGGGATAACTGCATCCGAATAGGAAGTATTGATAACAACCGCATTTGTATCAGCCTTATCACATGCTTCCATCACATTTTTTGTGAATCGAATTGCAAGCGGACTCCATATACCATACGCCCTTACATTTGACCAGCTAATGCTTCCGTACTTAAGTCCCGGATATGCGCGACTGGAATTTACAATAAAATCCGGCTGATATTTTTCAACTGCAGATGTAATCGCATCTATATCATTAAGATCCACTCCGCCTTCCACTTCGATATGGCTCTTATTTACTCCTCGAATCAGTCCTGCTACTCTTGTTATATTTACTTTCGTCTGCATCTTATCTGCATCTCTACCAACAACCACAATGTTAATTGCCGGATCATTCTTACTGATAAGGTAATCCAAAAGATATGCACCCACACTTCCGAGGCCAATAATCATAACTTTGATATTGTCTTCTTTCACATGTTTTTCAACTATACTTAATCTTTCCTGTAATAACTTCATTTTTCTTCCTTCCAATAAGAGAGTATTTTTCTATAATCCTCTCTAGTATTGCAATTGGTCCACCTGTTCAATGGCACCAATTCGACATCTACGCCTGCATCCAAATAGTATTGGATAATACGAAGATTTGTATCTGCTTTTGCGCTCTTTAAAAATTCTTCATTTGCATTTTTTAGTTTTTCTATCTCCGTAAACTTCCAAGTCTGACCGGAGTTTAGAATGCAAGAAAAAGAAGAGTCAATCGTCAGCAATCCATGACTACTATTAAACGCATAGTGATATTTTTCTTTATCATCCTTATAAAGCACAACGGCCTTATTTGCATATATTGGCTCATAAGTATAAGTCAATACACTTTTATTTGCTTTTACCACAGATAAAAATGATACATCATCTATATCAAGGTCGCCCTCTACAAAAAGAATCTCTGACGGATTAAACTTTATCGCGGTTTGGATTCCTAGATATAAACTATATCCGGACATAAGATCTGAATAATGATCGTTGAATACTAACGTAACATTTGGAAACTCTTCTTTTACTTCGTTCTCATAGAATGCATTTAATTCATCAAACTTATAGCCTCCCACGACAATTATATGGTCAGCATAAGCACATTTCTTCATCAAGCGATAAAGAAGTGTCTCTGTTTTGCCGCCTTCTGTATAAAGACACTTTAAAACCTTTTTGTCTTCTTCTATTCCTTCGTTAAACCTGCTGGAAATTCCAGCAACCGTGATAATCGCAACTTTCATATACTCTTCACTCAATACTTAGGTTTTTTCTTTAAGTAGTTATTAATACACTCTTCTAATCCCTTGTCCAATCCAACCACCGGTTTCCAAGCCGTTCTTGTTTTGATTTTTTCGGTGCTTAAGAGTCTTCTCTCGGGATCAGATTCACGATATCCATTAAATTCGATTACAGGATTTTGAATTCCCATCTTTTCTGCACAAAGTTTTGCAAGATCTATAATCGATATTTCTTCATCCGTTGCTACATTATATACAGTTCCATCCAATGCCGCATCTGTATTTGCAAGTGCAAGCACTGCGCTACAACTATCATAATTATTTAGAAACGTTCTTCGATTCTTTCGGCTATTCTCAAGTAGCACAACTTTTCCATCATCTCGGAAACTATTAATAATATATGGAATAATATGCTTAGGATATCGTTCATCCTTGCTATATACATTTGCAAATCGAATGCTACATCCTTTTATCTTTCCTTCATCCACCGCGTCCTTCATAAAAAACTCTGTAAGAAGTTTTCCTGTCGCATATGACGTTCTTTGACTATGTTCCGCAACAGCCATTGTTAAATAGTCACTCTCTTTTACACCACCATTTTCATTCCACGAATTCATCGAATAAACTTCTGAGGTAGAGCAATTTATATACTTCTGTGCACCAACACGTATTGCCTGTTGAAGAAACCCATTCATGCCTTCAACATTTGTTTGAAAAGTTTCATACACATGATAGAAATGCTCTGTATGAACAACCGCTGCGCAATTGATATAGATTATCTCATCATAATCTACTTTCATTGCATTTACTCTATTTTCAAAGTCTTGCATTTGGTTACAATTATTCAAATCATATTCAAAGAATTCAAATCTATCATCTTCAATATGATCAGAAACCGTATCAATGGATGATGCAAAGAAATTATCAAACCCAAGAATATGATCCGTACTTCCTTCCACCAAAATTTGTCTTACTAATTCATTACCGGTCATTCCGGTTACACCGCTTATCGCATATAATCTATTCACATCCGCCTCCCAAGCATTCGCTAGGCTATCGTAACAAACTGTCCTCCATTACGAGAAAATCGTTGATTTTCTGAAATAATGGATTCGGCATATCCCGTTGCAAAGATAATTATTATATCAACTGGATGTTCAATATAATAATCATCCGGAACTATCTGTATATCTGTTCCCGGTACATATCTTTTCCAATAGTTTTTATTAACATCTATAACATAAGAAATATCACCAGATTGAAATCCACATATATTAATAAGCGTACATCCTCTTTGGCCAGCTCCCCACGCTGCAATTTTCTTTCCTTCATTTTTTGCTTTTGCTATTATGTGCTTCATGCTATTTATACTTTGAATAATCCCATCAGAAAAACTCTCAATACTCTCTGCTGAAAGCGATGTGTTTTCTTTATCAAGATACAAATTAATATTATCACCATCCATTGTCGCTTCAATAGTATTCGCAGCTATTAGAATTGACCCGCCCTCCAAATCATTCTCAAAAACACGATGTATATAAATGCCCTTATTACCTAGCAGATAGCGGAGTGTCGTCACAGAATAATATGAAAGATGTTCATGGAAAAACGCATAGAATTGGCGTTCAGTTATAATCCTCTGTAGATATGGAACTTCTATAAGCAGCAGTCCATCACCAAGAATATCCTTTATCGCATCCACGATACTGTTTAGATTATCAAGATGCTCCATTACGTGTCTAATAATTATGACATCCGGCTTACCCATCATGTTCTTTATATCTGCCAAAGATTCTTTAGAGAAAAATCCTTTATATGTCTTTATCCCATTTCTATTAGCTTCTTCACTTAATACTTCTGATGGTTCCACTCCTAGAACTGTCCACCCGCAATCTTGAAGCTTAGATAAAAGAAATCCATTGCTACTTCCTATTTCTATTACACTTCTATCCGACTTATTTATCGTCTCGCATAATTTTGAAACAAATCTATCAATATACTCTGCAAAACCACTTGCATACGATGGCGTATATAAATACTCTCCATAGAACGCGTGGTCCAAAGTTTCTCTTAGCTGAACATGTCCACATTTGTTACATCTAACAACATGTAACGGATATTTTTTCATTCTAGTCATCGGCTGTTCCGTAACGTCTGCTGCAAGAGGAACTTCTACTTCAAAGACAGACGAAAGCCCTTCTCCATCCGCATTATCGCATATTCTACATTTAAAACTATTCATTCTTCTTTTCTCCCAAATCCAAACTGTCTATAGTGATTCTCCCTCGTCCTACACTCCGTGAGAAAGTCTCGTTTTGTAAAACGCATCCACCTCATCGGTATATAACGACTGCTCATATGCAATATCATATGGTACCGTTCTCAGCTCGATAGTTTTGCTTGGCAAACTTAAGACAGCATATTGTGCCGATGGATTATGATTTCGCGGTTGGCCCACGGATCCCGGATTTATAAATGTAACCGCCTTTTTATTTCTTAATTCCGGTTTTTCACATTCATAAAACTTCGTAAAACAATGAGAATAATGGGAATGTCCACCGAAGACAAAATCATATTGTTGATAATCACCTCGTAATTTTTCCGGTATAATTGCCTTCCAATAATTATCTTCCAAGGAACCATGAACTGCCAAACAATGGAGTCCCTCCAAATCAAATTCTTGCAAGCCCGATTTATTCATAACAGTGTTTATATACTCAACCGACTCTTCACTCAGTTGTTTTGCCGTATAATTTGCCATAACTCTTCCGCGATCTGTCGAAAGACGTTCCAAATCCTTATCTACAACCAGTTTTTCATGGTTGCCCCAGATGTTTACAAAAATCTTATTTTTCCATATCCCTTTTTCAAGACTAACAAGTTTTTGAATTATCTCATTTGATCGCATGCCATAATCAATGCAATCACCCAGGACGAGAACCCCTAAGAATTCCTCTTCTCGGCAATCGCTTAAGACCGCATCAAACGCACTCACATTTCCATGTATATCTGAAAGAATCAAATATTTATTATCCATTGTTCCTGTTAGTCCTTACTTCAAATTAGATTTCATCAATCAAAGTGATAATATCCTTAATTGGCATCAATCGATCATCCACTTCTTTTGCTCTGTGATATCGCAAAATATCCTCTGCTGTTTGCTGCATTGCAGGGAAAGCAGCGCGTGTTAATTGGTTAGCATAGATTACGATATTCACGCCATGCTCAATAAGTTCTGCTTCCGTAATTGTATTAAAGCTACTTGGGACAACCACAATTGGAGTGGTTTGATCCTCTTTGCGAAACTTATCGCAGAACTCCAATATTTCAGCAGGATCTTTCTTCCTGCTATGAATCATAATGCCGTCGGCCCCTGCTTTTACAAATGCCTTTGCACGCGCCATAGCATCTTCCATTCCTTTTTCAAGAATCAAGGATTCAATACGGGCGATTATCATAAAATCATTTGTTAACTGAGCTTTCTTTCCGGCTGCAATCTTTGCAGACATCTCTTCGATACTTGCCTGGGTCTGTTCGACTTCGGTTCCAAACAAACTATTTTTCTTAAGGCCTTTTTTATCCTCGATGATTACAGCAGAAACTCCCATCCGTTCCAAAGAGCGAACCGTATAAACAAAATGTTCCGTAAGTCCTCCGGTATCCCCATCAAAAATGATTGGTTTTGTAGTAACCTCTGTAATATCTTCAATAGTTCGAAAACGAGACGTCATATCTACAAGTTCAATGTCCGGTTTTCCCTTTGCAGTAGAATCGCAAAGACTGGAAATCCACATGGCATCAAACTGATCCAGTTTTCCGTTTTCACCTTCAATAACCGTTTTCTCTACAATAAGTCCGGTAAGTCCCGAATGTGCTTCCATTACCTTTACAATTGGTGTCATCTGAATCAATTGGCGCAAACGCTTTCTTCGATATTCCGGCATTGATAAGCGTTCTTTTAACTGCAAATCAATCTTATGCACATCCTCATTGTAAGTATAAGGAACATCTATAACTTCCCCACCATATGTCGAAAGAAGTTCTTTTACATGGGAGCGAATGGCTGACTCTACACCCACAGTCCAGTTATCACCATGAATCACATAATCCGGATGGAGCTGCTCAATCACATCATCATAAAGCATATCATTCTGCATAACAACAGAATCCACGTTCTCTATCGACTGATACATTTCCATTCTTTGTTTTTCTGAAATCGTTGGGAAACGATTATATCGAATGGATGCTTTATCACTTAAGCAGCCAACAACCACTCGACCACGCTTTTGGCCTTCTCTAATAATATTTAAATGTCCCTCGTGAATTACATCCGTTGAAAAACATGTATAAACCAATTTTTCGCTCATATATTTTCCCCTATTATCCATTTGCAAGCGCTGTTCTATAAATGCTCTCGTATTCACGCTTAACATTTTCGTTTGCCAATTTCATTTCTTCTGTCATCCAGCCACCATTGTACCAATGAACAGAATACGTATTTTCCGTCTTCACCAGTTGCCCGGTCATATAATCATATGGCAAGAAATAGTCAAACGCGAATACGTTCATTTCTTCTATCGTCTGTGTTTCTCCATTGATACAATATCCCAGTTTTAGAGCTGTTTGTGTATCATAGAATCCACATGTGTTTCTATTTTGTGTGCCATCCGGATTTATAAACCTTAAACCCTCCCTGGCATCTAAAAATTTCTTAATTGTCGGGTGACCCGAAACACTTCCGGCGCAGCCACCAAAACTAATATCCTGCCACTTCTCCAAACAGCAAAAGCAATTTTGATATAATAGCGGATTTAAGTTTCTTACCAGTTCCACATCAGTATCAAGATAGATTCCTCCATGCTGATATAAAATATCAAGCCTTGCATAATCCGGGACAAACCCGTATGCTTTAGCCTCATACGCTTCCTTCATATATGGATTCTTTGAAACATCGTAGTTACTTTCGTTCCATTCAATAATTTCATAATCCGGGCAATAAACCTTCCAACTATCAATACACTTTTGAATATGTTTCGGTATCGGATTTCCTCCCAGCCACATATAGTGAAGTTTCTTAGGAATAGCTGGTTGCTTCGTATAAAGAGGTTGACCGCTTGAACGATCCATACAATAATTATGTGCCAAAAGCATCGGCAAAATATAACAATCCAATTCTCGGTTACCGAGCAAATCTTCTGCTTGGCGAACCACTTCCGCAAACCGACTAATTGTAATGATTAAAACCGTCTTTTCATCTATCTCTTTTAATTTGGAAGGAGAAAAAATCTTTATATCTCGTCCTTTAACAGAGATACTTTCACCCCACTTTGACTGTTCGTTATCCAAAAAGCCATCCACGCAGTCCATCAATCCATTTTGTTCCAAGACTTCAGGAGCAATGATTCTTCCAATCAGCCCAGTTCCCCAAAGCATAACTCGTTTGTTATCTGTTTTAATATCTGAAGAAAACTTATAAAAATCGCAACAACGAATTTTCATATATGTTCATCCCCTTATTTATCGTTTATGCAGAAAAACTCCACATCCTTTTTGATCCCTTTTTCTCGCAAGTTTTCCTTAATCTGTTTGCACAATGTCTCATTAATAATTGCTATATAAACAACATCATACTGATCCGCATTACTGTTTAAGGTCTCTATGTCTTTCACCTGTCCATTCAGGAACTTATACTTTTTATAATCACGATCTACCCAAAGAGATACTCTATCGCCGTATTCACGAAAAAGCGACTGTCCAAAACCTCCGGCCCCATAAAGAGCGATTCTATTACTTCGCTTTGAAAACAAATCCACTATACTCGGTACAGTTTGCGGTGCCTTTAATAATCGCACAAATGTAATATACTCGTATACTTGCTTCAACAGGATTTCCGATTCGTTTAAGCACGAAACATTTGCCTCCATTATTCTTTGAAGGGCACTTATACTTGACTCGTCTTGTTCTTTCCACGTCAATGAGTTGTCCTGTTTTTTGACATAATGATACGGCGCGAACTCAATAACCTTAATTGACTTTGCGTGTATCAAACATTGAAAAACAAATAACTCATCTTCACCAAAAGAAATGGAATCATCATATTCTATTTGTATTGTATTTAAAAAACAGCGATTAAATAATTTCGAATAGACCGTCGGCAGAATCCCAAACGAGAAAAACGGTTTTTGACTTAACATCATTGGATACAACTTTTTTAGTTTCCCACCCTGATACAGTCCCGGTTTAATGAAATTCGAGAGTACTATCGATGTCTCCTTGTTCTCTTCTATAACATTATAAAGAACTATATCCGGGTTATTATTACCCATTTCTTCCGCAAGTCTCTGAAAGGCATCTTTTTCCAAATAATCATCCGCATCAACAAATGTGACGTAATCCCCCGAAGCTATCAATATGCCTTTTCTTCTAGTAGCATTTACACCAAGATTTTCTTGTTTATAATACCTTATACGGCCGTCCCTATCAGCATACCCTCTACAAATACTATCACTTAAATCTGTTGATCCATCGTTTATCAGTATAACTTCCAACTCGAGATAAGTTTGGTAAAGAATACTGTCTAAACACCTTTCCAAGCATTCTTCAGCATTGTAAATTGGCACCACTACGCTTAATTTCATTATTACTTACTCTCAATTTAATAACACAATTAGTATCTTTTGTTTGTCTGCATGATGGATTCTTTTTCAAACTTTTTAGAAATCATTTCACAGTTATATTTTCCGCACACATACTCTGAAAACCTATCATCCATTTTTATAAAGCATTCGATTTTATCATCACAAAAACCAAATCCCTTTATATAATCCCTGAATTCAATCTTTTTAATTAAATATGCCGAATACTGATAATACAACACGCTAACCGCACGCCAAGCAGGATATTCGTATGGAATAGGGAATTCAAAAATCCATTCATAATCTATAACAACAACATCTCCGCATGCATCCCTCATTAGATTCGAAAAAATCATATCAATATTGGTTACATCCATACTCATTGTTTCAAACCAATTATCGCCAAAGACATTTTTATACTCTTCAGTCATTTTAAAAGGTTTTAAATATTCGGTTGGACATAACACATAAGTATTAATATATGACTTCGCCAGTTTGATAAATTCATCTGGATTGCATCTCACACCATAAAAATCCTGTTGTAATGGCGTCCCTTTTACACAGTCTGTAATATAGCCTTCTTCGTTTAACATCCCTGTTAAGCACTGCAATTTGCTTTCTATTCTTTGTAATTCCTTTTTTAATAAATCTTCATTATGTTTAATACTTCTTATATGCATCTTGGCTTCCGGCGCTAATGCATATTTCAAAACCTCTTTTTTGCCGTTTCCTCTTATAATTGTCCCTATTCGATACTCGGCACGTCTTTCTCTCGAATATTTTGAAAACTTCACATCAGTATCTTTTCCTAGAATGGCCAAAAAACTATTCGAAAAATAGTCAAACATTCCATCATTACACACTTGATCATTCGCTATCATGTCATAGAAATTATAGAATTGAGCACTTTGATAGTTTTTTCCAAATGTTCTTACTTCCGATGGTGCCGGCATCCGCTCTTCCGAATATATCGTATCCGGCAGTTTATAGTCTGGCGACGGATAGTAAAAGGCACACTTATCATATCCCGCTTTCTGGAATATACACTGTAACTCTTGTTTTGAAAAAGTACGCACAGAATCCGTAGAGAGATAATCATTTATGCCTTCGTATTGCTTCATCGTATGATCTTCCCACGCACCGTTCAAGTATTTCATGCCCATTTTGTTTTCAATTGCAACCAGAATTCTGCCATCCTTTTTCAAATGTTTTTCCAATATCTTCAAAAAATCAACAAAAGGATTACCTTCCGATGTTATATACAGAGGCGAATACTCTAATACACCTATTAAAGATATGACATCAAACTCCCCTAAGTCCTTTTCTATTTCCTGGAAATTACCAACCATTATTTTTATATTTGAAAAAAATGAATTCCTATAAGCATTAATCAGAGAACGTCTTTTTGACAGCTCAACGCAAACTACATCCTTTGCTTTTTTTGCAAAAACACCAGTTATCGCGCCACAACCACTCCCAATTTCTAACACATGCTCCCTTCCAGTAAAAGGAATCCATTCAACCAAGTTATGTCTTATTTCAGACAAGTGATAAAAAACCGCATAATCAGAACTATTTTTCAGCAAATCATCCGAAGTATTAGTCTTAACTGATTTCAAGATAGTCTCTTCTATGTCCCCATCAGAATAATAATCCTCGCCGCTATAATGGCTCAAATCAATCTCTACTTCATTTATTTTTTCCATTGTCTTCATCCCATTATTAGACATATAATACCTATCCTTTTTTTACAGTTTCTAACGCTTCATAAACAGCATCTAACCATGCGTACCCATATTCCATATCTGGTTCTAGGTGGGAGCCTTCTGCCCACTCATTCCACGAGCTCAAGAAAACAAAATCATTATCATTTGTATGTAGTCTTTTACTCTCTCTCATCAGTTCAATCAGCCACGACTTCATCACAGAAGGTGTAATTCCCGTATATATTACACCCCCACTTTTCCCTTTTCTTGCAGTGTTATCCCATGATGTTACCGCGCATCGATAAAACTCATCACTATTGTGTTTTATAAGGTATGACTTATTCTTTACGTAATCAGAAATATCAAAAAAACCGCATTTAA
>ODAI013927754.1_pt1 | contig 25528 bp, 11 predicted proteins | sample 1539321 | NCBI WGS metagenome assembly ODAI01 (sample SAMN02144231, study PRJEB22623) | gut metagenome | biome: sheep rumen | host: Ovis aries | place: New Zealand
AAGACAGATTTGCTTAAGTTCCGCAACTTTGGTAAGAAGTCACTCACAGAGCTTGACGACTTGCTTGAGAGCTTGAACCTTTCGTTCGGAACAGATATTTCCAAGTATAAATTAGACAAAGACTAATCAAAAAATGAGACACAATAAGAAATTTAACCACCTTGGCCGCAAGCACTCTCACCGTAAGGCAATGCTTGCCAACATGGCGATTTCTCTTATCATGCACAAGAGAATCACAACTACGCTACCCAAGGCAAAGGCTCTTCGTGTATATGTTGAGCCGCTGATTACTAAGTCAAAGGAGGATACGACACACTCTCGTCGTGTTGTATTTAGCTACCTCCAGAACAAGTACGCCATCACTGAACTCTTCAGCACAATTGCTACAAAAGTGGCCGACCGTGAAGGAGGTTACACGCGTATTATCAAACTGGGTCACCGCCCTTCAGATGACGCAGAAATGGCATTCATCGAACTTGTTGACTTCAATGAGAATATGGCAAAGAGCGAAGTCAAAAAGACTCGCACTCGTCGTTCTCGTAAATCAGCTCCCAAAGCCGAAGCAACTGAAGCACCAACCGAAGCCTCTGCCACAGAAGAAGCTCCCGCAGCTGAAACTCCGGTCGCTGAAGCTCCCGCAGCAGAAACACCTGCAGAGTAGCATATTGCCAAAAACATATCTTGCAGACCGTACACGTTATTGTGTGCGGTCTTTTTTTGTTATTCGGTGCCCCCAATCGCTCTTTTTTATTTACTTTGGCTATTTTGGCATGAATTAATTAGTGTTATGTCATAAATATTTATTAGTTTTGCATATCAAAACCTTTTAATAATTTATCCATTTATGAAAATAAATCAGAGATTAGCAGTAATGCTGTTCTCCTTCTTGGCATTTCAAACGATTAAGGCCGATAACTACGAACTCTATCTGGTCGGGTTAGAAGGTGACAGTTTTACATCACTCGACTTTGCCAATTTGCAGAGCCTGAGTTTTTCTCAATCCCGCGAGACAAATGCTGACGATGCAGTTGTATATGTCAATCGTATGTCCGCACATTATTCCGACGGAAGTTCGAAAGAGTTTGACTTGGCAAATTTCTCTGCCATCCGATTTGCAGATGCAACAGTCGATATTGATGATGTGCGTTCAACAACCTCGTCTGAAAGTACATTCTCCATCAGCACAGGGAAAATCCTTACACAATGTTCGGGTAAACTGACCATTTCTCAGCTTGATGGCCGTATGGTTTATGAACAAACGGTTTCTGAAGGTGACTGCGTGAATCTGTCCTCTTTTGCTAAAGGTATCTACATTGTTAATCTTGGTGGTCAATCAGCAAAAATATTTGTAAAATAAGATGAAAAAGTCGATATATACCATTGCCTCTTTGTGCTTGGCCTCTGTTGCAACAGCACAAGTGCAGCAGCTTCCTGAGAAAGTTTACATCCATCAAGAGTCGCAGCATAAAACCTCCGTTTTCAATGGAGATTATCTTGATCGCGTGGGCATTGTACATCGCACTGTGACGCTGGGAAGAAATGACTCTCTCAGTTTCACTATAGCCGATGGACAACATTTCAACTATCTCATTCGTGCGATTGATAGCATCACTTTTTATGCGCCTGACTCCTTGATGCGAGCCTATCTGGCCTATCAAGATAAGAACTACAGCAAATTTTATCCCATTTATTCTGATGATTATCGCAACATTGCTGGTTGGGATAATCGTAGCAAGTGGCAGTTGGCCAATGTGCATGACCCCACAGTGATGAAGGCAGCTGATGGCTATTATTATATGTCGCAGACCGATGCAGGCTTTGGCCACCCAACTGGAGGAAAGGGGCATTTCTATGTCCGTCGTTCCAAGGACTTAATCAACTGGGAACCCGCCAGCACCTACAACAATTCAATGGCCATGAAAATCAACACCGACAGCTATGGCAATGAGGTGGGGCCAGCATGGTTGCTCGATTCCGTCAACGTCTATCGTGAGAAACGAGGCGTCGCCAAGGTCAACACGCTTCAAGGACTCGGCTTTTGGGCTCCTTGCATGCGGAAAGTCAACGACCATCTCTACCGTATGTATTACAGCGTCGTCATTGATGGCGTGGGAATCAAGACAGGACTGCTTGCTTGGAATGCCCAAACAAACTCTTGGACACCCGATGGAAGCAGCCAGGAGGCGGCATGGATTGGTTTGCTCGAAACAGATAATCCTGCCAGTGGCAAATGGATTGACAAGGGTGGGGTAATATGCTCCGCATCCGATAAGGGCAAAACGGCCTATGCCTACACAGCGGGCGATTGGAATAACACCTACTCACGTTTCAATGCAATCGATCCCTCTTACATCATCACGCCTGCTGGTGAACATTGGCTCGTTTATGGTTCTTGGCATAGCGGCATAGCGGCTATCCAACTGAACCCGGAAACGGGCAAACCGCTCAAAGATGTGGGGAATCCTTGGAACATAGGCACAGGGCAAACAACCACGTACGGAAAACTCATAGCCACTCGCAATAAATCCAGCCGTTGGCAAGGGTCAGAAGGCCCCGAGGTGATCTACAATCCTGAAACAGGCTATTACTACCTCTTCTTGGCTTACGATGGACTTGACGTCCCTTACAACACGCGTGTTGTGAGGTCAAAAAATATTGATGGCCCTTATACAGGTAAAAATGGAACAAATGTCACCACAGCAGGTGGGGATGCATTCCCCATCCTCACCCATCCCTATCAGTTCAATAGCTCGTTAGAGCATGATGGTTGGGTGGGCATCAGCCATTGCGCCGTTTGGGATGATGGACAAGGAAATTGGTATTTCAGCAGCCAAGGGCGTAAACCCAATGATTATTCCGCCAACACAGAATGGGCACCGAATGCCATTATGATGGGACACGTACGACGCATTTACTGGACATCAGACGGATGGCCAGTGGTGTCGCCTGAACGTTATGCTGGTGTAGAGGACGCACCCATTTCCACTGAAGATTTGGAAGGCACTTGGGAACTCATCGACCTCACCTATTCGTATGGCAAGCAAAAAACCTCCACCGAATTGACCATCACCAAATCTGCAGTTGGCAACAATCTTGTGTCAATCAAGGGAAACTTTACGGGGACAGGCATCTTCGACGCTAAAAAAAATATCCTGAAAATAACCATCTCTGGCACGACTTTCAGCCTCAATGTAGCTCGTGAACTTGATTGGGAAGCTACACCTCGTCAATCCACCATCGTGATGGCAGGTTTCCGTACGGCTACACAAACCTACTGGATGAAAAAGAAGTCAGAATAACCAGCCTTTCCACAACGTTCAAAACGCCTGAATTTGTGTTCTTCGGCGGACAAAATTTTGTTTGTCCGCCGAAGAACATTTTTTTGACCGCGGGCGAAAAATGTTAAGCTTTGTTGAAAAATATGCCTTATTCCCCCTCTTCAATTACGTTTTTTTGCAGAAGATGTGTTAAAATTAACCATTCTTGATAAACTTTTAGCATTTTTTTTGTTCATGTAAAATAAAAGTCGTTTCTTTGCAACGTTATTTGGACAAAAGCGGCAATTTGGCCAAATGTTACCGCAGAAAGTTCTTTTAGCAAAGATTTGAGTGAACTTTTACCAGAACTTTATCAATTTAGAAAGACAAACAAATCTATTCTAATATTTTATTATGTTGTATAACTTTCAGAGAAAAAAACTGTACAGACATCTCTTGGTAGGAGGTGTGTTGTGCGCTGCAAGCATGGGAATCTTCTCTTGTTCTGATCGTTATGACTTGGATGAAGACCAGCCTTCGGGCTTGAGCAACATCTACGGTTATATGCAGGAAAAGGGAAACTTCACAAACTACTTGCATCTGATTGACGACCTTGGTCAGACAGAGATTCTCTCCAAGACCGGTAGTAAGACCATGTTCATCGCCGATGATGATGCGTTCGCAAAATTCTACGCATCAAACAGTTGGGGGGTGAAGAGCTACGACCAACTCACGTTGGCGCAGAAGAAGCTCTTGCTCAATTCGTCGATGATTGACAACCCCTACTCGTCGAGTATGTTGTCTTCTGCCGAGTCGCAAGGTTCGTCGGGTAAGCCCGTTAAGGGCGAAGTGTGCCGTCGTTCATCATCACAGTCGTTGCTCGACTCCGTCTTGATTGTCACAGCAAGCAATGCTGATGCGCTGTTGCCAAACAACGACCGATTCAATGAACTGCGTGCCACTCGCGATTCCATCGTTCTGTTCACCGATGCATCCAGCGCAGCTCCGATGCTTCACTTCACAGGAAAGTTCATCACCTCCAACAAGCTTGAATTTACCGATGTCGATTTCATCTACAATCAGCCAGAAGGTACCTTCAAGTCAGAGGACATCTATGTCAACAACTCCAAGGTGATTAAACCCAACATTTTCTGTAAGAACGGATTCCTGCACCAGGTGGATAAAGTCATCCTCCCACTCGACAACATGTCAGAGATTATCCGTAAGAATCCTCAGATGTCTATCTACAGCAGCCTCATTGAGCGCTTTGCTGCACCAAAGGACTCTGTTGGTCTCACCAGAACATACAACTTGGCGAAAGGCACAGAGTATGACTCTGTTTTCGTGAAGCGTTATTTCTCCGATCGCTCTTGGGGCTCAACCATGTCCACAAGCCGTCCGTTTGAAATTGACAAGAACGGTAAGCCAGCCGATGCCAAACTGAAGTTCGACCCAGGATGGAATGCCTACATCCCCGAAATCTTGAACGACCGTCAGCCTTTGATGGAAGACATGGCCGTCATGTTTGTCCCCACAGACGCTGCAATGACCGACTGGTGGAACAACGGTGGTGGTGCTGTGATTAAGGACTACTATGGAACCCTTGAAGATACGCCAAACTCTGTGCTCGACGACCTGATCAATGTAAACCAGATTCCTTCGTTCGTTTCCGCCCTTCCTTCCACTTTCACAAGTGTACTGAACGATGCCAACGAACGCATGGGCATTACAAAGGAAGATGTGGATAGCGTTTTCCTTGGATGCAATGGTCTTGTTTATCTCACGAATAAGGTGTTTGCTCCAACGTCCTATTCATCAGTTCTCTTCCCAGCAGTAATCGATACCACCAACTTCAAGATTCTCAATAACGTAGTTACTAACTTGAACTACGATAAGTATCTGAACTCAATGGTGTCTCGTTACATATTCTTGCTTCCTACCAACAAGGCGTTGCTCACTTACATGGACCCCGTTTCTTATGGTCAGACAACCACTAACCTTTGGGAGTTCCATCTCGACCTCTCCAAGGCTGCAAAGAAGCAGCTTTATGCCGACGTGTTTGAATGCACACTGAATGCTGATGGCACTTGGAGCAAAGCCAGCACAACTCGCAAGGCAAGAGTAGAAGGCGGTACAGATAACAGCATCCTCAAAAACCGTATCGAAGAAATGCTTGATAATATCATTGTTACTGAACCCTACCAGGAAGGTAAGAAATATTATCAGACAAAGGGTCACACCTTCGTGAAAGTCGATAAGCAGGGCGATGACTTCATCGTTTCAGGCTCTTGGCAGGAAGAACGCAATCAACCCATTCAAGCTAAGGAAGTGTATGAAATGGAGAATGGTAAAGCCATCGCTCTCGATGGCGTGGTTCAGGGTGCTCGTCGCTCTGTAGCAGCCACTCTCCGCGATGTGGTGATTGAAGGCGACACTGTCTTCTCCGACTTCTATAAGATGTTGACCACATGCGCCATTTCTGTCAACAACGCAAAGGACGGTTGGCAAGCAGGCGACCAAACCTTGGGTAACCTCTTCTCGCTGAAGAACAAGGGAGCTATTGGTGCCGAGGATGCCACTTCCTCAAAGGGTAAGGCAACTTATCTGCTCAATAACTTCAACTACACCATCTATGCTCCAACCAATGAAGCCATGCAGAAAGCATACGCAGCAGGTCTTCCCACACTCGAAGATTTGGAAGCTGCTGAAGTGCTCGATGACTCTTTGGGCTACGATGCCGCAACCGACACCGCATCTTACGCAGCCAAGATTATGGAAGTGATGCTCGACTTCGTGAAGTATCACATTCAGGACAACTCTATTTTTGTGGACAAAGGATTCTCTTCGGGTTACTATGAGTCAGGCAAAACAGAACTCATCAAGTCAACAGTTGTTGACGAGGCAACCGGCGACATCTCTTGGAACGGCAAGTATTCTCCAGGTCGTCCATATAAATTATATGTGGAAGTTAGCGAGAACGGCATGTCTGTAACCGACTGTCGCAATGGATACGACCCCACCACTCACGCATCGTTGGGCGGTAACAAGGCCAATGTGATCATGAAGGAAGGTATGTACAACTTGATGGCACGTGAATATTGGTACAATGGCTCATCTAGAATCAACAACCCTTGGACAGCAACATTGAACAACTCTTCATCCGTTGTGATTCACGGTATCGACGCTCCGCTCCTCTATGCTGACGGCACTCATTACGACACGAACGGCTTGTTGGTTCCAACTCAGTTCAACTATATTTATAAGCCACTTTCATCAGAAAAATAGAGCAAATCATGAAAAAGATAATATCAATCCTTATGCTTATAGCGTGCTTCTGTGTCAATGCAAGCGCGCAAGTAAAAGCGGGTGACGTAATTAGCGGTCAGGTATGGGATGATTTCGACCCTCTGATGATGTGTAACGTCGTCGAGATAGACAAAAACAACCGTATCGTTGCCCATGGTGTTACTGATATCAATGGTAACTTCTCATTCAAAATCGTGAATCCTAAGGACCACATCCGAATCTCTTACATCGGTTGCGAGACACTCACGCTGCCCATCAATAAGAAGGCTTTCGGACGCATTGTCCTCAAGAGCAAAACCACTCTTAAAGAAGTCACCGTCAAAGCTGTGAGGAAGAGCCAAAACACTGGTCTTTCCATTCCAATGACCGAGATTTCTTCTGCTACGCAAACCATCGACATGAAGGAATTTGAGGGTATCTCAATGACCACTGTCGATGAAGCTCTCCAAGGCCGTATTGCAGGTTTGGATATCGTGCAGAACTCAGGTAACCTGGGTGCCGGTACTACGATGCGTCTGCGTGGTGTTTCTACCATCTTTGGCGACAACAACCCACTCGTTGTAGTAAACGGCAACATCCTCTCAAACGACGATATGTCAGAAGGTTTCGACTTCTCCAATGCCAACGAAGAGCGTTTTGCCGAACTCCTCAAGGTCAACCCTGAAGATATTGAGTCCATCACAGTCCTCAAGGACGCAGCTGCCTGCGCCATTTGGGGTTCACGTGGTGCCAATGGTGTCATCGAAATCAAGACAAAGCGTGGTGCAAGGGGTAAGACACAAGTTACTTACTCATTCCGCTTCACTGGTTCTTGGCAGCCCGATGGCTACAAAATGCTGAATGGTGATGACTACACCATGTATATGAAGGAGGCCTATTTCAATCCTCGTCAGCAGTCAGGTTTTGCCGACAAGAACTCTTCACTCTTCATTCCTGAAATTGCTTACGCTCCAGAATGGTCAGAGTATAATATGTTCAACGACAATACCAACTGGGTGAAGGAAGTCAAGCAGTTCGGTACCAACCAGCAGCACTATGTGTCTCTGCAAGGTGGTGGCGAAAAGGCCAACTTCCGCATCTCTGGTGGTTATGAGCACGCTACAGGTACGATCATCGCTCAGAAGATGGATCGCTTCACCACACGTGTCGCTCTCGACTACTTCGTGTCCGACCGTATCAAGGTGACCACCAACTTCGACCTTTCTTACACGAACAACGACCGTAACAACACGGCAGGTGCTCTTAGTGATGCTTATCGCAAAATGCCAAACCTCTCCATCTATCGCGAGGATGAAAATGGCAATGACCTGTCCGAGTATTACACCATGAATCGTTTCATCACCAAGGAAACTGGTGTGTATGATGCATCTCGTACTTATCTGAGCGACCAGTATGGCATTCGTAACCCGCTGGCTGTTGCACACAACTCTCGTCAGCGTGAAAGAAACGTGTCGCTCTCTCCTGAGTTCATACTTGGCTATGAAATTCTGGGCACACAGCCTGAACAGCACCGCCTCAAGTATGATGGTCAGATCAAGTTCGACATCAACAGCAATGACAATGACAGCTTTATGCCTGGTTGGCTCGCATCTGTGAATATGTTTACCACTACCGATAATGGTCAGCCTGGTTATAATGTTGCCAATGCATCCAACTATAAGAGCCATACGCTTTCAACACGTCACTCCTTGACTTACACTCCTCATTTCAATGCCGAGGGTCACAGCCTGATGGTCATGGGACGTTATGAATATTCTCAAGGTAATTCCTCTACTCAGAACACAGGCGTGAACTGGGTGCCAACTACCGACGACATTAAATCGACCTTGGCTGGTGGTCGCATTATCGGATTTGGTTCGGGTGCAGGTCAATGGAAAAGCCAGTATCTGACATTCCAAAGCCACTATTCCTACAAAGGTAAATATAGTATTACTGCTACCCTTCGTGGCGACTGTAAGACAGCCTTCGGTCCCGACAAGCGCTGGGGTTGGTTCCCTGGTCTCTCTGCTCGTTGGAACATCAGCGATGAAAAATTCATGGAGCCACTCAAGTGGTTGACCATGTTGTCTATCCGCCCATCTTGGGGTATCGTAGGTCAGGCTCCTGGTGGCGAAGGGCTCTTCCGCTCTAAATACAACACAGGTGGTTCTTATATGGGACAGGTATCTGTCATTCCTAATAATATTCGTCTTTCTGCTCTCCGCTGGGCAAAGCAGAAGTCTTATCAGATTGGTTTTGACTTTGGTTTCTTTGGCAAGATTGATGGTAATGTGGATATTTACACACGTACCACCAGCGATCAGCTGATTCCAAACTTCGCTATCCCTACATCCTCTGGTTATTCCTCTTTGGGCAACTACAACAGCGGTTCTGTTCGCGATAACGGTTGGGAGTTCAACATCAATGGTAACAAGATTGTGCAGATTGGCAAGAAATTCTCCATCGACTTCAATGTATCTTTTGCAAACAACCGCAACCGAATCATTGAGATGGACGAAACTGTGCTGGAACGAGAGAACAAGGAGTTTGATTATAATAATGGTTCCTACCTTTCGCGCATCCAGTTACACAGCCCTCTCGGCTCTATCTTTGGCTTCCGCTATAAGGGCGTATATCAGTACTCCGAGTTCACCGAAACAGAGGTGCCAGGTTTGAGCGGTCCTAATTCACCCGTGGCTCGCAATGAAGCGGGAGAGGTGGTTTACGATGCCAAGGGCGCACCTAAATATATGTATTACGATTATGGCGGCACAAGAGAGTATGCTTTCGTAGGTGGTGATGCCATCTATGAAGATATCAACCACGATGGTCAAATCAACGAGTTGGATATCGTTTATTTAGGTTCCTCTCTGCCTAAACTGCAAGGTGGTTTTGGCTTCAAGTTCCACTACGATGCTTGGCAGCTGAACCTCCAGTTCAACTTCCGTGCTGGTCAGAAGATTATCAACACAGCCCGTATGGATGTGGAGAATATGGCTACCAACAACAACCAGTCCATTGCTGTCAATTGGCGTTGGCACAATGAGGGTGACATCACCGAAATTCCACGTGCTGCCACCAACCGCACGCAGTTCAACACGTATAACTATTTAGGTTCCGACCGCTTCGTGGAGGATTGCTCTTATATACGTCTCAACTATGCTCAGCTGTCTTACAACTTCAAGCCAGCTCAGCTGAAGAGAATTGGTCTGAAATCTCTCCGTGCAAACTTGACGCTCAACAACGTGTTCTGTCTAACGAGGTACTCTGGTACAGATCCTGAGCACCCACAAGGCGGTTTCTCTGCTGCCTACGACGGTAACCAGACTCCACGTTCTCGCTCATTTACACTCGGATTTAGTGTTTCATTCTAATATAGGTTAAAAGTCATGAAAAGTATAAAAAATATAATTATTACCACTACTGCATACGTTGTTGCGGGTTTGGGTCTTAGTTCTTGTGACATTGACCAACTCCCGCTGAATGAAGTAGTCTATGAAAACTTCTGGACCAATAAGGACGATGTGGAGAGTGTGGTGGCCTCTTGCTATGTGGGTGCCTCAGCAGATGGCTATGTGGAAAATTTGCTGGTATGGGGTGAAGGCCGTTCCGATAATGTTCAGGTCGGCAATGACCTTCCCGACAATTTGAGGTATCTTCTTCAAGGTAGCCTCAAAACCACCAATCCTTATTGTAACTGGTCTGCGTTCTACAATGTAATCAACCGCTGTAATGTGGTGCTTCACGAGGCTCCTAAGGTGAAGGACAAAGACCCTAACTACACAGAGTCTGACTATCGCATCAACATTGCAGAATGCAAGTTCCTCCGTGCTTATTCTTACCTGACGCTGATTAAAACGTTTAAGGACGTGCCCTTTACGTTTGACGCGTCAATCGATGATACGCAGAATTTCCGTCTTCCCCAGACAAAGTTCGAGGTGATTCTCGACTCCCTCATTTCCGATATTGAGAGTTGTAAGAATTATGCTCCAAGACGCTATTCTGAGGTGGCGAAAAACACGGGTAAGGTCACTCGTGCCGCCATGTACTCGCTGCTCTCCGAATTGTACTTGTGGCGTGCATCTGACGTAAATCTCACTCCCGATCAGCAGAACGTGTACTACAGAAAATGTATCGAAGCTTGCGACTACGTTCTCAACTTTAAGATTGAGCAGTACGAGGCGAACGATATTGATGGACTTGACCTGCGCACAGTGGTTGACCGCGAAGTCTATGGCGAATACGGTTATCCTCTTCTTGCAGAAGAAATGACCCCTGGCACCAACAACGGAGGCCCCCAGGCCACTAATTCCATTTTTGGTGATGGTGGTTCGTTTGAATCCATTTTCGAACTGACTTATTCCTATCAAGGTCAACAAACAGTAAGTAATGTTGTTCGCAAAAAATATGGAACCAGTTCAGAGCAGCAGCAGATGCTTGCTAATGAGAAGCTGTTGGAAGTGAAACCTGATAACAGTGCCAGCTATTCCGATAACAAGCTGTTCTCTGTTCCTTCCGACTACCGTTCAATTGCCTCCTTCTATTTCAACGAAACCAATGGTGGTTACAACATCTACAAGTATGTAGTGCAGGATAATCGGGCAGGCGATCCTCGTGAAAATTATGGTACGGTTGGAACCGTATACACTGCTGCAACAAGAACCCAAAGTTATGGGCGTAGTGGAGGTGATCCAAACTGGATTTTCTATCGCTTGACAGAAATCATGTTGTTCCGCGCTGAAGCAGAAATTGAATTGGCACGCAACATGGATGCAGCTGCAGCTCCAGCCGACACTACTTCTACCGACTCTACTGCTGCACCTTCTTCCATCAAGATGCGCAAAGCTTCAATTGCAGTGATGGGAAGTTCGTTGGCTACAGCTGATGAACTGAAGAAAGATGCTTTCGACCTGATTTCGGCAGTTTATCGTCGTTCCAATCCTATCGTGAAGACATCTCCTAAGTATGCTCCCACACAGCCAACCACTTACGATGGTTTCCACACGTTGCTGATGAATGAACGTCGTCGCGAATTCCTCTTCGAAGGTAAGCGTTACTATGATTTGGTGCGTGCCTCTCGCCGTGTAGGCAATACCCGCGAGTTCCGTGCTGCACTTGCTACCAAGTATGGCGATGCTGGTGCTTCAGTGGCAATCAAGATGATTCAGCTGGACTTCATGTACATGCCAGTCGCTAAGTCTGAAATGAAAGTTAACCCCGCGCTTGTCCAGAACTCTTGCTATTTGGACGAACAGGAAAATATCAAAAACTAAAGCATTATGAGAAAGATGAAATTTAATTTTTGGGCTGTAGTCCTCTTCTTCCTATCGGTGGTTCAGGTTGGCGTGGTGAGCTGCTCTGACGACCCAGGAGTGGATAACTACTATACAGCAGTCAGAGAATATGCTTCTGACTACCTTCAGAACCGAGAGCAGTTCTCTCAATACATTCAGATTCTTCAGAGAGCCACCGGCGAGCGCGGTGACCTCCGCTTGGTCGATATGCTGGGCACATACGGTTCCTACACCGTCTTCGCTCCCACCAACGAGGCCGTGGACAAATACCTCCGCGCCCGTGGCCTGACATCTGTTGACCAGTTGTCGAAAGAGGACTGCGACACCATCGCCCTCAACTCCATTATCGAGAAGGCCTTCTTCACCACCGACTACAGCAACGGCCAGTATCCCGTGTCAAACATGCTGGAACATATCGTCAGCGTGAAGTCCCTGCAGGAGTGGAGCGAGGCAAAGCAGGACTCTGTCCTTGCCATGTATGTCAACCAATCCGCACTCATCGCCCACGCTGATGACTCTGTGAGCAACGGTGTGGTGCACACGATGAATTCGATTGTCAACTCCAGCAACGACCTGATTGGCACCGTGCTGCTGAAGGACAGCACCTGTCTGCTCTATGGCGCAGCTCTGCAGGTGACAGGCATGATTGACTCTCTCCAGTATTATGTAGATGACACCTACGGTTGGGCAACAGAGCAAGATCGTATCGACTCTTGTACGTGGACCAATGACAAGTTGTGTATCCACACCGCTGTGGAGTACGACAACGTGGCATATCCGGAAAAACGGTATTTCAACTACACTGTCTTCATGTGTCCTGACTCCATCCTTTATGAAAAGTATGGCATTCAGACATTGGACGACCTTCGTGCCAAAGCGCGTGAACTCTATGAGCCGGTTTATCCAGAGGATGCTAATGTTACCGATGAAACAGATCGTCGCAACTACCTCAACCGTTTCATCTCTTACCACATCCTTGACCGTTACGGATCCTACTACACATTGACTCCGTTCGACAACGACCGTCTGCAGTACAACTTCAACCGCCGTAAGTACGACATGTGTGACTGGTATCCTACCATGATGCCACACTCCTCGATGAAGTTCTCCTTCCCATCGGGTTCTCAGGCAGGCCTCTACATTAACCGTCGTGGCGTTCAGTCACGTGCCGACGAGCGAGGCGTGTTTGTACGTGGTGCTAAGGTGGCCAATCCGAAGGACGTCACCATCGACCAGACTTCCATCAATGGTATCTATCACTACATCGATGACATTGCTGCCTACGACAAAACTACACAGGAAGTGGTCTTCAACGAGTGCATCCGTTTGGATTGTACTACTTTGTCTCCTGACTTCATGACAAAGCTGACCGATGGACAAACTGCTCGTGGACACTTCTGCCGAACCACTCACGATAATGGACGTTATGGTGATGGTGGTCAGGGTGCATCTGCAGCCAACAATAAAAACACTTGCATCGGCTTCAAGTCTGGCTATACTCGCAATGTTTCTTATTCGCCCAACACACACTTGCATGTGCGTATGAAGGTGTTGGGCTTCTGGTCGTACGAGGGCGACGAGGTGACCATCAAGGGACGTTTCGATGTGACCATCAAATTGCCACCTGTGCCAGCTGGCACTTACGAGGTGCGCATGATGACCTGTGTGGATTTCGAGTCTCGTGGTATCGTGCAGTACTATCTGGGTGATGATCCTGACAACATGATTCCGCAAGGCATTCCATTCGACATGCGTCCAGGTGGTGTGACTCTCTTCGGTTACCAGACAGACGAATCAATTGGTGATGAAGACGCTATTTCCGCCTTCGACAAGTCCATCCACAACATCGGCTGGATGAAAGGGCCCAAGTGCTACGAGCCGGGTGACCGCTCAAGCTATGCAAGTGCCGCTTCTATGCGCGACCTGCCCAACACCATCCGCAAGGTCATTGGTACGTTCTATACCGACGGTAAGACAGACCAGTACCTGCGCTTGCAGCAGAAGATGGAGTCTGAGAACAACGAGCTGAATTTCGACTTTATCGAAATCTGTCCAAGTTCAGTTTATAATAATGAGTATTACGCAGAACCTCTTTGGTAAAAACAATTCGGTTTGCCTCGTCTTTCCAGACGGGGAGACGAGGCAAACTACCAATAAAGTATAAAGTATATGAATAAGATAAAAAATACATTCCGTGCAGGATTTGCGGTAGCAGCAGGACTTGTTGCTATGTACTCATGTACCGACACGTGGAATGACCACTATGATGCAACAGCCATGCTTGACTATAATGGTACCACCATGCAGGCATTGGAGGAGAAAGCACCAAACTTTGCAAAGGTGGTCAAAGCGTATGGTTATGAGCGTGAACTTGCATCAGACAACGTTTACACAATTTGGGCACCAACTAATGATGGCTTTAATGTCTCTGATTATCTCGATTCCAATGGGAAGATGATTGCTGACTCCGCTGAAGTGGTGAAAGAGTTCATCAAGAACCACATCGCACGTTATGCCATCTCTCTCAATACGGTTGATCAGACTTTCAGCCTGATGAACGAAAAGAGAGGTTCCTTCACCTCCGATGGTCAGTTCGGCATTGCCAAAGTCATTCCAGGACAAACCAACATTTCTTGTAAGAATGGCGTGCTCCACCTCATTGATGCAGCATCTCCTTATAGCTTTAACCTTTTCGAGATGGTTGACAAGCAATATAGGGATGACACCTATGCTGGCAAAGACACGTGTTCTCTTCGTTACTTCCTCTACGACCCCGTGAACAATCAAGACTCTCTGATTGAGAACAAGTCTGTGAGTCGTGGTGTGGATGAGAATGGTGAAAAGATTTGGGTTGACTCTTTTGTCATGCGCAACAACACTGTTTTGAAAAATGTGGATGCCAAACTTTATGAGGAGGACTCCAGCTTCATCGCCATCATCCCCAGCGCAAAGGCTTGGGCTGAACGTTATAAGATAGCAGAGAGCCTTTTGCAATTCAATCCTATTGAGGACCAACGGTCTCCAGGTGCATGCGATTCACTGCTCCACCACTATGCCAATAATTTTGCAATGACCGACTTGTTCTACAACCAGAATGCTAACGAGCATTGGCAGGATTCTCTTAAATCCACCCTCTATGGCATGAGAAGTCCTTGGTACGAACATGTTTATTATAGCAAAATGCCCAAAGACCTGCCTGAAGATGTACAACTCAACGATATCCTCTCAAAATGTGGCGATCCTGTAGAGTGTTCTAATGGTAAGGCTTACATAGTGGATGAATATCCATTCTCTGTGACGGAGCAGTTCTTTAAGAAGATTAAGGTGAGAGCAAACGCTGGTAGCATCAATGTCGATTTGGATGCGAGTGGTAAGGACTTGTTCACAAAGAACGTCAATAAGAGTTTCAGGTCCGACAGAGGTACTTTTACGTCAGTGGCTTATGATACTTTGGGTAATGTTACCTCCAGAAAAGCCATCAACTACGAGTATGTTGATATCGTGCCAACTACAAAGTCCGTAAATCCTAACGTGGGCTTCGATATTCCTAACACCCTCTCTGGCACCTACGACATTTATCTCGTCACTTGCCCCATTTGGTTGATGAGCAGTCGAGAGTATGTAAGTGGATCAAACTACTATACGATTAATTTTGATTCAGTCGATGTGCGTCCCTATCGTTTCTACAGCCTCATTTATGAGCGTGAAAATGAAGGAAAGAATCTGGGCGAATATCCTTCATCTGGTAAGCGTATGAAAAATCCTGCTACAGGTGAAGAAGTTTTTGAAACCAGAGGCTTTGTACGTGACGAAGAAGGTCATGTCGTTATTAACGATACAACTTACTTGGGTTCGTGGACTTTCAAGAACGCCTATTATGGTCGCAATGACGAGGGTGTCATCCTTCAGTTGCAAACCTACATCACTTCCAAGCAGACTGATGAATATTCTCGCGAAATGCTCATCAGCTCCATCATCTTGAAACCTCGAGAGGATGGTGGTGAGGAAATTGAGATTCCTGCTGCCGGTGGAGAAGCCAATATGAGAAAAGGTATTCAGTCGATAACTTCTAATACACGTAAATAATTATGCAGCACTTCAATAAATACGGATTCGCAGCACTGATGTTCTTCCTGGGTACGGCACTTCCAGCAGTTGCGCAGGACGATGTACAAGAGGAAGTGGACACAGAGGTGGCTGCAAGGGAAAATAAAAAAATCAAGCCTTCTAAAAGTTACCCTACCATCGATGTGAAGGGTAAAGTTGTTGATGCCATCACGGGTGAGCCTTTGGCTGGTGCCCAGATTCAGGCATTCAACAACAGGTACTACACTGCAATGACTGATGAAAATGGTGCTTACGTTATCAAGGTGCCACAGTTCATCACTGCTCTTACAGTGAAGTTGCAAGGTTATAACTTGAACAATGTGTCAATCAATGGGCGCACAGACAATGTGGTGGTAAGACTGCATTCCGACTTGCTCAAAGCCGACTACACGGAAAATGCCTCTGCTCGGAAGAGTGTTACAGCCGACAATTTTGTGAACACACCAGCCATTACAATTGACCAAGAGATTCAAAACACGTTAGGTGCCGACATCCGAATGGTTCAGCGTTCTGCTAACCCCGGTCAGGGCTTGTCCATGTTCATCAACGGTCTGAACTCTCTCAATTCTAATGCACAGCCGCTCGTCATTCTCGATGGAGTGGTCTTCGACCAGATGTATGACACTGAGATGTTGCACACCGGTTATTTCAACAACTTATTGCAAGGCATCAACGTCGATGACATTGAGTCGGTAGAGGTGCTGAAAAACGGTACTGCCATCTATGGCGCAAAAGCCGCCAATGGTGTGTTGATCATCAAAACCAAGCGTTGCCACTCAATGGCCACGCGCATTGATGTGAACATCAGCGCAGGTATTGAAACAAGACCTAAGACAATGGACTTGATGAAGGCTGGTGATTATCGTACCTACGCTTCCAACCTCCTCGAATCGGCTGGTACGAAGTTGACGGAATTCAAATTCCTGAGCACTGATCCTAACTACTATTATTATAATATGTATCACAATGAAACGGATTGGAATAAGGAAGTGACCCGTACAGCATTCTCTCAGAATTATGGCATTGCCATCCAGGGTGGTGACGACATTGCTCAGTATAACCTCTCCGTAGGCTATATGGACTCTAAGTCAACACTCAGAAGGAATGACATGCAGCGTTTCAACGTGCGTTTCAACACCGACATCGTGCTTAACAAGTGGTTCTACACGCAGTTCGATGCCAGCTACACCAATGTCACTCGTGACTTGAGAAGTGATGGCTGGGCTAACGGACAGCTTCTTCAGGCACTTGCTTCTCCATCTGCACTGGCGAACATCAAGGCTCCTTTCTTGACGCCATACGACTTCTCTACCGATGGTAAAAAGTCGTCATTCATTGCTGATGCTGATGATTACATGTACGAGGTGTTGGGTAGCCGCGGTTCCATCGCCAACCCCAAGGCTGTTCTGGAGAATGGTGAGGCAAAGAATAAGAACCACACTGACTGTACAATGATCAACATAGCTGTGGCTCCAACTTGGGAACCCACCAAGGACTTCTCACTCACAGAGCGCTTCAGCTACTCGTTGCAAAGTTTTGATGAGGCCTACTTCACACCTATTATTGGTATGCCTAACTATACCGTTCCTGGCAGCGAAGGTGAGACGCGGAACTCGAAGTATTCGTTGTTCTCAAGGCACAACGCCATCTTCTCCGACACACGTGCTGACTGGAAAATTCTCAGCAATGGTGCTCACCGCGTTGAACTCTTGGGCGGTGTCCGTTTCATGAACGATATCTATAAGGCTTCTTATCTCTATGCCGATAATACTGGTAACGATAAGACTCCTAATGTGGGTAGCACTTCCAAAAGAATTCCTGGAACCGACACCAACTGGCGTTCGCTCTCTTACTATGCCAATGCTGACTACAACTATATGGAGAAGTACTATGTGAGCGGTCAGCTGACGATGGAGACATCTTCGCGTTTTGGTAAGGAAGCTGATGCAGGTATCAAGATGTTTGGCGTTGTTTGGGGTGTCTTCCCCTCTATCCAGGCTGCTTGGATGATGACCAACGAAAATTGGTTCCGACCCACCAAGGCTGTGAACATGTTGAAATTGAATGCTGGCTTTGAGTCTGTGGGTAATGACGCCATTGACAACTCAGCTACACTGACTTATTTGGCCACGGAAATGATGCTGGGTAATGGAACTTCTTCCATCGGTCTGGCTAACATTGGTAACCCCTCACTCCGTTGGGAAACAACCAACCGCTTCAATGTAGGGCTGGAAGGTAACTTCTTTAACAACCGCTTGAACTTGAAGTTTAATTACTTCAACTCAAAGACAAAGAACCTTGTCACGATCGGCACTTTGGCATACGTGGCTGGTCTTTCTGACTACTATACGAACGATGGTGCACTGAAGAACAACGGGTTCGATGCTGCATTCAATGCAAAAGTCATCAATGAGAAGATGTTCAAGTTGGAAGTGGGCGCCAGCATCGGTCACTATAAGAATAAGCTTTCTCGTCTGCCTCAAGGCATGAGTAAATTTGAAACCTCTATGTACGATGCCACCATCCTCTCTGAGGTGGGACGTGCAGCAGGTGTCTTCTACGGCTACAAGACCAATGGCGTTTATAAGGATTCGCAAGAAGCAACCGCCGAGGGTAAGTTCATTCGTGATGACTCAAATAACCCCGTTTATTTTGGTGCCGGTGATGTCAAATTCGTTGACAAAGATGGCAATGGCGAAATCAATCCTAATGACCGCTTTGTTATCGGTGATCCTAATCCCGACATCTATGGTAATGTGAACCTGAAGTTCCATTTCGGTGAGCATTGGTCTTTGGCTACCAACTTCAAGTACTCGGTGGGCAACGATATCTACAATTATCAGCGCTCCATCCTTGAAGGTGGCAAGAGCTTCATCAACCAAACTACTGCTGTCAATCGTCGCTGGATGGCAGAAGGTCAGTCAACGGATGTTCCCAAGACAGTGTATGGCGACCCAATGGGCAACAGCCGCTTCTCCGACCGCTGGATTGAGAATGGCTCTTACTTCAAACTGAAGAATGTGACGCTCTCTTACAAACTGCCCATCCAGAACGAATACATCCAGGGCATCACAGTTTGGGCAGCAGCCAACAACCTCTTCACTTTGACTAAGTATTTAGGCACAGACCCCGAACTCTCTTGTGGCAACAGTGTGCTCACTCAGGGCATCGACGCTGGCTACCTCTCTTCTGGGCGCAGCTTCCATCTCGGTGTTAAGATTAATCTCTAATTTGCATATATCATGAAATTGAAATCTATTATAGCTTGTGGTCTGCTCCTGCTTGGAGTTGGAGCGGCCACCACATCATGCGAGGACATGTTTACTGCCGAGAACTCACTCGTCACCACTGACCTCGCTCCAAAAGATACTTTGTATCAGATGATGGGCATTGTGAAGCGTATGCAGAAACTTGCTGATCGTACCGTGTTGCTTGGCGAAATCCGAGCCGACCTCGTAGAGGTGGATCCTCTGCATGCTTCTGCCGACATTCAGGAGCTGGGCAACAACAATGTCTCGCTTTCCAATGCCTATAACAAGCCGGCTGACTATTATGCAGTCATCAACAGTTGTAACATCTATCTCGCTAACGTGGATACCATGCGCTATGCACAGGGTACACGCAAGTATTTCGAGAAAGAAGTTTGTGCTGCAAAGTGCTTCCGCGCTTGGTGCTACCTTGAACTGGTCAAGAATTATGGTTCCGTACCATTCGTGACAGAACCTGTAGATGACTCTGACCAGGCTGAGGACATCGTTGCTTCTGGCCAAAAGGGTGACATGAAGACAATTCTTGATTTCTGTATTCAAGACCTTCAGAAGTATCCCTACATGGACGAAAACAACGAACTTCGTCAGGCATACGGCGACAAGAGCTATGCAGGTGTGCGTTATCGCGACATCTTCCTGCCGGTTCGTGCGCTGCTTGCTGAACTCTACCTCTGGCGTGCATCTTATACAGACAACCAGCAGGATTATATCAATGCCATTCGCATGTATCACGACTATTTCACCTTCCCCAAAGAAGAGATTAGTACCGAAAATCGTGCTGTGGCCTGGAGAGATCGTGATTTGAACAGAAGTTGGACAGATGCATATCTGAACTATTTTAGCTCCTCTTCAAGATATAATGCTGGCATCCTCCCGCTTGACACGACAGCCTATTATGGAACTGTGACTGATGTTCGTGCGGTATTCAATTCGCAATATTCCAACAAGTATTATCCTGCCGTCGTTCCTTCTCAGCGCATCAAGAACATCTCCAAGATGCAAGACTATTGCGCTTACAACTACGAAATTGGACTTGCCGATACGCTCTACGGTTCCCATGATGCGAATAACTTCCGTGAAAAGATTGAAGAGGGCGACCTCCGCTTGTCATCTGTATTCGAAACATACAGCAATTTCCGCGAAAGCCAGTATAATAGCGATGTGAACCCCTTGCAATATAGCATCAATAAATACATGGGTGCAGGTGGATCGGATATAAGAGTGGTTTATATTCCTTTGTTCCGTAACAACATTCTCTATCTCCACTTGGCTGAGGCACTGAATCGTGCTGGCTTCCCCGAAACTGCATTTGCTGTTTTGGCATACGGCCTCTCGTATTATACGTTGAGTAATCGTGACATCATTTCGCAAGACGAATTTGACCGTTTGTGCGAAATCAAGTCATACGGTTTCACATCTCAGGAACCTATGTATGCCGACAATGCAGAACTCTTTGCAAAGACAAATGGCTCATTCGTCATTTGGGATTCCAATGTCTTCGGTATGCTCGACAAATCTACATCTCAGATGGGAACGTATCAGCTCCGAGGTGGAAATAACATTCAGGTGGGTATTCATTCATTAGGCAGTGGCGACACAGAATACAACAAGAAGTATTATCTCGACGATTCTGTCACTATTGCATCGATGTATGCTAATTATCCTACTCCTAATCTGGTTCTTCAGGAGGTACCTGTGCTTGATGAAACTTCTACGGCTGAAGATTCTCTGAACTATCAGAATGTCATCAATGCCAATCTTGAAGCTGACTCCCTCTATCAGGTGGCATTGGTGAAAACTGATTCTCTCCGCCGCGCATATCTCTCGACCGATGCAGCCGTTCGTGCTAAGCGCCAGGCTCATGTCGCTCAACTGATTCTTGATGAAGAAGCTCTTGAAGGAATGTTCGAGGGTGTTCGTTTCTACGACATCATGCGCTATCAGATGCAGGACAAGAAGGGTGGCCAGAACATTGGTGCAACCATCACGCTCCCTGCCTACATCGAGGAGAAGTATGAAGCACTGGGGACGGATAAAATGACGGGCAAGCCGTGGTATCTTCCCTTGCCCACCAGATAAATTATAAATTCCTTTTATAGATTATAAACAAAAATTGATGGAAGTTCCGGACTGCATGTTCGGAACTTCTTTTGTTTTGTGGCTCGATAATCTTTGCTGTGCAGTAGTTTTTTTGAGTTGATGCCTGATATTTGTATTATTTTAACTAACTTTGCATCCAACTAATCACTGAGAGTTGTTTATGACTAATACTGACAATAGATACCCTACGTTACGCGAAACGAAGTTTGTGGATTTGATGCAGCGGCGTGTGTTCAATGTGCTCATCATAGCCAACCCCTACGATGCATTCATGCTGGAAGATGATGGGCGGGTGGATGAGAAAATTTTTGATGAATACGCCAAGTTGGGACTTCGTTATCCTCCTCGCTTTTTCCGTGCAGCCTCTCAGGAAGAAGCCGCTGGATTGATTGAGCGTAATTCCTTCGATCTTGTCATCTGTATGCCCGGAACCGATAACAATGACGTGTTTGGCATAGCGCGTGGCATCAAGGGTGAGTTTCCATCATTGCCCATCGTTGTTCTCACTCCTTTCTCTCATGGCATCACTCGCCGTATGGAGAATGAAGACCTCAGCGCTTTCGAGTATGTGTTCTGTTGGTTGGGAAATACAGAATTGCTGCTCTCCATCATCAAACTCATAGAGGACAAGATGAACTTGGCCAATGACCTTGCTGCTGGCGTGCAGATGATTCTTGTGGTCGAGGACAGCATCCGTTTCTATTCCTCCCTCTTGCCCAATCTCTATCAATTCGTTCTTCAGCAGAGTCTTGAATTTGCGACCGAGGCACTGAATTCTCAGTTGGAAATGTTGCGCATGCGTGGACGCTCCAAAATTGTTTTGGCTCGTTCTTACGAAGAAGCTTGGGCACTCTATTCTCAATTTAGTGATAATGTTTTAGGTGTCATCAGCGACTGCCGTTTCCCCATGTTGGCCGACAGTAAGGTGAAAGACGAGTTGGCTGGATATAAATTGCTGAGTGCCATTCGTGAAGTGGATGAGTACGTCCCTTTGGTGCTCGATTCCAGCGAGACGGACAAAAAAGAATATGCCGACCGCTGCAAAGCTGCTTTCATCGATAAAAATTCCAAAAAACTCAATCAAGACTTGAAAGACTTGCTCACCAAGCATTTCGGTTTTGGCGATTTCATCTTCCGTAATCCTGAAACGATGCAGGAAGTGGCTCGGGTTCACAATCTGAAGGAACTGCAAGACAATATCTTCACCTTGCCAGCCGATTCGCTCGGCTATCATTTGCGCCATAACAATGTGTCACGCTGGCTCGCTTCGCGTGCCATCTTCCCAGTGGCTGAATTTCTGAAAAAAATCACATGGAAGGTGGAGAGCGATGTGAACGCTCACCGTCAGTACATCTTTGATGCCATTGTCAGCTATCGGCGTATGAAGAACCGTGGTGTGGTGGCTGTTTTCCATCGCGACCGTTTCGACAGCTACAGCCAATTTGCCCGCATTGGCGAAGGGTCGTTGGGCGGAAAGGGTAGGGGACTGGCGTTTCTTGACAACATCATCAAACGACGTTCCGACCTGAATGAATTTGCCAATGCGAGTGTTCAGATTCCCAAAACGGTGGTTCTGTGTACCGACATCTTCGACCAGTTTATGGAAACCAATGGACTCTACGAAGTGGCACTCTCCGATATTCCTGACGAGGAGATTCTTCAGCATTTCCTGCATGGCCGTCTTCCTGAAAATCTTGCCGACGACCTCATGTCTTTTATGGATGTAGTCAATGGCCCTGTGGCCATTCGCTCTTCTTCTCTGCTGGAGGATAGCCATTACCAACCTTTTGCGGGCATCTATTCCACGTATATGATTCCTCGAGCCGAGGATAAATATGTGCGGCTCGAAATGCTGTCCAATGCCATCAAGAGTGTGTATGCCAGCGTCTTCTATCGAGCCTCTAAAGACTATATGGCGGCTACGTCCAACGTGATAGACCAAGAGAAAATGGCGGTTATCTTGCAAGAAGTGGTAGGACAGAAATATGCCAGCGGGTTTTATCCTACCATCTCAGGTGTGGGGCGCAGTATCAACTATTATCCCATTGGTGACGAAAAGGCTGAAGAGGGAATAGTGGAGTTGGCGCTTGGCCTGGGTAAGTATATAGTGGATGGAGGACTATGCCTTCGTGTCTGTCCTTATCATCCCGACAAGGTTTTGCAAACGAGCGAGATGGAAATTGCGTTGAGAGAAACCCAAACCAAGTTTTATGCGTTAGATGTGGATGCTAAGGATGTTGAAGAAAAAGAGAACTTGTTGTCATTCCAAGTGGATGACGCTTTCAACCTGAAGAAGGTCACAGTGCGCGACGCTGATCACGATGGCTCTCTGAAATGGATAGTCTCCACTTACGACCCCTATGACCAATGCATCTATGATGGATATTATGAAGGGAAGAATCGGAAGATTATCTCCTTCTCTGGAGTGTTGCAAAATGGGGTGATACCTTTGCCAGAACTGTTGCAGAAAGTCCTTTACTATGGACAGAAAGAAATGGCTCGTCCTGTCGAGATTGAATTCGCCATTAACCTGAAAGACAATCGCAGTGGCGAGTTCTATCTCTTGCAGATTCGTCCAATGGTTGACAACCAAATGCAGTTGGATGAGGATCTGACTGCCATTGCCGACGAAGCTTGCTTGCTCCGCAGCCACAATGCCATCGGACATGGGATTGTTAACGATGTATATGATGTGGTCTATGTCAAGACCGACAATTTTACTGCCGCCAACAATCCTTCCATAGCCGAAGAGATAGAGCGCATCAATCGTGGCTTCCTTCAGCGTGCACAAAATTATGTGCTCATCGGTCCCGGACGTTGGGGATCCAGCGATTCGTGGTTAGGTATTCCCGTCAAGTGGCCCAATATCTCTGCAGCCAAAGTCATTGTCGAGGCTGGTTTGCGCAATTTCCGTGTGGAACCGAGCCAGGGCACCCACTTTTTCCAGAACCTCACCTCCATGGGCGTGGGTTACTTGACGGTCAACGATTTCATGGGCGACGGCATCTACAACCAGGCGCTTCTCAACGCTCTCCCAGCGGTTCAAGAGACGGAGCATGTGCGTCATGTACGCTTCTCCGCCCCCATTGTCATCAAGATTGATGGCATGAAAAAGGAAGGTATCGTGCTCCTACCCTGAACTCGCTAACCCTGAAAACATCTACTCTGCAAGTTTTTTTCCATATAACTGGTTTTAAGACCATGTGCCATATCAAAGCCATTTCCTATGATAACGAGTCGATTCGTTCTCGTCCATTCTTAGTTTTATGCCACACCACCATATCTTTGACTAACATAGTTGTAAATGGTGTCGCGATAGTAGTTGATACTTTCTTCGCTATAACTCTCTGGAAGTTCTTGCCACAAAACATCACGTATGGTAATGATAAGAGTAGCACGAGTCGTTGGCTTATCAAATGGATGATCCATACCAGCCAACTGTCCCTTTATTTTGGCAAGCAACTCTATGGCTACATCCTTCAGCTTCTTGACTTCTGTCTTTGACAGATTGTCTTTCAATAGGAGGTCGTAGAGCGAGAGCTCTTCATCACTCTTGAATCCTTCTCGTACATAACGCTTCTCTTCTTCGCTGAGAGATTGAGACAGATGCATCAACTCCTCGAAGGTCTTTTCTATTGTGGCACGATTCTGCTCCTGGTTATACGCTTGAATAATCTCCTGATACTTTTCGTAAAAGTTAATTCTGGATGGATTCTCTGCCAATAGTCGAGCCAGACGTTCTTGAAGTAAGTCTTGAATGTCTCTTAGTACGAGATTCTTGTCTTCACGCTTGGCAAACTCTCTTCGCAATAAATCGAAGTCGATACCGCTGATGTCAAATCTACGTCCACCACCATCAGCAACCATCATAGCATTGGAATCTATTTCAAGATGCTCATTGACAATATCATTGATTGCTACACTCAGGTCTGTGATGTCCGCATGCTTACGCTTTTTCTGCAATTCCTTGTAGATGGCTTCCAGAGCATCTTTCTTTTTGCGCATGTCTTCAGTTATATCTTCACGATCGAGATATTTCCAAAGTTTGAGCAAGGTAGTTGCAAATGTACAGAACGATTTACGGGTTTCAATGGTATCACAAAGTTGGTTTGCTGCCCTCTTCAGAAGTGACAGTTTCTCAAATGACATGGCATCAATGAGTTCCTGTAATTCAAAACCTTTATCATGGAGAAATGTTTCCGCTGTCGCAATGATT
>ODAI014550674.1_pt1 | contig 25527 bp, 17 predicted proteins | sample 1539321 | NCBI WGS metagenome assembly ODAI01 (sample SAMN02144231, study PRJEB22623) | gut metagenome | biome: sheep rumen | host: Ovis aries | place: New Zealand
CTACAGGACGATGGGACCGGCTAAGCTTTGGAAGGTTATAAAGCAGTCAGCGGCAAATACGGCCACACTGGCGCTCCTTACCGGAACTTCGATGCTCTTTTCATATATCATTTCCAGAGAGCAGGTTTCGCAGGCCATCGCAGAGGCGGTGCTTGGAATAACGGATAACAAATATATCTTTCTGCTTGTGGTCAACATCGTATTTCTGCTTCTGGGATGTATCATGGATGTCAGCACCATCCAGCTTGTCTTTGTGCCGATGATCCTCCCCCTTGTAAAGCTCATGGGAATAGATCTGGTACATTTCGGAGTCATTATCTGCTTCAACATGATGATAGGACTGTCCACGCCTCCCTTCGGGATGCTGCTCTTTATTGTGGCCGGCATCGGAAAATGCAAGATGGCGGGGGTGATCAGGGAGATCATACCCATGGTCGCTATCATGATCGGACTGCTGCTTGTCCTTACCTATGTACCACAGATAGTGATGTTCATTCCGAACCATGTTCACTGACGGGCTGCTTTGGCAGATCTTAAAAATACATGTGTCGGATGGCCGGAGTTAAAAAATTAATTGTGTACAGTATATAAAAATGAGGTGAAAAATGATAACGGATACAATCGGTCGGCTTTCCCGGTATAAGGGGATTCCCGAGCTGAAAGAACTGGCGGAATACATAGAGGCCAATGATCTCAATTCGCTGCCCGTAGGAAGAACGGATATCAAAGGAGACGAGCTCTATGTTATGATCCAGATCTATAACACCAGGAATGAGAAGGATACAAGGCCCGAGGCTCATGACAGATATATCGATCTTCAGTATATGCTGGAGGGAGAGGAATATATAGGCTATGCGGAAAGGGAAGCGCTCGGCGATCCTGTGGAAAGCAGAGAAGAGGATGATGTTCATTTTTTTGAGGGAAAGACCTGCAAACTGCTCATCAGAAGCGGTTCCTTCGGGATATTTTTTCCGGAAGATATTCATGAGCCCTGCATTGCGGCGGGGGAGAGCCGGCAGGTAAAAAAGGCGGGTTTTAAGATCAGATGCAGGATGTGAAGCAGTACATACAGGACAGGGTAAAGAAATGATATTCAGCGTAACGCTGAAAAGGAGGCAGATACGAAAATGAAGATCGGACTTGTTTATACGGGCATCACCGATGAGCTTAAGGCTGATGTCGAGCGTGAAGTAAAGAAGCAGCTCGGAGGAGATGTGACCCTGATAAGCGTAAAGGACCCTTCCATAATCAAGGAAGTATCAGATACCGGATACGTGACTACGGCACCGGCGGCGAGACTGGTGAAAATGTATATGGATATGGCGGAGCAGGGGGCAGATGCGATATTGAACCTCTGTTCGAGCGTGGGAGATGTGGCGGATGCCTGCCAGCCGCTGGCCAGGTACATCGGCGTACCGATAGTAAGGGTCGATGAGGATATGTGCAGAGAGGCTGTAAGAAGGGGAAGCAGGATAGGAGTAATGGCAACCCTTAATTCAACCTTAAAGCCTACGGCCTCTCTTGTGACAAGGATAGCAAGGGAAATGAACAGGCCGGTGGAAATAATCGAATGCCTTGTGGAGGGTGCTTTTAATATCGATCAGGAAAGGTTTCTTCAGATGATGGACGAGCATGCGGCAAAGATCATCGATAAGGTGGATGTGATCGTGCTTGCACAGGGCTCTATGGCCTATGCCGAGCCTTCTCTGTCCGAAAAGTACAGGAAGCCTGTTCTCGGAAGCCCGCGCTTCGGAGCCCGGGCCCTTAAGGAAGCCCTGATCAGAAAAGGCACTCTGGCAGAGTAATAAGTTTATTATAAGGAGGAAAATCTAATGAAAAAGAAGATTGCGGCACTTTTGGTTACTTCTCTTGCTGTCTTTTCACTGGCAGGCTGCGGAAGCATAACATCCGCTCCGGCAGATACGGCTCAGACGGAAACGACAGAGGCCGCCGCTTCGGAGGATACCGCTGAAGCCGAGGCTCCTGCCGAAACGGAAGAGACAGCCGAGCCGGCCGGAGATGCTCTCGAGCTTAAGATCGGCGTTTCAACTGCGGAGACGGATCCCCGAAACATTGCGGCAGAACAGTTCGCTCAGGAAATCTCCGATAAAACAGGTGGAGCTCTTACCGCGAAGGTGTACCCTTCCGGGCAGCTTGGAGCAGATGCAGATCTGATCAATTCCCTGGCGCTTGATTCCGGTACGGTCGATATTATAATCACGGATGCATCAAACTTTGCGACCTATGAGCCTTTAATGGGCATCTCCGCGCTTCCCTTTAACTTTTCGGATTTCGATAAGGCATGGGCGTTCATGGATTCCGATATCGAAGCGGATGCCGAGGCCGGTCTCATAGACCAGAACATGAGAGTGCTTGCACATTATGATAACGGATTCCGATGCGTCACGAATTCCAAGGGGCCCGTTGAGTCTCCCGATGACATGAAGGGAATGCTGATCAGAACTCCCGAGAATCCTGTCATAATGGCGACCATGACGGCTCTCGGCGCAAATCCACAGCCTCTTGCCTTCTCTGAGCTTTACCAGGCACTTCAGCAGGGGACCTATGACGCACAGGAGAACCCCATTCCTGTAATCTATAACAACAAGCTGTATGAGGTTCAGGAATATCTTTCGGTTACAAATCATATATATTCCGGCATGTGCTTTACCATAGCGGAGTCTGTATGGCAGAAGCTCTCTCCCGAACAGCAGGAGATAGTTCAGGCAGCGGCAACCGCTTCCGCAGAGGCTGACAGGACAATGAACAGACAGCAGACGGATGAGCTGGTTTCTAATCTTGAGGCGGAGGGAATGAAGATCAACTATCCCGATCTTGCTCCCTTCCAGGAGGCGACCGCTTCGGTTCTTACGGACAATGCCTCTACCTATGGAGAGCTGCTTGACAGACTGAATGAGTGGAAAGCCGCAAACTGATCCCGAATACCATAAGGAGGATCCGGCCGCATGCCGGGTCCTCCTTGCGGAAAGAAACGGGATATTTGATTAATGGAGTAAAAAATGATAAAGAAGATACAGAAGCGCGTGGACGAAACCATGACGGTCATTGCGGCATTTCTTACAGGTCTCATGTTCCTCATAATAATAGCGAATGTTATTTTGAGGCTGATCCCATCCATTGGTGGCTTCAGCTGGTATATGGAGTTTTCCCAGTATGCGAACGTATGGGCCATGATGATAGGGGCGGCAGGGGTAGCCTGTGCCGGAACCAATCTGAGGGTTGAGGTTATCGACTCTGTTCTGAAGAAGAAGACCTACAGCTATAAGCTTACCCGGGTGATCGTGGATATTTTCGAGCTGGTATTTTACATTCTGGTGACATACTCGGGATTCCAGCTTGCGACAAGGGCAAAGCAGAAGGTATCGACCATGCCGAGCTTTACCATGGGGCAGGTATATATGATCTTTCCGATAGCAGGTATCCTCTGCATAGTTGCGGTGATCATAAATCTGGCAGCACTTATGTCTGAAAAGGAGGGGAGGAAATGATCGTCTGGTTACTGGGAAGCTTTGCGGTAATGATGCTGCTTGGAGTCCCCATCGGTATTTCCCTCGGGCTCTCTGCCATGGGAGGGATCGTGTTCTTTGATCAGGGTTCCCTTGTCACGGTCTGCCAGAGGATGTTTGAGGGAATGAATTCCTGGGCTCTTCTTGCGATCCCCTTATATACCTTTGCCGGCTATACCATGTCAAAGGGCGGCATATCCGACAGGCTTATGGAATTCTGCTACAGCATAGTCGGTCATATTTACGGAGGACTGGCCCATGTGAACGTGCTGTCATCAATGATATTTGCCGGAATATCAGGGTCCGCGGTGGCGGATACGGCAGGGGTGTCAGGTATGTTCATGCCGACGATGATCAAAAAGGGCTATTCCGAGCAGCTGACGGTTGCGGTCACGGCCATTTCCTCCACCATAGGGATAATCATCCCGCCCTCGATACCCATGGTAGTCATTGCGGGGATCTGCAATATTTCAACAGGAAAGATGTTTTTGGGAGGAATACTTCCCGGCATTCTCTGCGGGCTGGCCCAGATGCTCCTCTGCTACATATTTGCGAAAAAAGAGAAGGTGGATAAGGAACCGGGGCATTTTGAGCTGAAACCGGTGTGGGTCTCATTTAAGGCTTCTTTGCCGGCCCTTATCATGCCGGTCCTTATCGTCGGTTCCATCACCTCGGGAATCGTTTCCCCCACGGAGGCCGGCGCTCTGGCGGTGCTCTACGGACTGCTTGTCGGCAAATTCGTTTATCACGCCATAACCCTGGAGGATCTGAAATTTGCCTTTAAGGAGACAGTTCGTGTATCGGCAAGGATATTTACCGTTATAGGTTCTGCAAAGCTCTTTACCATCATGCTCACCACGGCGGGATTTGACAAATGGATGACGGACAGGATGCTTGGTATTTCCGAAAACCCTGTAGTTATCCTTATAATGATCCTGCTGTTATTCTTCATAGTTACCATGTTCATGGAGTCTATTGCAACCCTGACGCTGTTTATGCCTATAGTATTTCCCATAGCCATGGCGGTAGGGATAGATCCCATAATACTGGGAGTCCTGGTTACGGTCGTTATCGGAATAGGGCTTGTGACCCCTCCGGTGGGGATGTGCATCTACGTCGCATGTGATCTGAGGCATATAACGGTAGGCTCGACAATGAAATATCTGATGCCCTTCATCCTGGGCTCGATTGCGGTAGTGGCTCTCCTGATAATGTGTCCGGTACTTATAACGGGGCCGGGATCGTTGCTTAAATAGGATAGGCAGGAAATATGAACAGAAAAGAGAAGGAAACATCCATCTCTGCGGTGGATAAGGTGGTCGCTTCCATAACCGATGAGATCATCAACAATAGCCTGCATCCCGGGGATCGTCTCGAACCGGAGGAGAAGCTTGCAAACAAATATAATGTGGGAAGGAATTCCGTCAGGGAGGCCATTAAGCAGCTCCAGGCCTACGGGGTGCTGTATATCAAGCGCGCGGACGGTACATATATAGAGGATTCCTTTAACGGAAAGATGCTGGACCCGCTGCTTTACAGCCTGATCTTCTGCAATAAGGACGAGGAGGACCTGGCGCAGCTTCGCTCCATTATAGAGACCGGGATCATCCAGAGCGCCATGCAGGATGACGATATATCAAAGGTAATCCCGCAGCTTAGTGAGCTGGTGGAGGAAACGGAGCGTGAGATGAATAAGGACGTTCCTGATCCCGGGCGTGTGCTTGACCTTGATCTTGATTTTCACAGCGTTATCGCAGGCACCATAGGAAACCCACAGGTCGATATCCTGACCTCCTATATCACAAGGATGACGGTGCCGGCCAGAAGGAAGGCTGTGGAGGAGTGGATACGTTCCGGAAAGCAGGATGAATTCGTTAAGCTTCACAAGGACATCATCGATGTTATAGAGAAGAGAGATTTTTCAAGGATAAATCAGGTCGTGAACAATCATTACATATTTTTGAGAAAGGTGCTTAAAAACGATTAAAATGAAAAAGATCATGTTATGCGTTGCTCCTGTCGCGGCAGGGGATCCGCTCATCAATCCGCGGGCAATCGCCAGAGACGTCTTTGATTGCTACAAGGCGGGCGCAGCCATGGTGCATCTGCATGTAAGGGATCTGAACGGAAGGCTGACACCCAGCCTTGCCCTTCTTGAGGAAACAGCCCTTTATATAAGAGAGCTCTGTGATATTATCATCGAGGTATCGACGGGGGGTGTCTCGGATCTTACGATAGAGGAAAGAGTACAGCCCTGCTATGCCTCCTGGGTGGAGGCCGTAAGCCTTAATGTAGGCTCGGTAAACCTGGGGGAGGCTGTTTACCAAAATCCAATAAAGGATGTCAGGTATTGCGTAAAACAGATCGCTGAATATGAAAAGATACCGGAAACCGAGCTTTTTGAGCTGGGAATGGCAAGTACGCTGAGGGAGCTGGATGAGGTATATCATCTGCCAAGGCCCCTTCTGCTTGCCCTTGTCTTCGGGCATCCCGGAGAAATGCCGGCAACTCATGCGGCGCTTATGCATATGATAGGCGGAGTGGAGGATAATTTTGGCAGGGAGGATTTCAGGTGGGGTTATACACAGGCTCACAGGACTGACTTCTCAATGGTGCGGACAGCCTTAAAAGAGGGGGCCGATGCTTTAAGGATAGGGTTTGAGGATTCGGACCATATCACGCCGGATAAGAGAGCCGACACTAATGCACAGCTCATAGAGGAGTCTGCGGGGATCATCAGGGAGATGGGGTTTGAGACCATGAGCCCGGATGAGATGCGCCGGGCGCTCAATATTCCCCCTCTCAACAGAGACGATTGCTTCAGGCCTTATGAGCCTTCGGGCATAAACGGCTGTATGCAGAACAGGGTATCCGATGTCAGAAAGGCGGAAAAACAGAAGGTCGAGGCTGAGGTTGTAAGACGTACAAAAGAAAGGTACGGGGGGATGACCTTTAATGGAGAGGAATATGTTCGTATCCCAAAGGTTCCGGGCAGTGAGAAAATGGGGGTGCATTCCATTAACTCTCTTGAGGATAAGATATTCTTAAAGGAATTTACGAAAACCCCTTATGTGAAGGATATCGTTGTCTGCACAAAAGGCTCCTTCGAAGGCCGGGAGTTTGCAAAGAGCATGGAGGAGGCCGGAAGGAAGGTAACGATCCTTGACCCCGCTTATGAAAAGGTGGTCAGGTATGAGGGAAGGACCTTTGTGGAGAAGGTCATTACCGACCGGGGCGAATATGACTGTGATCTGTTTGTGTCCTGCTGAGAAGGACGAAGGGCATTTGCCGGGTGGTTCAGAGTATGTATTTCACAAAATGGCACGGAGGGCTTTTGCCCTGACATAATATGATTTAAGGGTCAAAAGCACTTCGTGCCATTTTGTGATACAAGATATAGTCATTCTGAGCGAGCCCAATGACTATATCTTGTATCACAAAAGGTGCCAAGGCACCTTTTGACCCTAAAATCATAATATGAAAAGGAGTGAAAAAAATGGCAGACTATTTTAAAAGAGTATCAAAGCTTACGGCAACCAGGTTCTGGATCAATAACGTAACGAGACAGGAGGCGGATCTTGCGCTTGCGGCGGGCGCCGTTGGCTGTACCCAGAATCCCAGCTATACCTGGAAGATGCTTTCCCACGAAACTGAGGGGGCATACGCAAAGGATCTGCTTAAGGACATCATAAAGGAGGAGCCCGATGATACCAAGGCTCTGGTAAAGCTGCAGAGGCAGCTGGTAGGCACGGTGGCGAAGCATTTTATGCCTCTGTATGAGAAGAGCAATAAAAAGCTCGGATATGTGAGCATCCAGGGAGATCCCTTCCATGAGGACGCGGATACCATAGTGAGGTGTGCCCGCTTTAACCGGGAGGCAGGGGAAAACATCATGGCAAAGATCCCGGTAACTCCGGAGGGCCTTAAGGCCATCAGTATCCTTGCAGCCGAGGGCGTTCCTATCAACGCAACGGAGTGTATGGCCGTAAGACAGGTCATCGACGCCTGTGAAGCATATGTTGGGGCCACAAAGGATCTGGCGGAGCCTGCTCCCATGTATTTCAGCCTGATCACCGGAATCTATGACGAATATCTTCATGAGCAGGTCAAAGAGAAGAATATCGATATCGAAGAGGATGTTCTGTGGCAGGCGGGACTGAGCATAGCCAAAAAGGTGCACGCCATTGTTCATGAAAGAAAGTATCCCTGTGGTTTTATCGGGGGCGGTGCGAGAGGTCTCCATCACTTTACCGAGATGGTAGGTGCTGATGCTTCAATTACGATAAACTGGGTAGGGACCGCAGATAAGCTGCTTGAGCTTGACGGGCTGGCGCTTGACCGTTTCCACGCTCCTACGCCATTCTCCGTGGTGGATGAGCTGGTGGAAAAGCTGGAGGACTACAGGAGAGCTTACTTCATTAACGCTATCGATCCTTCGGAGTATGAAGACTTCGGGCCTGTGGTGCTTTTCAGAAAGAGCTTTGAAAAGGCATGGCAGAGCGCACTTGACCTTATAAAGGAAAGCAGATAACGGAGCCTGACATAAATAGCAGGGGAAGGCCTATATGGAGAGACACTTGACTATAGAGGAAGGAAGAAACAGGTCAGCCTGTTATTTGCCATGAAGGATATCCCAGGTGTCGGGAATATGCTCGATCCTGCTTAGGATAAGCTTATGAAGCAGCAAAGCCCTTGACGGGAGACCATTATCTCGTCAGGGGCGTTTTTATGTGACTCCCTATAGGGGAATATCCAACCTGTAAAAATGTCACTTTGAAAACCATGTTCACAGACCTTATAATGAAGCCAAAGGAAGGGGGCGGTTTAGATGACAGCATTGAGACAGGAAGTAATTGATCTGGCGCAAAAGGCTATCCCGGAAGAGAACCTTCAACAAGTCACTGCTGCTAAGATTGAACAGAGTATTTGTCAAAGATTTATCAATGATTTTGATAGGACATACATTGTTATAATATGAATTTATTTTAACCTGCAGCAGCGCTCCTCTGGTCCCAACATCTATCTTATAATAATCCGCTGTATTCGAACCACCGACAATACCATGGATAGAAGGGGTTGATGTCGTGATCTCGGAGGCAGTACTGATAGTGTCATTTGTCGTCGCAAGATTCCCGAATGATTCCGGAAAAGTCTGCCCTGATTCGATTATTTCGCAGATGAATGAACCAACGGCGTCATATGTATGAACGGCTGCTGATACCGCTATAAAATAAGTTCCAGCCAAAAGAGAACAATAGGCTGCTTTCGTAGTACCTGAATCCGCACTCACTCTTAAGATTTCATTACCATTATTGGTGAAAATCTGAACACAAGTCGATGGCACAATAATATTATTGTTACTATCACAGCCCAAAAGGCTGTGAATAGTAACGATGGAACAGGTGCAGGGTGTTGAATTATAAATCGGTATAATGTATAATTAAAATAATTTTGGTTTCCGGACAGAAGGATCGTCTTTTGCAGATAAGGTGCATTGCGGAATTGTTCCGAAACAGATAAAGAAAGGAAAATGTGTTATGAGTTCTGATGAGAAGATTGCTTTGCTGAAACAGGCTTGGAAGGAGGTCTTCGGGGTCGATGAGGTTGCCGATGATGCTGATTTTTTTGAAGAGGGAGGGGACTCCATTATGGCGGTTCAGCTTTCATCCTGGCTGATTCAGAAGGGGTTAAAGCTGGATCTGGGTAAGATCTTCTATACGCCGGTTTTGTCGGATATGGTTGAGACGCTGGAGGAAACGGATGCCATGTATGTGCCGCCGGAGCTTCTTACCAAAGATGTTATGCAGAAGAAACTAAATGAGGTGATGCAGGAGCCTTCATCGAGCCAGGCCGCGGCAGACCAGCAGATCTGTGATCCGGAAACGATGCAGCAGTCAAATGCCGCGGCAGATCAGCAGATCTGTGATCCGGAAACGATGCAGCAGTCAAATGCCGCAGCAGATCAGCAGATCTGCGATCCGGAAACGATGCAGCAGTCAAATGCCGCAGCAGATCAGCAGATCTGCGATCCGGAAACGATGAAACAGTCAAATGCCGCAGCAGGCCAGCAGATCTGCGATCCGGAAATGATGCAGCAGTCAAATGCCTTGGCAGGCCAGCAGATCTGTGATCCGGAAACGATGCAGCAGTCAAATGCCTTGGCAGGCCAGCAGATCTGTGATCCTGAGATGATGAAACAGTCAAATGCCGTGGCAGACCAGCAGATCTGCGATCCGCAACCCGACCCCCGGGCTTACGGGAGTATGACTTCGCAGAAGATGATGAGGTCAATGCTTAAGCTCATGATCGCGCAGCAGCAGACGGTACTGCAGATGATGGAGATCATGGCGGAAATGATCACGCTGCCTGCCGGTAGATCACCTATGGGAAATATACCGGGACAATATTTCATGCCGGGCATGGGACCGGGAAACAACGATCCGTTTAAGAAACAACTTTCGGGAGATATGAAGGCAAAGGTGCAGAAGGCAATGGAGCCTTATATTTCAAAAAAGGCGGATAAGCCTATCGAAAAGCCAAATGTGATCGGAATTACAAAGGCTAAGGTAGGCAAGCCCCTCAAAAGTGCCGAAGAGGTTCTGGACCACGTTCTTTCCGGACTTCTGAAAAACGGATTCAATAAAACAGATGATTTATTTGAACAGGGGCTTACTTCCCTGGATACCGTCAAGATCGTAACCAGGTGCGGAGAACATGGCTACGGTGTTAAGATGCAGGATATCTATATGCATTCTACTTTTGACGAACTGGTGAAGTGCATGACTCCGGGTGAATAAAAAAGCTTAGAGAGCGGGATAAAAGAGAAGTCATGCCTGAAAAAAGCATGGCTTTTCTTTTGCGCGATAAGGCCGTCAAAAGGAAGGTGCCGGCAAAGCTTTCAGGCGGCCCGCGGACGAGTATGGCTCCTGCTTTATCGATACAGAAGGGAGGCTCAAATGAAGCCGAATGATGCACAACTGATCCGGAACGGACTGGAACTCAACAGCCGGATGCTCGGCAGGTTAATGGATAAATTAAACTGCGATATACCGGTTCCTGCGACACCCCCTGCGGTACGCCGGCCGGCAGAGCGAAGGGACAGATCTCCTTCCCGATATGTGCCTGAAAAGGAAAAAACCGAAATACGGAAGGCTAGGGAAGAGCTTTTCCATCGCTTCGCAGGAATGGAAGAAAGGGAAGTAAGCGAAGGAAGGGCTAAAAGGGAAGTTCTTGATACGGCACAGTATACAGCCGCCTCACTGACGGATAAAGACCTGAATACAATTATCGGTATGTATGGCAATTCCGTAGAGAATATCTATGAACTGGGGCCGGGACAAAGGTGGATGCTGGAAACCGGTCAAAAGGTGAAGTCCGCTTTTTTTCTGCAGCTCGAGACCAGAGCCGTTATCGATCTGAATCCTGCCATTTTCAGGCAGCAGGCCGATAAGGTGTGTGAAAAGCATGAAAGCCTTCGTTCTTCCTTTGTATACAGGAATGTGAGTCAGCCCTATCGTGTGGTTCTGAAGGATCGGCATCCGGAGGTGAATTATTTTGATCTGTCCGATCTGAGTGAGGAAGAATTTGAAGATAAGGTTCACAGTTGTATGGAAGCGGACAGGATCCGTGGATTTGATCTGGAAAGAGATTCTCTTCTGAGGATCAGTGTTTATAAAAGCGGTAAAAAGGACACCTACTCCCTGGTCGTCTCACAGCCGCATATCAATACGGACGGGACAAGCATAGGCGTACTTTTCGGGGATCTGTTCGTCGGTTATGCGCTGGACTTAAACGGCATCGATAAAAAGATTGAAGCCCGGACCTACAAGTCCTATGCCGAGCATCTTCAGAATATCGACAGGGAAAAGGAGCTGGACTGGTGGAAGCATTATCTGAGCAGAGAGGCGGAGGATCAGCTGCTTCCGGGACAGATGAAAAGCGAGCTGGATTATGATCACGCATCTTATTTTGTCCCCTTCACACAGGAAGAGCAGGAGGATCTGCTGGCCGCACAGAAAAGACTGAAGGTGACACAGTTTGTCCTGCTGCAGTGTCTGTGGGGGATCATGGCCGCAAGATTGAAGGGGCGAAAGAGTATCGTGTTCGGGATCATTTCGGCCGGCAGAGATGCGGAAGTATCGGAAAGCATGATGCAGACAGGCGGCTTTGTAAACGTACTGCCGATCGAAATATCCTTTGATGAAGAGGAACCCTTTTCCGAACTGGCTTCCCGTACACAGATGGATTTTGTGAGCGCCATGAATAACTCCCATTGTTCCCTGAGCGAGATACAGGAGGCTCTGGGAAGGGATCAGCCGGTCTTTGGACATCTTATGAATTACCGCAGCATGACCAGGAATCAGTCCGGGCATGCCTCCGGGGCACCGGGACTTCCCGGGGTTCAGATCATCGGGGGAGACATGTATGATAATCTTTCGGAGGATCTGTGCCTGTATTTTACGGCCAAAAAGGATCAGTTCGGCTGTGATTATTTCTATAATGAGAGAGCTTTTTCAAGAGAAGTCATCGGACTTTTGGCAGACTTCTTCAAATCCATGCTTGCTGCCCTGAAGAATGTGACGGCAGAGACTAAGGTAAGCGAGTTCCCCTCGCCGGATGCGGACCTGATCTATTTCGCACAGGATGTAAGAAAGATCAGGCAGGTAAAGATTGCGGGCTTTATGAAAAAGCACCCTGTCTTTGCGTCCGTTCCGGAGGAAGCCCTGCTTTCTTTGGCAGAGACCTGTACGCTGGATCATTTTCAGGAGGGTTCGATAATAGTGAATCCCTCAGAGTATACGGAGAATATTACGGTCCTGGTACAGGGAAGAGCGGTCCTCTATGGAGAATCAGAGGGGGGATGGCGGAACCCTGCGCGCGTATTCAGGCCGGGAAGTATTCTGGATATTGGCGCATTGATCGGAGAAATGAGGCCACGCAATCTTGTCATGAATGATATGGAGGATGTTACAGTCCTCAGAATACCGTATGGGGCTTTTCTGGATTTTCTGCATGAGCGCCCTGCGGTGTTTTTACGGCTCCTAAGCCAGGTTGAAAAAGAAAAACAGGATTATATGAGACTGTGGCTCAAGGCGCTTTGAGCCGGATCGGGAGAAGGCGGCGTACCGGGGTGGAGAAGGAGCAGAAAAAAATGGATCACAAGGAAGCTGACAGGTTTCGGACACTGCTTGACGGGATCTTTAGGTACAGGGAAAGCGAAAAGACTGCCGTCCTGTGCGGGGAGGCAGGGATATCCTACCGGGATCTTATACGTGATGCCATGCTCCTTGCGCATGCTCTGAGAAACAGGGGGATCGGAAAAGGCTCTTTTGTCATTCTTTCCATGAGCCGCGGTGTCAATATGATAAAGGCTCTGCTCGGGATCCTGTATGCGGGAGCGGCCTATGTGGCTGTGGACCGGACGTGGCCTGCTAAGAGGCTTTCGTATATAAAAAAGGACTGTCAGGCCTCCTGCATGCTGGATGATGCGCTTTATGAAGCTCTCTGCCGGGAAGCCATGGCGATCCCTTATCAGAAAGGCTTTCGCGGGGACGAAAAGGAGCTGTACCCGGCCGAGGAGGATCTGCCCTGGGCAGAGGGCTGTGATGCGATCGCGGTTTATTATACCTCCGGAAGTACGGGAGAACCCAAGGGTACGGTGACTCATCACAGCGTTTTTCTGAACGAGGCCATGCCGGTGTCCTCCAATATCTGTTCCTGTGAGACGGCCCGTCTTTGCGATGTGGTCTTTTCCATGGGCAATTTTGCATACGGCGCCGTTGCCTGCGATATTTTTTATGCTCTGTTTAACGGGATGACTCTTGTGCTCGCTTCGGAAAAGGAACGGCTCTCACCGGCGCTGTTAGGAGAGTGTATGCTTAAGAATCATGCAGATGCTCTTCTGGGGACCCCATCCATGCTGATGGGATATTTAGAGGATGCGATGTTTGCCGCCGGCTTTGCCGCTCTTAAGAGGGTCATCCTGACGGGAGAGGCCCTGTCCGAGGACGCGGCTTCAAGGATCGCCTCCTGTACCGGGGCTGTTCTCTTTGACGCCTTTGGCGCTTCCGAAGTGCGAAATTACGCCTTTACGCGGATAAAGCCCGGTGAAACTATCAAACTGGGATCACCCACCTGGAAAGCTCTGCTGCTGCTTGATGAAGAAGGGACGCTCCATGAAGCGGATAAGGCATTACCTGAGACGAGGGGGGAGCTCTGCATCGGAGGAACGCCGGGCAAATACGGATACTATCTCAACCACCCGGAGCTTACAGCTCAGAAGTTTACCGTTACCAAAGAATACGGAAGGATCTATCATACCGGAGATCTGGCAGAGATCAGGGAGGATGGGAGCATCGTTCTGACCGGTCGCGCCGATGGCCTGCGTAAGCTCCATGGACAGCGCCTGGAGACCGGCGAGGTGGAGAGGATGATGGAACGCTTCCCCGGAATTTCCCGGGCAGCGGTGGATATCCGGGGTGAGGGGCCGGAGGCGGTCCTGCTTGGATGGTATAAGGGAAAGGGGATCGATGAGGACGGGCTAAGGGCGTTTTTAACGGAAAGACTGCCGGCTTATATGGTCCCGGCGCGCCTGATGGAGCTTAAGGAGCTTCCGCTTAATGAAAACGGCAAGCTCAACAGGCGGGCCCTGCCGGATATTCCCGCAAAGGCCGTGTCCTTTGCTCCGCCGCAAAACGATCAGGAAAGGCTTCTGTGTGATTCCTTTGCAAGGGTCTTAAGGCTGTCCGCGATTCCGGGAAGGGATTCCGGCTTTTTCGTGCTTGGAGGAGATTCCATCAAAGCCATGATGCTTATAAGTATCCTGGAGGAAGCCGGATATCATCTGTCCATGGCAGATCTGCTTAAATATCCGACGCCGGCGCGCCTTGCGGCATGGCTTGGCCGGAAGGAATCCACGGTAACCGCTACCTCCATGAATGAAGAGTTACGTTCCACGGTAAAAACTGTCCCGGAAGTGAACAGCCCTGAGCTGCCCCTGCTGCCGGAAGAGCTGACGGCGCTAAAGGAGGACCCGAACATAAAAACGGTGCTTCCCGTCAGCAATGTGACCGACATTTATCTGCGGATGAAGCGGCTGGGGGTCTCTGACCGCCGCAATGTGACAAGGGGAAAGCTTTTTGTTCCCCGAAGCTTTACGGAGAAAGAGTTTCGCGATCGTGTGGAGCACCTTGTAAAGAACCATCCGGCTCTGCGTTCTGACTTCAGGCGGGACAGTTCCGGGAGGTTCTGGCAGGTATTTTATAAGGAGTATCAGCCTGTCATTTATTATAAGGATATCCGGATGCTGTCAGAGGAGGTAAGGGAAAGGTTTACAGACGGCTTCCTGAAGGCCATGGATGCGGGAGAAGGACTTTTTCAGGCCGCATGCCTTCGTTTTTCCGATGAAAAGAGTGTCATTCTGCTCTGCGTTCAGCATACCGTCGCGGATGGGATATCTGTTCAGATCATGGCCTCTGAGCTGACAGATCCCGATTACGGGGAGCTTAAGGAGGATGCCCTGCTTCCTCACAGAGAGCGGGTGCTGCGGGATCATCTTTCCCTTCCCGTATCTGTCCGTGACTACTATCGGAAAGCGCAGCCTCTGTGGAAATCGGTAGAGACCCTCAGACAGGATCAGCCGGACAGAAAGGTCCGAAGGGTAAGCCTTACGAAGGAGGAAACAGGGCGGCTGAATCAGGCTCTGGCAGAACGCGGCATCATGCTTTATACCTGGGTTCAGTTCTGTTACGGGAGAGCCCTTTTGGATGCCCTTTCAGGGGAAGAGATCTGGCTTTTGACCCTGGAATCCGGCAGATATCCGGAATGGAAGGACGATATGAGGACAGTCGGAAACCTGATCATCGGTACCCCGGTAAAGATCGGACGGGATATGACTGCAGAAGCCTTTCAGGAAAAACTGTTTCTCTTAAGAAGCGCTCCCTGGCTTTCGGACAGCGATATACTGCGTGACGGGAAGTGGATGGGAATCTACGAGGGCATCACTTCCAATATGTTTGACGGCCTCAGGAGCGAAGGTGAAGGCGCAATGGAATTCTGGGAGGAGCGTCCGAGGACCGGAAACAGTATGGAGCTTACGGACGGGGCGCTTGTCATCGAGCTTCGTCATCCGGATCAGGAAAAAGAAAATGAGCGTTTTGCTCGGGTGGAGGTGAAACTGAAGGCATGGCTTTTACATATCCTGTCACCGTAATAACGCCGGTTCGGGATACGCCGATCCCGGTTTTTAAAAGAGCCTTTGCCTCCCTGAAAAGCCAGAGCTTTGGCTTTGACCGGATACAATGGGTCGTGGTACTGCACCGCTGTTCCTGTCCTTACAGGGACGAGGTTACCGGCTTTTTGAGCGAATATCCGAATATTACTCTGATTTCAGAGGAGAGACAGGAAAGCGCTTTATCGGATGCCAGAAATCTGTCCCTTGCACATGCCGAAGGGAAGTGGATCTTTTTCCTGGACTCGGACGATGAGCTTAAGGCCGGTGTGATCGGGGATGTCGTCGAAAAAATGGAGGAGACGGAGGCCGATACCGGGATCTTCGGCGCAGAGATCGATTATAACGGCTTCCGTGTCACCTCCCTGCCTGACTCCGGATCAGAGGAAGCGCATGTCCTTATGCGCGGAGACGAAAGGATCGGTAAAGGTCTTTGCGAGTATGGCCTGTATTTGTGGACAAGATGCTACCGCAGGGAGTTTCTGTCAGAAAAGGGGATCCGTTTCCGTCCTCATACATTTTTCGGCGAGGACCTTTTCTTTAATCTTGACGTTACGGCAGCGGCCGGCAGGGTCCTCCTCCTTCCGGGTCTGTCCGGATATATTCATTATCTTACCGGGGGGATGGGCGAAAGGTATGCAATAAAAACAGGAGCCGGAGAGGGCACGGAGCTGTCTGTGTGGACAGCTGCAGGGTATGCCCTTTTACTGGACGAGCTGTATGAAGCCGGGAAAAAGGCGGCTCTTTCGCTTGACAATGTGATATGGTATCAGATATGGAATTATGCCCGTTCCTTTCTTTACGCAAAAGGAGCCGAAAAACGCATATTCGGGGATACTATCTCTCCCCTGCTGAAAAAGCTGCATCATCCGCAAATGCTTAATGCAGACAGGCAGAAACAGGCGGAGGGCATCTGCAGGACGATCCTTAAGCAGGCCCGTGACATTTCCCCAAAGCCATACCTGGTATCCGTGATAGTGCCGGTTTATAACGGAGAGGCTTATCTTGCCGAATGCCTGGAGGCGCTGCTTAAGCAGACCTGGAAGAGTCTTGAGATCCTGGTGATCGACGATGCATCTACGGATGCAACAGGGCGGATCGCGGAGGATCTTGCCCAAAAAGACGACAGGGTCCGCGTCATTCACAATAAAGTCAATCAAAAACAGTTTCATGCGAGACTGACCGGATTTGAGGAAGCCAAAGGGGATTATCTGATCTCTGTGGATGGGGATGACCGGTATTCAGAGGACTATGTGGAATCGCTCCTTCTTGCCGCCTTAGAGAGCGGCTCGGATCTCGTTGTATGTGATCATATCATGATATTTGCACATGATTCGGTTTTTCAGAATCTTGCTATGGGCCTGCAGGCGGACAGGCAGTACATGGTCCCGCAGGATATGGAAACGGAGTTTTATGCCCCGATCGACATAAATGATTATCATTATGATCAGAGCCTGGTGTCGGTATGGTCAAAGCTTATCCGAAGGGATCTGATGGAACGCTCTCTTCCTACCTTTCGGGCAGTGTCGTTTCCGATGACTTTCTTTGAGGATGCTTTTTATTCAGGCGTGTTTTACCGCCTCAGCCGGCGTGCGGTTTTTACTGACCATGGAACCTATTATTACAGGAGACATTCCGCATCCAACACAAGCGAAGATCTGATAGAGACCCTGGAAAGGAATGTCCGGGGACAGCTGGAAATGATCGTGCAGCTTCGCTGGCTCCTGCGGCAGACGGCTGCGGGGAAAGAAAAGATGGATCGTTTTGAAGCCTGGAGGGATTCACTCTGGAAGCTCATGGAGTCCCGATATGTACTCTATATAGGTACACAAGCAGAAGAAAAGAAGAAAGGAGACCCATGATCTTCATTTTCGTGAACCCTTTCTGGGGGCATGTAAATCCTCTTCTTGACCTGATCAAAGAACTGACGTCGCAAGGTTTTACGGTCAGGGTATACAGCGGAACAGAGACGGCAGACGCCATTACCCGGGCAGGCGGCGTGTTTGTGGACTGCACATCCTTTTTTCTGAGGCAAGGCGAGGTCCTGTATGCGGCATCCGGTTATCTGAATGCCCTGGAGGCCGTCATGGCGATGGATGGGTTCATGTCGGGCCAGATACAGGAGTGGAAGCCTGTATTTGCAATTTCGGATGTCGAGAGTATCTGGGGAAGCCTTTTGGCGGAAAAGTACCGGCTTCCCCTGATCGTATTTTCACCAACCCATCTGAGGACGCTCTTTGCGGCGGGAGATTACTGGGGAGAATTTTTTCGGGAACTGGAGCCTTATGAGGAAGAACTGGAAAAAAGGCTTAAGCTTCTGAGTGAAGCGGGCTTTCCGAAAAAGAGTATGATGTCCTTACTTTGCGCGGATCCGGAAAAGAACTATATAGCTGCCGTTCCCCGCATACTGCAGCCGGATCATGAGGCTCTTGAGGCAGACCGGGTCTGCTTTTGCGGCGGTATCGGCCTGAAAGCGCAGGGCAGCGCCCGCAGGTCAGGCAGACACCGCCCGCTCATCTATGTGACGCTGGGCACAACATATTTTTCCGACGCGCACCTCTTTTTTCGCAGCTGCATCGAGGCCTTCCGGCAGCTTGATGCGGATGTCGTTATGGCAGTATGGAAATATGTGGATGTCCGTAAGCTGGGAGAGATTCCCGGGAATACAGACATCCGGGTCTCGGTGGATCAGGTAGATATCCTCGGGCAATGCGATGCGGCACTCTTTATAGGCGGCATCAACACGGTGAAGGACTGCCTGATGCTGGGCGTTCCCATGGTCATCTGCCCGTTCTTTTACGATAATCATGCCACCGCGAAGCTGATACAGGAGGCCGGGGCGGGAGTGCGGATCGACGGATATAAGCCTGAGCTGCTGCGTGAGGGCGTCCTGAAGGTCCTGAAGGATCCTTCGTTCAGGGAGCAGGCGGCAGCCCTTGGAGAGATCATCATAAACGGCCGGGGTACTTCGGAGGCAGTCGAATGGATCCTGACCCGCATCGAAGAAAAAAGATAAGATAAATTTCCGGGAGGAATACAGAGAATATGTATACATATGAAGAAATCTGGAAGGGCGCAGACGAAAACGCAACTGTGCATGAGCTGCTTGAGCGTACAAGGCACTGTGAAGGGATCGCCATGGATATATGGGGCGAGACCATGAGCTATCAGGCCTTTCACGAAAGATCCGATGCCGTGGCGGCATTTTTGCAGAACAGGGGATATGGCAGGGGTGATATGATCTTCGTGCGCATGGAGCTCTGCTGTGATCTTTATTGTGTCATGACCGGAGTGATCAAGGCAGGCGCCATCGTTGTGCCGCTGGAGAAGGAGCTTCCCGACGGGCGTCTTGCGTCGATCATAGAGCAAACAGCCCCGGTCCTTCAGATCACGGACGAGCTGGCGGAAACGATGTTTACAGAAGGAAAAGAACTCACCTTTTGTCCGGCAGACAGGCAGATGTCCTCTCAGGATGTCCTGGCTGTCCTGTATACATCAGGCTCTACAGGGGTTCCCTGCGGCATCCGCGTGATTTCCGCCGTCATGGTATGCAGCCTTCTTCCGATGCCGGAAAACAGGATCCTGTCAGGGGCAATAGGGGAGTGCACAGCCCTTTTTAATATCAGCCATCCTTCTGTTGCTTTTGGATTTACGAACTTTTATTACACGATCCTGTATGGGAAAAAGTTTGTGCACATTCGCATGGGGCAGGCGGACACCATGGAACGGATCGCTGCAAAGCTGAATGAGAATGAGAGCTGTTTTTTGTTCTTCCCGCCATCCGCAGTTCTGGCCTGTCTGGATAATAAACGGGTACGCAGCGCCTTTTCCCACGTAGGCGGTGTCATGGTGGGCTCGGATATCGTAAAACCATCTCTGATGGAAGAAATGAGAAGCGTATTGCAGCCGGGCGCCAGGATCGTCATCCTTTATGGGAGTTCGGAGGTCGCCCTTGCCACCGCAAGGATCGTAGTGCACCCTGAGAAGGCGCATTCGGTCGGTTTCCCCACTGCCTTTTCTCATATCGAGATCGTGGATGAGAACCGAAGACCATTGCCCGTCGGAGAACCGGGTGAAGTGAGCGTGCGGGGCATCCGCGTGAACATGGGCTACATAGGCGCCGAGGATCAGAAACAGAATAAGATCGTCTTTCATCCGGATGGGACCCGTACCTGGTACTCAGGGGATCTCGGGTATCTGAAGGAAAACGGAGAGCTGTTTGTCCTGGGAAGAATGGACCGGATCATCAAGCATAATGGCTTCCGGCTGGATCCTGTGGAGATCGAGGAATGCTTCAAACGGGAGCTTGGCGTAAAAAATACCGCGGTCAAACAATTTGAAAGGGCGGGAAGATCCGTTCTGTGTGCTTTTTATGAACACCCCTTTTCGCTATCGGAGGAAGAGATCCGAAAAAAGCTCTCAGCCAAGCTTCCCCGTTACAGTATCCCGGAACGGTTCGTACATCTGGAAAAAATGCCTCTGACCGATCGCGGGAAGCTTGACTACCGCGCCCTTTCACTGCCGGATACTGAAGCGCCCGTATCTTACGAGGCGCCCCGGACAAAGGAGGAAAAGCAGATCTGTGAAGCCTTTGCAAAGGTGATGAAGCTTTCCCGCGTAGGGGTGAATGAAAGCTTCTTTGCCCTGGGAGGAGATTCCATCCTGGCGGCAGGAGTTCTTTCCATGCTGAGGGATGAGGGACTGGAGCTGACGGTTGAAGAGCTTTTCCAAAAACCGACCCCTGCCATGCTGGCCGGCTGTGCAAGGCATGTGACTTTACCTGATCAGGGAAAGAAAGATCCCTTTACCGGAGAAAGCGGTCACAGGCAGGAGCTGTCCTGGAAGGAACGGCTGCCGGTGGAGCTGGCATATCTTGCGGAGGATGAAAGGACAGAGGCCGTTTATCCGGCAGACCCTTCCACCGGTTTATATCTGTTCCTGCAGGAATCGGGGAGCGATTATACAAGAGGAAATATGATACGCTTCCTGATCCTCTGTAAAAAAGGATTTACGGAAGCTGCCTTCCGGGAACGGGTAAAGCAGATCACAGCAAAGCATCCTGTGCTGAGATCCTCTTTTGTGCGGGCAAAAGACGGAAAGCCCTATCAGGTATTCCGGAAGGAGACAGAGCCTTCCGTCTGGTATAAGGATCTGGGTTCCCTGTCCGAAGAAGCCCGTGAACGGTTCCTCAGCGGATTCTTTCAGGTGATGGAAGAAGACGGAAGCCTTTTTTCGGCGGCCTGTTTTCCGGTGGATGATTCCCGCTGCGAGCTGCTGCTGAGCCTTCGTCATGTACTGGCAGACGGGCTTTCCGTTTATGAGGTGATACATGAACTGACGGCAGATTCGATCACCCCTGATACAGATGCCTTTTATGACTGGCGGAAGAAGCTTATGCAGGAAGAAGACCGGATCCCGCCGGAGCTTCTTGAGCATTACAGGGATTTCGGAGAGAAGATGCTGCTTACCTCCGGAGGAGGGGGAAACTTTACGGTCAGGGTGCGGAAGCTTTCGTTTGATCACGGTAAGACGCTCTCCATCCAGGAAAGGTGCGCGAGGGAAGGAGTCTCTCTGGTTACCTTTACCGAGTATTGTTACGGGAAAAGTCTTCTGAAGGTCATGGGCCGTGACCGGCTCTGGTTTTCACATCTGTATTCCGGAAGGAGTCCGGAGCTTCCCGGAAGCGATGCCATCGTGGGAAATCTTTTTTATACGATGCCGGTAAGAATAACCAGCCGGATGACTGTGCAGGAATTCCAGGAGGAACTCCTTCTGCCCTGGCGTTATCCCTACAGCACGCATAATTCTCTTTACAGAAGATTGAACCGTTTTATCATTGAGGAAGGACCGGTATCCAATAATTTTACCGGATTCGGGGAAAATGTACTGAAAGCCCGGGATATTCAGGAAAACACACGTACCGGACATGCGGTGGAATATAAGGATGGCTGTCTTACCATTACCCTGCGGCATTTTGACCGCAAGGAGGATAACATGGCCTATGATCGTATGGAACAAAGTCTTCTGTCCCTGTTCGATCAGGCCTCGTCAGAGCTCTGACATACAGGATGAATGACGAATGATGTGAATGCGGGTGAGGTTCAGAACTGCGTTTTTGGAGGAAGGTAGCATGAAATTAACGATTGCGGTCTTTGTCATTCCGGGCGTCAGCCATATTACGCTGCTGGTGCCTCTTTTGCGATATTTCGGGGAGCAGGGATATTCTGTCCGTGTCTATACATCTTCCTTCATTGCCTCTTATGTGGAAAAGGCGGGCGCCGAGCTGGTCTGCCTGGATGATCTGTATGACAAGCTGGAGGGGGATCCTTATATGCGTGCCACCAGCCCCTTTGCCATGCTGGAGCTTGTGAAGCTAATGGATGAAAGGTTTGGAGAGGAGTTCCGTATCCGGCCTCCTGCTTTTTCGCTGGTGGACGCCCATACAGTCTGGGGCCGTCTTCTTGCCGCAAAGTACGGGATCCCGGTGATCATTTCCAGCACTACCATGATAATGAACCCTTTGACGATGAAGGAATACTTCCGGTATTACGAACGATCGATTCAGAGCATGGAGGAAGGAGATATCGTAAATAAGCTGGAAGAACTGGCCGGGGACGGCTTTCCGAAACGGGATATTTCTTCCCTTTATACGGTGGGGGAGGAAGAAAACTGCATCGTGTATGTATCAAAGGAACTTCAGCCCTGTGCTGACCGGATGAATACTTCCCGTGTGTTTTTTATGGGATATGCAGATGAATTTGAAGGTATTCCCGTCAGAAGGCCGTCTTCACGCCCCCTCATCTTTATCTCGATGGGAACCTCATTCTTAAATACCGGATTCGTATTCAAAAACTGTGTTACTGCTTTTAAAGACAGAGAGGAGCTTGATATAGTGATGGCAGTCAGCAGTGAAGAGATCGTAAAGCACCTGGGAGATCTGCCGGGACATATCCGGGCACTTCCCTTTGTGGATCAGAAAGAGATCCTGGCGATCATGGCTAAGGCGGATGCGGTGATCTGTCATGGAGGACTGGGCACCGTGCGGGAGAGCTTTCTGGCCGGCGTGCCTATGATCACCTGCCCCCGGGCATTTGACCAGGCAGGAAACGCAAAGCGCGTGGAGGAGCTGGGGGCAGGGATCGCTCTTGATAACAACCGTCCTGAAACGCTGCGGCGGGCAGTCCGGCTGATGCTGTCGGTTCCCTCTTACAGGGAAAATTCTTTCCGCATAGGGGAGACTCTTCGCAAAAGCGGCACTGTGGAAGAAGCGGCCCGGTGGATACTCTCCTGCAGTGAACAGGGCATAAGGTGAGAAGCAGGATGAGAACAATACTTGATATCGTGTATGCATCGGATCATTCTTATATGTTTTATTGTTGCGTTTCCATTTTTTCCCTGATGAAAAGGATCCCTGCCGCAATAAAGGTACGGCTGCATCTTCTGACGGATGAGAGCTTTCAGGAGGAGGATGAGAGGCTGTTTTCTTTTCTTGCCGGACGTTTTGAGAATCTTCAGCTTAAGAAGCATCTGATCACGGAGGAGGCCTTTGAAAAGAGAAGCTTTGAGGGGTCTCTCTGGTCCAAAGCAGCCTGTTACCGGCTTCTTTTGCCGGAGCTTTTGAAGGATGTGGAGCTTTGCCTGTATCTGGACTCGGATACGCTGGTAGTTGGAAATATAGAGCCCCTCTGGGAAACGGATATGTCCGGATACTGCCTGGCAGGCGTTTTTCAGAATATAGCGCCTGTCCGGGAGCAGACGGTGGGGGATCAGATCCCGGGCTTACAGACCTATGTTAACTCCGGCGTTCTTTTGATGAATCTCAAGCTCATGCGAAAGAGAAACCTGCAGGACAGGTTTATGCAGGGGATCACGGATTATCTGCTGGTGGATCAGGATCTGCTGAATGTGGTGTGTTATGGATCCATTAAGCTCCTTCCGCCGGAATATAATGTATTGGCCGGTACTTCTGTAGATTCGCCGAAGATTCTGCACTTCCATATGCGGGATTACCTGCGCCCCTGGATCAACCCGCGCTCATGCGGGGCCGTGCAGTGGTGGAATACGGCGCGGGAGTTTGACGGTGTCTATGATCTGGACGGCCTCAGGATGAGGGCGGACTGGTATCAAAGGGGAAGCATACGCTCGATCTTTGCCAGATGTGCCGATTATGAGAGGATCTATGTGGTTGGCTCCGGCATGGACGCGGAAAGGATCTTCAGGGCTCTGCGCCTGGGAAAATGCGGGGGGCTTCAAGGTATTTTGAAGGAGACGGATGCTGCCTTCGGCAGTACATCCGCCGAAGATGAAACTCTTTACGGGATCAAAGATACCCTGCTGATCTGCGCTTCGAGAAAAAAAGAGGTTCCCCTGCTTAAGGACTTCCTTGCGGCAGGCGGCTTACCTGAGCAGATCTATCGGTTTTCAAGATGGCCGGCATCTTTTTATCATGCAGTGCCGAAGCTTTGCGAGCGGGAGGTGTCGGGAGAACTGCTTATGTGGGAGTACGGCGTGGATCACATGGGCGTGTCGACCTGTACGGCTCTGCTTGAGATCAATGCCGTCCGCCTCCCCCATAAGGAAGCGCTGGTGGAATGGAGGAACGGGGTTCGAAACGCCTGTACCTATGGGGAACTGAACCGGATGGCAAACCGGATGGCGGACCGGATCGGGAGGAAAAAACGAAAAAGGGGATCGATCGTAAGGCTTCCGGAGAGTTCCTGTTCTGCGGCAGAACAGCTTGCGGCCGTACTGGGGATCATTAAAAGCGGCCATGCAGTCTGTCTCCCGGAGTATTTGCCATGCACCGGCACACCGGAAGATACGGAAAACCTGGCAGCTGACCTTTCTGCTTTGACGGATGGATCCTGTTCCTTCCGGACGCCATCTATAGAAACGCTGCCGGAGGAGGGCGCTGTCTGGTCGGGCGGGGAGCTGCTGACCAATAAAGAACTCTGCCTGATGGCGGAGAAGCTCAGGCGAAGAGCCGGATGGCATGCCCTGGATGTGCTTCTTATCTGCTCCCGTACACCCGGAAGCTATCTGGCGGAGTTTACCGCGGCTTTTGCCCTGGGAAATACCGTGATCGTGACGACAGATCCGGATGGACGGAAGCTTCGGGAGGTAGCAGAAAGGGAAAAGGCCACCATTGTCTGTATGGACACCGAAGTATTTGAAAGGGCCGCCGGAAATCCGGAGAGCCTTAAACCGTATCCTGTTTCCTGGCGCATCGTCATGACCGGAGCCTGCATTCATCAGGCAGAGAAACCCTTGGGGCAGGAGGGCTTATCGGAGGCAGTGGACCGATGGAAGAGGCATCTGCCGCAGATTCCCGTGAACGGACTCGGATATGAAGGGAAGTTCAGCTATGAGGGAAGGTGGTTTTGAAAGCCGCAAGGCGAATGACGAACGATGTGAATGCAGGTGATGCACGAAATCGGGTTTTGAAAGGGAGATCACATGAATTCTACGATCATGGTTTTTGTCTTGCCATACATAGGGCATATTACGCCGATGGTTCCCCTTTTGCGATATTTTGGGGAACAGGGATATGCTGTCCGCGTCTATTCAACTCCTTCCATTGCTCCTTATGTGGAGAAGGCAGGCGCGTTGCTGGTCAGCCTGGATGACCTGTATGACCAGCTGGAGGGGAATGCTTCTGATCATGCCATCAACCCGCTTGCCATGATGGATCTTCTGATGCTGATGGATGAACAGATGGAGCAGGAAGTCCGTATCCATCCTCCTGCTTTCGCGCTGGTGGATGCCGCTACA
>ODAI010105422.1_pt1 | contig 25517 bp, 25 predicted proteins | sample 1539321 | NCBI WGS metagenome assembly ODAI01 (sample SAMN02144231, study PRJEB22623) | gut metagenome | biome: sheep rumen | host: Ovis aries | place: New Zealand
ACATGACCGTATGCCTCTTATTCTGCCAAAAGAAAAGATCGATGAGTGGATACAGCCGGACATACAACCCGAAAGCCTGCTTCCCTATGCGTTTACAGATATGATATTTGAAAAATGTACTGTAGAGGAGCCAAAAATTGATTATTCCAAGATATTTTCACGAAAGTAGTGTGTTTTGATATAGAAGGGGGTCTTGTACCCGAAATATGGATCGCGTTCGCGGAGGTGACAGGCATCCCGGAGCACAAGAGAACAGCAAGGGATGAGCCCGATTACGACAAGCTTATGAGATTCAGAATCGGCATCCTTAAGGAGAATGGGCTTGGACTCAAGGAGATACAGGATACTATAGCAACGATCGATCCGTCCCCGGGGTCAAAGAATTCCTCGATGAACTGAGAAGCCTTACTCAGGTCATAATATTAAGCGATACCTTCTATCAGTTTGCAATGCCCCTTATGAAGAAATTAGGGTATCCCTCGCTTTTTTTTACAACGAACTTATTGCTTCCGGCAGTGGTGAGATACCCGGATTTAAGATGCGCTGCGAGAAATCAAAGCTCACTACAGTAAAGGCTCTCCAATCCATGGGCTTTGACACAATAGCGGCAGGCGATTACTTCAATGATCTCGGTATGATACAGGCCAGCAAGGCAGGCTTTCTGTTCCGCAGCACCGAACAGATCATGAAGGACTACCCGCAGTATCCGGCATTTGAGGAATATGACGAGCTTCTTAAGGCCATAAAAGAACAGTTATAGCGGATCCTTCTTAAGGTCGTTTTCTTCTAAGAATTCAACCAGTTCCCTATAGTCACTTTCATATGCATGAGCGTGGGTGGACACGCTCTTGTGCTTAGCCACGGACGCCGCCGACTTGTCTATCGGCTGGACCGTTCCAGCGCCTGCGATGCAGCCGCCGGGACATGCCATGCCCTCGAGCAGGTATCCGTTATACTTTCCGGCCTTGGCCATAGCCATCATCTTACGGCACTCGGCAAGACCCTCGGCGCTCGCATATTTTATCTCCTTATCAGGATACTGCTCCTTTATACAGTTGACCACAGCCTCGGCAACGCCGCCGCTTACAGCAAATCCACGTCCGTCACCGCTCGCGCCGTGCATCGTATCATCATCAGGCAAGGACCTGAAATCGATCTCCTTAGCCTCAAACATTCCCATCACTTCTTCGAATGTCAGGACAAAATCAATATCGCTCCTTATCGACTTGCGCGAAGCCTCCAGCTTCTTCGCCGCGCACGGACCAATGAAAGCAACCTTGCAGCCGGGATATCTCGTCTTTATAAAGCGGCCTGTAAGAACCATGGGCGTTAACGCCATCGAAATGCATTCGGCGTATTCAGGGAAGAGCTTCTTAGCCATGACAGACCATGCAGGACAGCAAGACGTACCCATGAACGGGATATTATCCGGTACATTCTCAACATAATCCTTGGCTTCGGACAGCGTACACAGGTCCGCTCCTATCGCTACTTCAACTACATCTTCAAAACCAAGCGCCCTGAATGCCGGCCTCATCTTCTCCGGCGTAAAATCAGGACCGAACTGCCCGGTTACCGCAGGAGCTATAGCCGCATAGACCGGCGAATCACCCTTTATTGCCTGAATGCATTGGAATATCTGAGCTTTATCCGCTATTGCCCCGAACGGACAATTTGCAAGACACATACCGCATGAGACGCATTTATCCTGATCTATATCCGCGCGTCCGTATTCATCCGAACCTATCGCATTCATGCCGCAGGCCTTTACGCACGGCCTCTCCATCTTTATTATGGCACTGTACGGGCATGCCTGAACGCACTTGCTGCATTTAATGCACTTTTCCTTATCTATCATGGATTTACGATCCTTTATGGTGATCGCTCCGACCGGACACACCTCCTTGCAGGCATGCGCGAAACACCCCTGGCAGGCGTCCGTAACCTTCACCTCATTATCCGGGCATGCATGGCAGGCGAACTTAATTATATTTATAAGGGGCGGCTGATAATACTTCTCGGGCTTGACGCATTCCTCTGCCCCCTGGGTTACCGGTGCATGCTCGGCCGCGGTACGCAAAGTAAGCCCCATCGCCATTCTCATGCGCTCCCTTACTATTGCGCGCTCTATGAACACACTGTCCCTGTACACGACCATCTCACCGGGGATGATACGATATGGAATCTCATCCATCTGCGACAGATCTCCGTCCTTATAATCATATGAAAGCTTCGCGACCTCTGCATAAACCCTTTTGCGCAGATCATTTACCGATGTATAGATTCCTCTCATAAAACCCTCCGACTAAGGTAGTATTCCATGATCCATTATAACTTCCGTTCCCATTCAGTTCAAGGGCTCCCGGTTAATACGCAAAGTTCTTGAATTGTAAAAGTTATCTGACGCCGTGTAAGTGGTTTAGGCCGCATAAACACGGCGTTTTCTGTAGCTTCACATCTGTTGTCTGTATCCGTATTATTCCGTCAATAACACCTGCTTTTATGGCCAAGTGAAGAGTCAGCAGTCTATTATTTTTCCGGTGCTGCGTTTATTCCCGGATAAATTATCAATGGATATGAAATATAATTAGTGTTAAAATAGATATATGAACACAGATATAAAAAATGAAAACACCTATGATTCTGTATTCTGGACCGCTGTGGTTAAAATGACAAGATACCTTATACCGCTTGTCAATGAAGCCTTTGGGGAGCAGTATACCGATAATGCCACAATAAAGCTTAAGCCCGGTAAGCAGATTACGGAGCAGACGGATTCCTCTCTGATCCATGGTGAGACAGATACTCTTGCGGAGCTTTCAGAGAACGGGATAACAAAGGATTATCATATAGAGGTTGAGACCTGGGGCGATAAAGCCATCGCTGTCCGCATAGCTGAATATGCGGCGGGTGCAGCTTACGGTTCTGTATCACTCACAGAGCACGGAGCGGAAATGACAATACCGTACTCAGCCATTATCTTTCTAAGGGCTGCTGATGAGATTCCTGATGAGCTTGTGATAGATATTAAGTATCCGGGGGGAACGGCTTCCTATAAAACTCCTGCGATCAAGATCAAAAATTACAGCATAGAGGATCTGTTCAATAAAAAACTCCTTTTGCTGCTGCCGTTCTATGGCTTTATCTTTGATAAAAAATTTCCGGGGATGGAAGCTGAAGGGATAGCAGAGCTTAAAGACGCACTTGATGACATTAACAACAGGCTTGTTAAGATGTATGAGGCCGGTGAGATCGATATATTCCAATATGGTCACCTCATGGACTGGCTGAAACGTGTATTGGAAAAGCTTACCGTAAATTACAGTAATGTAACGAAAGGAGTTGAGGATCTTATGGGAGGATATATTTTATATACAAGGACTGATGAGATTTTGGATGAAATTGCTCAAGGTATTGCTAAGGGTGAAGCTAAGGGCCGTAGGGATACTACTAAGCTGATGAATTATTTGTGGGAGAATGGCCGCAGTGAGGACGCGAAAAAGGCAGCTGTTGATCCTGAATATCTTGAAAAGCTTTTTGTTGAATATCAGGAAATGTTTAAGAATAGTTCTTTAGAGTCCCAGGAAAATCAGAACGAACATGAGCCCGAACTTCAGGCTGATTAAAAATGACATTGAGTTTAGGCGAGACAGTTGGATTTGAAAAGAAATTTGAGGTGAGACTTGAGGTGAGACTAACAGGTGTTGATGCCTCCTACTCCTTTCTTTAAGCGGGTTTCGGAGGTTCTGGTTACGTTCAAGTCCCATTCTCCGCACTTCTTTTTATGTTATTTTATCTGACGCCGTGTAAGTGGTTTAAAGCCGCATAAACACGGCGTTTTCTGTAGCTTCACATCTGTTGTCCGTATCCGTCTTATTCCGTCAATAACCCCCGTTTTTCAGGCAAAGTGTAGTCAAAAATGTAGTCAGAAAAACCCCGGCAGAATCAGGGTTTGAAGGTTGGCTTGAAGGAAGAGGCGGTTCTGGATGCTGAAGTTATGATCGGGGAGTTAACGGCGAAGATTGAGAAGGCAAGTGGCGGGGATCGTAAGTCTGTTCCTTATGACTTTGATGCTTATGATTACCTTGTATTCTGCAATAAAAAAGTAACCGCCGTGGTCTGGTAAACTAAGCGATTACTTTTTTGTAATTATCTTATTTTAGGACTAACCGCGTGCTTCACGGGTAGACCCTTATCTATCTTATAGCATATTCCGAAGGATTCCGCAAGGGGCAGCAGGCTATTATTATTGCTTTGATGCGGTACAGGCATGATTTCTGCTGGTCAACCGGGCGTATAGAGTGTATAATCTAATACTATGGAATCAGGCTTTGAAACCTGACCGGCGGGGAGGACATGAGGTTAAACAGATTTGTCTCCTTCTCGGCACCTGAGGCAGAGTTTTAAAGTAAACCTTGAAATATGATCGGCGGGTCAGATAAGAGCACGGGTAAACTCGGCTCGTGCCTGACACTGGAGAACAAGTTTGAAAGTAAACTTTCAAACTTGATTGGCGTGTCAGATACGAGCTCGAGTAAACTCGGCTCGTGCCTGACACTGGAGAACAAAATGAAGGAATATTTAATGGGAAACGCAGCCATCGCCATGGGCGCGTTAGCTTCCGGTGTGAACCTCGCGGCCGGTTATCCGGGCACTCCCTCATCGGAAATAATAGAGACCATTTCAAAATACCGTAAGGGGAATGTGCATGTAGAGTGGTCAGTCAATGAAAAGGCTGCGCTGGAGGTGGCAGTCGCCGCCTCCTACAGTGGTGCAAGGGCGCTTGTTACCATGAAGCAGATGGGGCTCAATGTCGCATCGGATGCCCTTATGTCCGCGGCCTATATACACACAAAGGGAGGGCTTGTCATCGTAAGCGCGGATGATCCGGGGCCGATATCCTCACAGACAGAGCAGGATACCCGGAGGTTTGCGGATTTCTGCCGTATCCCGGTATTCGATCCTGCCTCCGTCGGTGAGGTTTACGGGATGATACAGGATGCCTTTGAGCTTTCCGAAAGGTATGAGACTCCCGTATTGTTCCGCCCTACAACCAGGATATGTCATGCATACTCCTGTATGGATATCGATGAGGATTTTTCTCCGAAGAGCTATGAAGGCTTTAAAAAGGACACGGACCGTTTTGTGATCTTTCCGCGTCTGTCTTATGTAAACCATGGGAAGCTTGAAAAGAGGAATGCTTTGATAGCTGAGGAATTCTCATCCTCCGTATATAATACCGTCACCGGTAAAGCGGCGGAAAAGGCAGTAGCCGCATCAGGCGTAAGCTACAGCTATGTAAGGGAATGCCTTAAGCAGCATCCGGATGTCAGGGTCATACGTATAGGCACGGCATTTCCATTCCCTGAGGATTTCATGCTCGCTGCGCTTAAGGATGTAAAGGAGCTTATCTGCTTTGAAGAGCTGAGTCCCTATATAGAGGAACAGATAATGAAGACTGCGGGCAGATACGGCCTTAAGCTTAAGATTCATGGAAAGCTTGACGGGACGCTGCCTCCAAACGGCGAGAACAGTGTGGAGCTTGTTTCGGAAACACTCGGGGATTTTCTGGGAATCAAAACGGAATCGGGCTGTCTTGACCTGTCAGACGCGCCCGGGCTTCCCGTGCGCCCTCCGGTGCTGTGTGCCGGCTGCCCTCACCGTGCCTCCTTTTACGCGGTCAAACAGGCTATGAAGGGGAAGAAGGCTGTTTTCTGCGGAGATATAGGCTGCTATACACTGGGCAATGCCATGCCTCTTGACATGGTGGACACCTGCCTCTGCATGGGGGCAGGCATTACAATGGCTCAGGGCTTTTCACATACCGGTAAGGATACCGTGTGTTTTTCTTTTACGGGAGATTCCACTTTTTTTGCGTCAGGAATGACAGGGGTCATCAATGCCGTCTATAACGAAGCCGATACCGTGCTCTGCATATTGGATAACTCCACTACCGCGATGACCGGTCATCAGCCCCATCCGGGTACAGGACGCAATATGATGGGAAGTACCGTGGAAAAGGCGGATATTGAAGGTATACTCCGGGGAATGGGAATAAAGGATATTCTGACGCTTGATCCCTTTGACCTTGAAAAAAGCGTGGAAGGCGTCAGGGAAGCTGCCGGAAAAAAGGGGGTCAGAGCGATAATCTTCAGGGCTCCCTGTATTGCTCTCACAAAGCCGGAAAAGAGGGCACAGGTTGATACTAAAAGGTGTACGGGATGTAAAAAATGTATCCGGGAGATCGGCTGTCCCGCACTTTCCTGTATTGAAGTAAAACCAGGGGAGAGTAAAGGAGCCGGGCCGGAAACGGGCAGTGGGATCAGGGTAGTCATCGACGAAAACCTGTGTACAGGCTGCGGTCTGTGTGAGAGCATCTGTCCGTTTGGAGCGATAGGAGGTAAAGCTTGAATAAGGATATTATGATCTGCGGGGTCGGAGGACAGGGCACGGTGCTCTCATCCAGGATCATTGCCGCTGCCGCAATGGATGAGGGCAGTCCGGTGCATTCGGCCGAGACCATAGGGATGGCGCAGCGGGGCGGAAGCGTAACAAGCCATGTAAGGATCGGGGAAACGGCGTATTCCCCGCTCATTCCATCTGGAAGTGCGGAGCTGCTTCTGGCCTTTGAACCGGCGGAGGCTGTAAGGAACCTTCGGTATCTTAATAAAAACGGAACCGTGATCGCAAATACCGTGCCGGTACAGCCGGTATCAGGGGCGTTAAGCGGTAAGGGCTATGACGTAAGTGTCATGACGGAATATCTGAAGGGAAAATGCGACTGCGTATTTGTGGATTCTGATGAATTATGCAGGCCCTACGGTTCCTCAAGGTATTTTAACATTATCATCCTCGGGATAGCATCCGGCCTTGACAGGCTGGGGATAAAAAAGGATACATTGCTTGAAGAGATCGAAAAAAAGGTCCCGGCAAAGCATATCAGGACAAATATTGAAGCCTTTCTTGCGGGTTATGAAAGGGGCAGAGAGCAGGGAGAGAGAGGGTTATGAAAATAAGCGGTGAGCAGCTTAAGCAGGTAAATACACAGCTTAGGCGCATAAGAGAAAGCGGCAATTATTACAGCAGGGTCTATGAAGAGGCCGGGATAAGGGAGGTCAGCTCCCCTGAGGAGTTTGAAAAGATACCCTTTACCGACAAGGCAGACCTGAGAAATGCCTATCCCTTAGGGATCCAGGCCGTGCCTGATAAGGAGGTGGTCCGCATCCACTCTTCCTCAGGTACTACGGGACAGCCTGTCATCATTCCGTATACTGCAAAGGATGTGGACGACTGGGCCGTCATGTTTAAGCGGTGCTACGAGATCGCGGGAATAACAGCGGAGGACAGGATACACATTACCCCGGGCTACGGCCTTTGGACTGCCGGGATAGGCTTTCAGGCAGGCTGCGAGAAGCTTGGAGCGATGGCGATACCCATGGGCCCGGGCAATACGGAGAAGCAGCTGCAGATGATGATCGATCTGGGATCGACGGTACTGTGTGCCACCTCCTCCTATGCCCTGCTTCTTGCGGAGGAAATAGAAAAGAGGGGGATAAGGGACAGGATACGCCTTAAAAAGGGCGTGATAGGCTCGGAGCGGTGGAGCGCGGCCAAGAGAAAATATATCTCGGAGGTGCTTGGCATCGAGCTTTACGACATCTACGGCCTTACGGAGATCTATGGACCCGGCATCGGCATTAACTGCGGCGAACAGACCGGAATGCATATTTTTGATGATTATCTGTATGTTGAGATAATAGATCCGGCAACGGGGAGGGTCCTTCCCGACGGCGAAGAGGGGGAGATCGTCATTACCACTCTGGTAAAGGAGGGGGCACCACTCATACGCTTCCGTACACATGACATTTCCCGGATCATTCCCGGAGAGTGCTCCTGCGGAAGAAAATATCCGCGTCTTGACACCATTAAAGGAAGAAGCGACGATATGTTCAAGGTCCACGGGGTCAATATGTTCCCCAGCCAGGTGGAGGAGGTACTTGGCATGGTGGACGGAATATCCAGTGAATATAAGATAGACATCGCCCATGATGAGAGCATAAACAGGGACATCATCATGATCACTGCCGAAGCTGAGGGAAGGGTCGATTTCGCGGCGGCCGGTGAGAGGATAAAACGCCTCTTCAAGTCAAAGATGAATGTCACACCGAGAGTCGCCGTAGTATCGATAAATACTCTTCCCCGTTCCGAAAAAAAGACACAGCGCGTATTTGATCACAGGGAGGAATAGCTTTTTCCTAACAGAGAAGGAGGTCTGGAGAATGGATAACAACATGAACAGTGAAGGCTCCGGCTTTAATCCTCCGCCGGGCGGACCTATAGGAAATATGGGCCGAAGGATAAAAAAACCTGATCCCTCAAGGATACTTAAAGCAGTTCTTACGGCAGTGGCGGTATTATTTGCGGCGGGCATTGTGTTCGGCTGCTTTTACAGGGTAAATGAGCAGCAGAACGCGGTGGTCACCCAGTTCGGAAAGATAGTAAGGACAGATACCGCGGGGCTGTATTTTAAGCTTCCTTATATCCAGCAGGTACACCTTGTTGATATGACCACCCACGGGACAGGCATCGGCTATTATGTTGAAAACGGACAGAACATCACCGATACCACTGACGGCATAATGATAACGTCGGATTTTAACCTTCTGGATATTGATTTCTACCTTGAATATAAGGTGAATGACCCTGTCGCCTATCTTTATTATTCGGATGAGCCTGAACAGATACTGCGGAATATCGCACTGGCAAGCATAAGGTCTACGGTCGTCAATTATACCGTGGACGAGGCCATGACCACCGGCAAGAGCCAGATACAGGCGCAGGTAAAGGATTCCATTGCAGCCGAGCTTAGCGAGCAGAACATAGGGATCCAGATAGTGAATATCACCATACAGGATTCGGAGCCTCCGACAGAGGAGATCATCCAGGCCTTTAAATCGGTGGAAACAGCCAAGCAGGGAGCGGATACGGCCAGAAATAACGCATTGCAGTATCAGAATCAGACGATCCCCAAGGCAGAGGCGGAGGCAGACAGGATAGTACAGGAGGCCGAGGCTGAAAAGACCGCAAGGATCGCCGAAGCCGAAGGGCAGGTATCAAGGTTTGAGGCAATGTATGACGAATACCGCAAGAATCCTCTGATAACAAGAAAGAGGATGTTCTATGAGGTAATGGAGGAGCTTCTGCCGTCGCTTAAGGTGATAATTACCGACGGGACCACGGAAACACTGCTGCCTCTTGACAGCTTTTCCAAAGAGGTCTCCGAACCCACAGCCTCCGAACCGGCAGGCTCTGAAAAAACGTCCGGAAGGGAGGGGGAGTAGCATGTCTAAGGTAAAGAAAACTGTTTTGGTGACAGCGGCTGTCATACTGGTCTTTATAGCGTTGAATTCGCCCTTTACCGTGGGACAGCGCGAATATGCCGCAGTGCGGCAGTTCGGAAAGGTGGTAAGGGTTTTAGAGGAGCCGGGACTGCATTTAAAGGTCCCCTTCATACAGAATATACAGAAGATCACTGCTTCGACCCAGCTGTATGACGTACCGGCCTCAGATGTCATCACCAAGGATAAAAAGAGCATGATCGCCGACAACTATATCCTCTGGAGGGTTGAAAACCCGCTGAAGTACATCCAGTCTCTTAATGCTGTAGAGGCAAGGGCCGAGGAGAGGATAGAGGCGGCCGTATATAACGCCACTAAGAATGTCATCTCCTCCATGTCACAGGATGAGGTGATAGAGGCCAGGGGCGAGAGGCTCACCGAGCTTATAACCGACCAGTCAAACTCCGACATGGGAGAGTACGGGATACTGATCCTTCAGTCCCAGATAAAGTCTCTGGATCTTCCGGACGACAATAAGGAGGCGGTCTATGAAAGGATGATCTCTGAGCGCCAGAACATCGCCGCAAGCTATACCGCACAGGGACAGGCCGAGGCTCAGAAGATAAGAAACGAGACCGACAGGGACGTTACCATAATGAAGGCAGACGCCAAAAGACAGGCAGCCATCCTTATCGCGGAGGGGGAGGCCGAGTATATGGCCGTTATTTCAAAGGCCTATAACAACGAGGACAAGGCCGGTTTTTACAACTACTTAAGAGGACTGGATGCCGTCAAGGCATCCATGACGGGAGACGAAAAGACTCTTATTCTTGATAAGGATTCCGAGCTTGCACGGATATTGTACGGAAACGAGTGAAGGCTGCCACGGTAAACACCATCAGGCAAAGCCGGATATCGTATATTATTTTTGACAATAACAGATAAAGAGAGGTAATAAGATGAGCAACTCAGTATGCATTACCGTTCCGGTCAGATACGAAACGGATGGGAAAAAATATGACCTTTTCGCAGTAAAGGACAGCTGTATTATCGGCAGGGACGAGGACGGAGAGCTTGCCGCATTTGACTGGGCAACGGGCAGGAGGGAGGATCTGCTCTTTACACAGCAGGATATGGAGGAAGCGGGGCGCAATAAGGTGAGAAGGAATTTCTGGGCAAGGAGACTGGTGGATCTGTGGAACGGCAGGACAACGGTCGAGGCAGTAAAGGGCGGCTTTGCCGCGGATGATCTGACGGGTGCCTTTGAGGCGGATGACTCCGTGCTGAGGCTCCTTCCGTCATATCCCACTCTCTGCGACCTTCTTAAAGAAATTCTGGAGGATTAGAGCTAAGGTTTTTTATGAGCTGTCCGTCCCACATATAGACATTGTTGCTCAGCCGTTCCGCGGGAGCTACTTCGGTCTCGTTTATGGTACTTACCATATTCGCCAGGATGTTTATGTCAGTTGTGTCGTCATACGGCAGCGATATGAATTCGTGGATCGATGACGGCAGAATGAAGAAATCCCCCAGCCTTTCATGCAGGAGAGAGAGAACCCTTCGGCTTATCATAAGTGAGGCTCCGTGCATTCTGTTCTTTGTCGTCACGACCAGCATGGTCACGGGTTCGGCCTCAAAGGAGCCAAAGCCCATTCCCTCTAAGAGATCGCACAGGGGACATATATCATATTCCTTTTCAAGGTTATCAAGGGCGCGGCTTTTAAGCTCTGAGGGTGTGATACCGGTTTTGCGCAGAATATCCATGGTGAGGGAGAAGGAAACCAGCGAATCCGGTATGGCGTTCATGTCGAAGGGTACATAAAAGGACAGGGCCATGTCCATAAAATGTTCAAGGTAGACGTTTTTTTCAGACAGCTTTTCCATCCGTGTTACGGACGACAGCTTTGGGAGTACATTATCGAGAATGTACTCCTTTTTGAGTACGGTATCCTCCCTGAGCCCGGTCAATATTTTTTTCAGGTCTGTTTGCATCATAGCTCCTTTCCGGATCAAAGATCCCTGTAACGGTCCCCCGGACCGTAAAAAATGTTATGGTTTTGGAAAAAAAAGATAAAAAAGAACAGATGAAAAAGTAAATTGAAATAAAATGAAAAAAGAAAATAAAGAAACAATAAAGAAACAATAAAGAAATAATAAAGAGATAATAAAGAAATAATGAAGAAACAAATAGGATAATGAAACGTTATAAGAACCGTTACAAAGATTATGCGCGTAAAGGATATGACTGTCAAGCTTTTTTTCAGCCTTTGAACTTTTGCTCAATTATGTTATTATGGTAAGGCTTACAGCATAAAGGATACGGATCGTTTCAATCATATCGTATTGGAGGTAATTATGGATACAAAACAACTGATTTCTGAAGGAAAGGCCATTCTGGGCATTGAGTTCGGTTCTACCAGGATAAAGGCCGTACTCATCGATGAAAAGGGAAAGCCCGTGGCGTCGGGCGGACATGGCTGGGAGAACAGATATGAAAACGGTATCTGGACATACACAATGGACGATGTCTGGGACGGGCTCAGAGACTGTTACGCCGATCTTAAAAGGGATGTGGAGAAGCAGTACGGGGTTAAGCTTCAGAGCTTTTCGGCCATAGGCTTCTCGGCAATGATGCACGGCTATCTCGCCTTTGACAGGGACGACAGGCTCTTAGTACCCTTCCGCACATGGAGAAATACAATAACGGAGGAGGCTGCCGGGAAGCTTACAAAGGAATTTGATTACAACATTCCGCAGCGCTGGAGCATAGCTCATCTTTATCAGGCGATCTTAAACGGTGAGGAGCACGTAAAGGATGTCGCTTTCTTTACGACACTTGCGGGATATGTTCACTGGAGGCTCACAGGAGAGAAGGTGCTTGGAATAGGAGACGCCTCGGGAATGTTCCCCATAGATATAAATACCAGGGATTATGACAAGGGGATGATCGGAAAATTCGACAGTCTTGTAGCGGCGTCGGGAACGGGATGCACCTGGAAGCTTTCGGATATCCTTCCAAAGGTCCTCGTGGCAGGAGAGCCTGCCGGGAACCTTACTGAGGAGGGAGCAAGGCTTATGGATCCCACAGGAGAGCTTAAGAGCGGGATACCGTTATGTCCTCCCGAGGGTGATGCGGGAACAGGCATGGCCGCCACAAACAGTGTGACTAAGAGGACCGGAAACATTTCAGCGGGAACGTCGGTATTTTCAATGATAGTTCTGGAAAAGGAGCTCTCAAGGGTCTATCCGCAGATAGATCTTGTAACTACGCCGGACGGTGCTCTGGTCGCTATGGTACACTGCAACAACTGTACCTCGGAGATCAATGCCTGGGTAAACGTATTCAGGGAATTTTATGAGCTCATGGGGCAGAAGGCCGACATGAACGAGCTGTTCACCAGGCTTTACTCTGTGGCTCTTAACGGCGATAATGACTGCGGGTCTCTCCTTTCCTACAATTATACGGCCGGCGAGCCTGTGACCGGCTTTGACAGGGGCGCTCTGGTATTCGCAAGAAGCGCTGAGGGTAAATTCACTCTGGCCAATTTCATGAGGATGCATCTCTATTCGGCCCTTGCCGCACTTAAGTCCGGGATGGACCTGCTCTTCAAATCAGAGGATGTAAAGGTTGACGAAATGTTCGGACACGGCGGATATTTCAAGACAAAGGGCGTAGGACAGAGGATCGCGGCTGCGGCTGTCGGGGCTCCTGTTTCGGTAATGGAGACGGCAGGTGAAGGCGGAGCATGGGGCATCGCGCTGCTTGCGGCCTACATGAAGGCAGTTAAAGACGGCTCAAAGGATATGCCTCTTGGGACATACCTTAATACGGTGATCTTTGCCGGTAACTCCGGAGAAAAGCTTCAGGCGTCACCGGAGGAGATACAGGGCTTTGACAGCTTTATGGAAACCTATATGAAGGGGCTTTCGATCGAGAAAGCGGCAGTAGATACCTTCTGACAGGGAAATGATCCGCAGGCGGATCAGCGCAGACAAGGAAACGCAGACATGAAATCGGCAGCTGCCGGCGGTTTTTTATGAAAGGATAAGATAATGCTTGAAGAATTAAAGAAACAGGTTTATGAGGCAAATATGCTGCTTCCGAAGCATAAGCTCGTGACCTTTACGTGGGGAAACGTAAGCGGCATAGACAGGGAAAAGGGACTTTTTGTGATAAAGCCAAGCGGAGTCGAGTATGATAAGCTTAAGCCGGAGGATATGGTGGTAATGGATCTTAACGGCAACAAGGTCGAAGGTGATTACAAGCCCTCCTCCGATACCCCTACACATCTCGTGCTGTATAATGAGTTTAAGACCATAGGAGGCATAGTACACACCCATTCCTCCTTCGCCACGAGCTGGGCCCAGGCCGGGAGGGACATACCCTGCTACGGGACCACCCACGCGGATTATATCTACGGCGAGGTGCCCTGTGTCAGGTGCCTGACGCGGGAGGAGATAGAGGAGGCTTACGAGGAAAATACAGGCCATCTGATAGTGGAGGAGTTCAGGGCAAGAAAGAAGGACCCTGATGCGGTGCCGGTAGTTCTGTGTAAGAACCACGGGACCTTTGCCTGGGGGAAGGATGCTCTGGAGGCTGTTCACAATGCGGTGGTGCTTGAGGAGGTCGCCAAGATGGCCTTCCGCTGTGAGCTCATTAAGCCGGGCGTTGAGCCTGCTCCGAAGGAGCTGCAGGATAAGCATTATTACAGGAAACACGGAGCCAACGCCTATTACGGTCAAAACTGAGGTACGTGCGGGGCACAGGATCTAATCATACCACCGGTCTGATATTTGCGCGCAGATACCGGACCGGTGCGGAAAAGGGAATTGTGAAGGATGAACAAGAAGGACGTGCTGGAGCTTAGACGGAGGCTCAAAGGCGATAAATGCAATATAAACAGGATGGCGGGCTGCTATGTGGACGGGAACAAGAACCGGGTCGTAAGCCTGAACGAATCCTTCCTCAATCTTGAAACAGAGGAGTATGAAAAGTTCCTGGATATAGCAAGAAAGACCATGGGAGGGACCATAGGCAATAACATCCTGGAGCTTGATTTTTCGCCGGACGAAGCGGGGGCGGGAGGAAAGCAGCAGTTTTTCAACGGCCTGAGGACAAGCGGGCTCAATAATGAAGAGCTGCTTGATGCCTTTTATGAGCTTGTTATCAGGGGCTACCGTTTTGACGGAAATTACCTTATCCTTCTGTTCCACGATGTCTATGATGTCATGACGAAGACCTCTGACAACATTAGGCTTGATGAATCGGAGGAGGTTTATGAATATATCCTGGCGGCAGTATGTCCGGTAAGCCTTTCCAAGCCCGGCCTCAGCTATATCTCGCAGGAAAACCGTATCGGCGCCAGGATCAGGGACTGGGTAGTCGGAGCTCCGGACATAGGCTTTCTTTACCCTGCCTTTGACAACAGGAGCGCTGACCTTAACAGGGTGGATTATTTTATAAAGGATCCTAAGGATTCGCATCCTGATTTCATAGAGGATGTGCTAGGGTGCGGCGCAAGGCGCACAAAGACCGAGAAGCAGAAGGCCTTCTGCTCCATAGTAAGGCATGCCTTCGGAAATGACGGCGACAGGGCTGAGGATCTTCTTATGGAGATAGAGGACAGCTTAAGCATGAGAGCCGGTGAAGAGGACGGAGGAGAGTACAGGCTTGACGATCGCCTCCTTGCCGAGGTCCTCAGTGAAAATGAGATATCAGAGGAGCCGGCAAAGCATATCACCGAAAACGTAAAAAGAGAGTTTTCAAATGAAGAGGTGGCTGTTTCGGAGCTTGTTGACGACAAGGCGCTCAGATCCTACTCGGTAAAGAAACGGGAGCAGGATCTGGTAAAGGAGGTCGAAAGTTTAAGGACGGCGCTTTCAGAAAAGGAGAACGGGTCGGAGCCTTATAAGGATGAAAGTGTACCCGGGTCTGATTACGATATAGACCTTCGCGTCAAAGGGGAGATCGAGGCGGAGATAGGTGCCCGTATGATCGACGACAGAAGGTACATAGTGATCCCCATAGAGGAAAACTCAAATATAAAGGTAAACGGGAAGAGTGTGATATATGAAATATAAGCTTGCCATTTTTGATATGGACGGCACGATACTTGATACCCTTAAGGATATGACAGATGCGGTAAATCATACTATGAAGGAGTTCGGATATCCCGGGCACAGCCTGGATGAGGTAAGGCAGATGGTCGGAAACGGCATCCGCAGGCTTATCGAGAGGGCTGTGCCTGAAGGAACGGACAGGGAGGAAACAGAGAGGGTGTATGCTTCCTATGTTCCGTACTATGAAGCTCACTGTGCGGTCGCTACAAGGCCCTATGAGGGGATAGTCTCCGCCATAAGGGAGCTTAAAAGCATGGGAATGCTTACTGCGGTCGTGTCAAACAAAAAGGATCCGGCGGTGAGGACCCTCGTCAGCAGATATTTTGACGGCTGCTTTGATGCGGCAGTCGGGGAGAGGGAAGGGATAAGAACAAAGCCGGCGCCGGATTCGGTAAATGAACTCCTTAAGAGCCTTTCGATAAAAAGGGAGGAGTCGGTTTATATAGGAGATTCGGATGTCGATGTTGAGACCGCCGCAAATTCCGGGATGGACATGATCGCGGTGACCTGGGGCTTTCGTGACCGGGACTTCTTAAGGGAGCACGGCGCCGTATGCTTTGCGGACAAGCCCTCTGAGCTGGTGAAAATATTGATTGGAGGAAAGGAATGATAGAATTCAGATACGATACTCAGCTGCTTTTGGATAAATATGCGGAAAACGGAGAGGATGCGGACGACCTTGCGGATGATCTTGTTGACGAGGTAAGGGATCACATCCTCAGTACCTTCAAGGGCGATTCCATGGTGGTGGCAGGAGATACCGGAGAGGACGAGAACGGCGAGAAGGCTGTCGTCAAGCTCCATTACCATACCAACGAGCCATGGCTGGTGCTTGAATACTGCAGGTCTCTTGGGGAAATATATGATATAGTCGTTGAGGACATGGACAGGCAGTCAAGAGGACTTAAGGGTTAGTACAGATGAACGATTCGGTGGAAATGAGCTTTTCCGGTCTGCTTGGCGGTGAGAAGCATCGTTATATAGCCGTCAGCTTTACCCTGGGAGAGAAATATGCCGAGGGTGAGATCCCTTCCTGCAGGATCAGAAAGAACAAGGGCTTTTCTCAGGAGGAGGTTCAGAGCCTTGAGGCCTACATGTATAAAAACCGGGATGAGATATTCAGACAGGCCAGGAAAATAAATCCGATGCGGGCCTTTCTGGGACTGTAGGTATTATGGCAAAGATCAGTGTAGACAGACAGATAAAATCCTTTGTTAAGGATCATATAAGCAGGCAGGACAGGCTCGATGAAAAGGAAAAAATGAGTCCCCTCATGCAGGCTATCAAGGCTGTTCACAGCGTGGCCTCAGCGGGGGATTCTCTTTCGGAGGAGGATCTTAAGAAGCAGAGAGCGGGACAGGAGCTTTTCAGCAAGCTTGCGACGCCTCCGATAGGGGTAAGCTCGAAGGCTCTGTCCTTTAAGAATATCAGATGTGAATGGACAAGTCCGGATTTCGGGCATGATACCAGACATATCATACTGTACTGTCACGGCGGGGGCTATACCTGCGGAAGCATCAACTACGCAAGGATACTTGCGAGCAAGCTCGCGATACATACAGGTCTTTCGGTCTTTTCCTTTGAGTACAGGCTTGCGCCCGAGAATCCGTATCCGGCCGCGGTCGAGGATGCGATGCAGGTATGGGACTATCTCATGCATCAGGGGTACGGCGCGGGCAATACAGTGATAGCGGGTGATTCCGCGGGGGGTAATCTGGCGCTTGAGGTGTGCCTGAGGCTTAAGCGAGAGGAGAGACTTCTTCCGGCGGGCCTTGTGCTTATGAGCCCGTGGACCGATATGACCATGAGCGGAGCCTCCTATGAGGAATGCTTAAGTATCGATCCCATGCTTACACCGGCATATATAAGGACCTGCATGAAGGCATATCTCCCGGAGGGAGCGGAGGCGGGGGCACCTGAGTTCAGTCCGCTTTTCGGGAGCTTTGAGGATTTTCCTCCGGTGCTCATACAGGTGGGGACCAATGAGATATTACGGTCCGACAGTGAGCTGCTGAGCGGAAGGCTTACGGAAAGCGGGGTCTTTTCCGTACTGGAGGTATATGAGGATTCGTGGCATGTGTTTCAGCAGATGCCTTTAAAACGCGCTTCAAGAGCTCTTGATTCCGCCGGCAGATTTATACAGAGGATATTGTGACCGGAAGGATATGACAGAATAAACCTGCGGCCCGGGAGGAAGGCTGATGCCCAAGGATACATGGTACAGGATGGATAATGTAGCAAAGGTTTTCCTTGCTTCATATAACAAGAGGGATACAAGATCCTTCAGGGTCAGCTGTACGCTTAAGGAGGAGATAGAGCCTGAGCTTTTAAGTGAGGCGCTTAAGAACGCGGTCCAGGAGAGACCGCAGTATCAGGTGACGATACATAAGGGACTTTTCTGGCACTACATGGAGGAGTCAGACATTCAGCCCGAGGTCTCCGAGGAGGAGGACAGGCCCTGTCCCCAGCTTTACGGGATCGAGATCAAGGGAAAGCTTCATTACAAGGTCACCTATTATTACAACAGGATAAATCTCGATATGTTCCATGCGCTCAGTGACGGGAACGGAGGCGTGGAATTTCTTAATCTTATAGTCTTTAACTATCTTAAGCTAAGATATAAGGGCAAATTCAATTCCGTCGTTACGGGGACCGGGGCTACGGCAGACAGCCTCGATGAGGACAGCTTCAAGCAGTTTTACAGGAAAGAGGGCGGGATAATACCCAGATCCACTGCCCGTAAAAGAGCCTGTCAGATCAGGGGCCTGAAGCTCCCGTATGACCAGCTTAGGTTTTTTGAGATCCATATGCCGGCGGATAAGCTGCTTGTGCTTTCAAGACAGTCACAGGCTTCCCTCACCAGCTATCTCGGGGCGCGTCTCATGCTTGCGATATATCATGATATGCCCCTCATGCAGAGAAAGCGTCCGGTCACCATAAGTATGCCGGTAAATCTAAGGAACTTTTATCCCTCTCTCACGGCAAGGAATTTCTTTAATTCGGTGTATGTAAGCCATGTTTTTTCCGGGTCGGAGACGCTTACGGAGCTTGCGGGGGAGTTTGACGCAAAGCTTAAGGCCGAGCTTACTCCGGAGATGATCGCGGAAAGGATGAACAATTACGAGAAGATCGAAAGCATTCTTTTTGTAAGGATGGTCCCGCTGTTTATAAAAAATCCCGTGGTCAATCTCTTCAACAGAAGAGAGGACAAGGGAATAACAGCCGTAATATCCAATCTCGGAAGGCTTAAGGTGCCTGATGAGCTTAAGGAGCACATAGAGACCTATGCCTGTTACTGCAGCACCTCAAAGCTGTTTCTGACCTGTTCATCCTTTGAAAATGATTTTGTGATAGGGATAAGCTCAGCCTACAGAAATACGGCGGTCCTGAGGAATTTCCTGAGCTCTCTGTCAGAGGACGGGGTCCCGGTCACACTTTACGCATCGGAGGTGCTTACATGAAGAACTGTCCTCACTGCAGGATCAACGTGGGAGGGACTTACGAGCGCTGTCCCTTATGCGGGAGCGTTCTTCAGGGAGATGCCACTCTTGACCTGTTCCCGCGGAACGAAAAAAAGCATGGCATATCTCTTCCACTTAAGATAATCATTTTCCTGCTGCTCACCGGGGCGGTGGTCTGTCTTTCCGTGGATTTCCTGATGATAGAGGGGGAGCATGTCCATTTCGGACTGATCGTTCTCATATGGTGTGGTGCGCTTTTATGGTATGTGCTGGGTGCGGTAAAGAACCGGAGGGTGCTTTCCCAGCTTATAACCATGGCGGTAATGCTTTTTTCCATAGCGGCGATACTTACGGAGATCGTAGCGGGCTACAGAGCCATTACTACGAATTACATCGTGCCGTCCCTGATAAGCGCGGCGCTGTGCGCTAATTTTATTCTTTCCTTCATTGACAGGAGCAACAGGTATAATGCCACCTTTTATGTGCTGTGGAGCATTTTCATAGGAGTCATACCGGCCCTTGTCATTCTTCTCGGAAAAAATAAAACCCCCCTCCCATGGACGGTGTGCTTTTTTATAAGCGTCGTGGCGCTTATCGGACTTTTGGTGTTCAAGGGCAGGACTGTCATTAATGAGCTTCATAAAAGACTGCATTTTTAGACTGCTTTGGCTTCCCGAAGGGACAGGGAAATGATCCGTTCGGCAGGCCAAACGGGAAGGAGGCGGATGATAATGAAGGATAATATAAACGACCTTAACCTTAAGGATATTGCCAACGTCGAAAAATCCATATTCAGGGATTTCGTTGATAACCTTAAGCTGAACTCTCTTGACTTTACGGTCAGGGTCGTTATAGCTGCGATAGTGGTGATCGCGGGTGTCTATGTTATCAGGGCCTTCGGAAGATGGTTCAACCGTATCCTTGAGAAGTCCTCTATTGACAGGGGAAATGCCCAGCTCCTTGATAATGTTGTGAAGGTGGGTCTTTATTTCCTTCTTGGGCTTATGGTCGCCGCACAATTCGGTATTGAGGCCACCTCGGTAATAGCCATCCTGGGCTCTGCCGGCCTCACCCTGGGTCTGGCCTTTCAGGGCACCCTCGGTAACTTTGCGGGCGGCGTGCTGCTTATAGTTACCAAGCCCTTTCGTATGGGGGATTATATCGAGATAGAATCCAGCTTTGCCGGGACGGTCACGGAGATAGGACTGATACATTCAAGGCTGCTTACACTGGATAACCGTGTGGTAATAATCCCCAACGGTGAGCTGGCCAATTCCACGATCACAAATTACACCGACCGAGCCAAAAGGCTAGTGGAGCTTAAGGTGGGAATAGGCTACGGCGAGGATATAGACAGGGTGAGAGAGATCCTTTTGGAGGTGATCTCTGCCGAGCCTCTCCTTATGGACGACGGTACCGCGACAATTTATGTTGACAGCATGTCAGCTTCCAGCATTGATATGCTCGTCAGGGCTTATACGAAGACGGCGGACTATCTTAAGGCAAAGTGGAGCCTTACGGAAAGCGTAAAAAAGGCGCTTGATAAAAACGGGATCGAGATCCCCTTTACTCAGGTGGATGTTCATATGAAATGATCGCAGGGTCTGAAGTCGGCACTATTATGAAAGGATTTTAGGGCGATGAACCTTCAGCTTATAACAGACAGCCTCCTGCTTGGTATCGGTCTTGCCATGGATGCTTTTTCCGTGTCCGTTGCTTACGGCGTTGCCGGAGCGGGCATGAAAAGAGGCCGGGGCCTTGAGATAGCCGGGATCTTCGGAGGCTTTCAGGGCCTGATGCCGATGTTGGGATATATCTGCATCCGCACCCTGGCGGAGTTGTTTGACGTAATAAACCGCTTTATACCGTGGCTGGCCTTTATTATGCTGTGTTATATCGGAATCAGTTTTTTTGCGGACAGCGCAAAGAGTGACGGGGAGATTTCCGAAAGCGAAGGGTCAGGCATAAGACCGATCCTGCTTCAGGGGCTTGCCACATCTGTTGACGCATTTTCAGCGGGAGTGGCTTTTACGGGCTATTCCTTTAAGGAGGCATTGTTTGCATCGGTGCTCATTTCGGCCGTGACCTTTGTGATATGCTTCCTGGGAGTCATGATCGGAAAGAGGATCGGGATGAGGTTTGCAAGGCACGCCGGGATACTGGGAGGCATTATACTTATCCTCTTAGCCTTCAGGCTTCTGTTGAGTAAGCTTTGAAAATGCCGTAATAAAAGGGAGGTGCCGGGGTTAGTTGTTCTACCCCGGCATTTTTATGAAAAAGATTTAAGCATATCAAAAGTATTTTGCTGTGCGCTGCTAATGACATTTTTTAAAATACTTTCTGAAATTATAATAGTTTACAGATGTGAAAAAAAAACATTTTTCAAATTAACAGTTTGTAGAAAAATTATGAACAAAATGTAAATATGCTTTTTGTATATTATGACTATAGACTTTTTGGAAATATCTATCGAAAGGCACTCCCAAATATCCTGCCACGGCCCGAAAAAGGCAATAAAAAATATCCTGAGAGTCCCTTAAATAAAACGAACCAACCGCAGCAATAAATACAACAAAAAATAATACTGATATTCATTATGCATCTTCATGTGATCTTCGTTCCATGCACTGTGCGCTTTTGTGACATGTTCATTGCTGCACTTACTCCCCTGCATGCGCGCATACGGCCATGCCAGCTTTCTCTTGTGAACGGGACATCGACCCGATACTCTTTTTGCAACACTAATTCAAAGCTTGTAAGCAACTCGGCCGGAATGAAAACAGGGTGGACTGTATCTCCGTAAGAAGACCAATCGGGATTGTGCTTTAAGATAATCTCCTCACTTTTCCCCGCAATGGCATCCTCGTAAGGAAGCCACCCCATGTACAGAATAAGCAGTTTTCCTCCTGGCTTCATCATCCGCTCGAATTTCCCGGCTATAACCTTTGCATATATGGTGTAATCCGGTAATCATATCAGCTTTCCATTTTTACTGTCTGCATTCCAGCGACACATTGAAATCATCATCAATATCAAGATTCAATTTCGGTCTTATATGTTTCTTAATGAATTTAATCTTTTCTTCTTCTTCCATGTTTATCCTGGTATGATAAAGCACATCGTTAAACATATCCTTCAGGTTGATATCAAGGGCTCCTTTTACAAGCCTGGAAAACTCCCTGCGTATTGCGTCGATTTTAATATCCATGGCATCGCCGGCGTAAAAATTGTCGATAAAGCAGTAAAATATCCCCCGGGATATCAGGGTGTTCTTGAACGTGTAGCCGAATTTCTCATGCTCAACCATAAATATGAACCTGGCATCTTCCAACTCCTCTATCATGCCCCAGAAATCCGAATCGCTTGACACGAGAACAAATGAATCTACATTGTTCTTGTAATATTCTTTGCATATCCTCGATGTTACCTTCACGTCAGCAAGTGATTTATTATCATTGAGTCTGGTAATCATGACATATTCCACGGGAATATTGATATAATTTGAAAGCATCTCCCAGGCAGAAGCGGCGTGAACATCATCGTACAGTATAACCTTTTCAATCTTTTCAAGCTTCTCCGGGTCAAGACCGCTGATAGCTGCACATAACGCATACGGGTCTGAATTCTCGCAGTCTACCACGAACACGGTCTTTCTGCTCTCTTCGATAAATTCATATATCGTATCCTTAGTGGAATCCCTCACTCCACATACCAGATTAAGGTTTGTAAATTCTTCCCCGTGCCATTCATACAGGAGGGTGACGAATTTCCTGTCATCGTTAAGGATATTTCCCTGGTCTGATACCGGCCAGTACACGTATTTCTGGAACGGATACTTAAGAGAATTATCCCTGAATTGTAAGGATTCCCTTTTGATATCCTCCTTCGTAAAGCCCGCCGGCATTGAGAAAAACTCAAAAATGTATTTCCACTCAATCCAATCCGGGATAAATTCACGACAATTGTTTATACGGTCCCTGATTACGGCATTCACCGCCAAAAGAAAAGAATCGATATCCCTTCCGCTTACGGGCAGCTTTACTCCGTAATCAGACAGCCTCTGAAGGGCGTCAGAAGGAATACATTCGCTTATACCGCCAATGCTCCGGTAGCTCTCCGACATCAGAATATGGAAAATTTTCGTATAATTCATAAAAACCGAAGTCCTTATACGGCAGAGTTCGCGTATAATTGCCGTTCTCTTGTGACCGTCAAGGTCCTTAAATATCTCTATTTTAAAAGGTCTGTCCTCGTTTTCGAAATACTTCCAGTCCACACCGATAAGATATGCGATGCGGGAAACCACTTCATATTGGGCTCCATATGTATTCTTTTTAGGCTTTTGTTCCGCCAAAGGCTCGGAGTCATCTGTTTCTGAACTGATTTGGCTTTTTATTTCCTCTATATTTGCGATATTCATGATATTCCTCCCTTTTCCCCTTTTTAATATAACATAAAAGCGCCGTTTCCAACTATATGATATGGTGCTTTTATGAATTGTTTATAAAACTCTATATACCGTTGAAGAGTGAGGACTTCAAAGAAATATTTTGCTGGAGGCTACTTTGGGAAAAGATTTAGATGAAATTGCAAGCTCAGTGAGCAGCTATTGTAAAATATTGTTTTATCTACCACCTGCGATTATACTTCTATAAAAGAATCAAAATGAGCACATTTAAGAAGAAGCGGCAGGTGACAAAAGTGAGGGAAGTTTACAGAAGGATGGAAATAGGACTCCTTAAGGAATATGCCGGTTTTCTTGAGCCTCTTAAAGAGTTTAAGGATGCCGATGAAATGAAAAGGGTCCTGGATGAAAAGAGGAAATCTATTCTTGAAGAAATAAATGCCGATTATGCGGAGAATGAGGCCCTTTATGGCAGGAAATATGATATAACTCCGTTTAAGGATGATATCCTATGCCACGATGCCTCCGTGACCATAAGAAAGCCGGCAGAACGCGACAGAACTCCATTCATAGAAGTAAAGAAAGCATATGCCGTCATGAAATCGGCATATGACGACCCGGGTTTTTTAGAGCAGCTGTGGGAGGAGCACTTGGGCGAAGAAAGCCTGTATTATTCCATTATAAGGACGGAGGATGATACCTATATAGGGTATTGCGGTATTAAGGATGTTAGAATGAGACTATGGGAGATAGTCATCGAACTGGGGACGGAATACTGCCGCCAGGGATATGGCTTCCGTTCCCTTAGCATGTTTTTGGACAGAATCTCGGAGCTGTCAGGTCGTAATGAATTCAGGAGCAGGGTCGCGCCGGACAATACCGCATCACAGAGATTGATAGAGAAGGCGGGATTCCAGATAATCGGATTGTCGGACTGCTATGGCATGAAAGAGGATGAAAAAAGCAGGATAGAAAAGAATATTTGGCTCTTATCGATGACGACATGAGGGCGCTTGCAAAAAGAATTGGCGTGGCGCCGGAGAAGCTTCTGACTCACGTACTGGAATACAGGAAATCGTTATAGGCTATTATTTCTTCATTACATAATTGAACGATTGTTCCGCTATTAGGGCATGAGCGATTACCGGGACAAGCTTAATGTTTCTATAGACAGTTACAATTGCCAAATAGCGTGATGAATATTTGTGCAATATCACGAAATAGACTATGAGGAGGGTGATAATAAATAAAATCACACGTAATAGCTTGCCGAATATATGATAATTTGATAGAATTAAGTTTGGATACTTTGAAAATTACATATACGGTGTATTCCTTGGAAGTGCTGGAAACACTCCCAAGGAGAATAAGATAGTCCAGTCTATCTCACCCGAGAATAATCCCATACACACGGGTTTTATTTTACTATATTTTTACCAGTAATTCAATATGCCTATGTATGGGTTAATATCGTTTGTTTTCTATATCTACATGAGATGCTGGATGCTATAACCTGGCATCTTTTTTAGTTTTCAAGGTTTCCATTAAATTGTTAAGGGGCGGATCGCGACCGCCCCATTTATCATTTATCCACATCCCGACTATCGGGTGTATATAAAAAAATCATCACAGGAAGGAGAAAGACGACAAATGAAATTTAAGAAATTAACAGGACTCGCATTTGCAGGGGTGGTTGCGGTTAGTCTTTTGCCGTTTAACGCTACAACAGTAAAGGCGGAAGAAAATTATGGGTATGAGGAGCTTTTGGAATACTCCCAGTCAGCAGGCGGCTATGAGATAACCGTGGAAGGTTCAATTTTGAAATCTGCTACAGGCAGCGGAGTTCTTGATTTGAGAGGTATTGATATTTCTGAGATAGCTGATAATGCTTTTAAGAATGATACCGGCCTGACAAGTGCTATTCTTCCGGATGGATTAATACGAATTGGGACACGCGCATTTATGGGATGCAAGTATCTGTCCGAGTTGGTTATTCCGGATAGTGTGACCACAATAAACAGGGAAGCATTTTCAGGCTGTATTGCTCTTACAGAAGTAAGATTACCGAATAACCTTTCTTCATTAAATAAATCTGGAGACGGAAGTGGTAGCTTTGCCGGCTGTACAGGACTGACCAAAGTGACGAATGTAGGGGATATTGCATTAGTAGGCGGAACTTCAGACACAGGTTAT
>ODAI012223992.1_pt1 | contig 25516 bp, 24 predicted proteins | sample 1539321 | NCBI WGS metagenome assembly ODAI01 (sample SAMN02144231, study PRJEB22623) | gut metagenome | biome: sheep rumen | host: Ovis aries | place: New Zealand
ATATGATTAACGTAATTGGACTGGGCTATATTGGACTGCCCACAGCATTGATGATGGCTTCTCACGGAGTAGAGGTCATAGGTACAGACTACAACAAGGAACTTGTTGCTACTCTTAACGCAGGTAAGACCACCTTCAAGGAGGATGGTCTTGATGAACTATTCCAGGCAGCAGTAAAGGCTGGCATCAAGTTCACAACCGAGTATCAGAAGACAGATATGTACATTGTCTCTGTTCCTACTCCTTATGACAAGTTCAGCAAGAAGGTTGACGCATGCTATGTAGTAGCAGCCGTCAAGGAAGTAATGAAGGTATGCCCCAAGGGCGCTACCGTAGTAGTAGAATCCACGGTTAGTCCTGGAACCATTGACAAGTTTGTTCGCCCTGTGATTGAGGCCAACGGCTTCAAGATTGGTGAGGACATCAATCTGGTTCACGCTCCTGAGCGCATCATCCCCGGCAACATGGTTTATGAGCTGCTCCATAACAACCGCACCATTGGTGCTGACAGCCGCGAAATAGGTGAGAAGGTAAAGCAGTACTATGCTTCTTTCTGCCAGGGTGAGATTGTCGTTACCGACATCCGTACCGCAGAGATGACCAAGGTGGTAGAGAATACCTATCGTGCTGTGAACATTGCTTTCGCAAATGAGCTTTCTCGCATTTGCCGTCACGACAACATGGATGTGTACGAAATCATCAAGATCTGTAACATGCATCCTCGCGTGAATATCCTGCAGCCTGGCCCTGGCGTTGGTGGCCATTGCATTAGTGTTGACCCTTGGTTCTTGGTAGGAGACTATCCTCAGCTGGCTAAGGTAATTGACGAGAGCATGAAGACCAATGACTATCAACCCGTGTTTGTGCTGGAGCGCATCCATGAAATCATGGAAGAGCACAATATTACGGATAATCGGAGAGTCGGTTTATACGGACTTACATACAAGGAGAACGTGGATGACATTCGTGAGAGCCCTACATTGCAGATGCTTGACATTCAGGAGCGCCACTTGGCTCGCCCCCTGAAGACTTTCGATCCCTTCTTCACTCAGAAGGAAATCGTAAAGAATCAGATTCTGGACTTCGATCAGTTCCTGGACGAGGTGGATATGGTGGTTATCATGGTTAAGCACGACCACATCAAGCAGAATTGGGATAAGCTGAAAGGTAAGGTAATTCTTGATTGCCACAATATTTGTCCGCTGGAGGGAGTTTATCACATTTAATTTGGAGTATGCTCAATATTCTTTTGACATATGATTATGAACTCTTTTTTAACAAGAGTTTTGCCTCAGAAGAAGAAGTTCTAATCAACCCCACATACGAAATAGCAAAGGCTTTGAGTAAAGAGGGTGCGTCTGCCACCTTTTTTGTGGACACCCCTTCGGTACTCGCCTATAATCGACATGGATTAGAATCATTTCCTAAACTTGTAAAAGAACAGGTTCAGTTCTTGCTGGATACAAAGCATGATGTTCAGTTGCATATTCATCCTATTTGGTATAAAAGTCCTTACAAAAAAGGGGAATGGGAATTCAATAATGACTTTTATGCATTAAAGAGCTTCCCAAATGTATCAGAAATAATTAAGGAATCAAAAGTATGTCTTGATGATTTAGCTGATGGGAATTCTAATTATAAGTGTTGTGCATTTAGGGCTGGGGGGTTCTGCTATTCACCTGTAAAGGAAGTGACAGACACGTTATTAAGTCTTGGTATTACCATTGACAGTTCAGTCTGCAAGAACTTAAAGATGGATACCTTTGCCCAGGAATTTGATTATACCCGAACACCTTCAAGGGAAAACTGGTTCTTTGATTCCCGGGATTTGTTATGTGAGTCATCTGAAAAGCAAAGCCTTTTTGAGATTCCAATTGGGACATACGGCCGTATTCCTAATAAGTGGATTCTTACTCATTTTATGCCTAAACTCGTGTTCCCACCCAGAAAAGGTTTAAGTTCTCCTACTATTGAAAAAAAGAAGAGTTCACGATTCGATCATATCAAAGCTTCTTTTACAACCCCAGTTCTGTTTACAAACGATTCTTTACATGCAAATGCTTTATTAAAGATTGTCGAATTTTATGAGAAGAAAGCAAAGAAGAATGATATTTATATTGCTGTAATAGCGCATCCGAAACTTTCAAGCGATGTTTGTGTTGCCAATACAGTATCTTTTATTAGGTTGGTAAAAGAAAAATGCCACAATACGAGATTTGTCACAACTAAAGATGTGGAGTCTTTAAAAAAAATCTAATATATGTCCGTTTTTAATATTAAGAGTAAAAGCCTCTCACAAGCTGGTTTTTGGGCTTATACACTAATATTACTTAATACTATCTCCGGGTTTATTATTAGCCCATTCATATTGCGTTGTGCAGGAGAACATATGTATGGAGTATACTCCACAATGGTCTCATTTGCAGCAACGCTGACTATCGTAGATATTGGAGTTACGCAAACTTTAATGCGTTATATTGCAAAGTATAATGCAGAGGGTCACAATATTAAAGAGATTTCTGAATTATGCAAATCTGCTAAATATATTAACTATGTAATAGTTGCTCTTTCGCTAACACTTTCTGTTGTATTACTCTTTAATATAGATAATTTATATTCCCAGACATTTACAAGTGAAGAGTTAAGAACGGCAAAGTTGGTTTTTGCTATATTATCATTGTCTTTGATTACAACTATTGCATCAAATTATAACTCGGGAATCATTTCTGGAAATGGGTATTTTACATTTATACAGGTTGTTAATGTAACCCGCGTAGTTTGTCGCTTGATTCTTGTTCTTCTGGTTGTTTTTGTGACATCTAATGTCGTTGCAGTTGCAATTATTGATTTATCATTATCATTGTTAGGATATTTAGCTTATAGAATTTTCGCAGAGAGAAATATTGCAATCCCCAATTCCGTCAGTTTTGCATCTAAAGCCATCTTTGTGGAGATGCTGATATATACGGGATTCGTTTTCTTTCAATCAGTGGTTGACCAGGTGAATAACAACATGGGCAATATCATGATTGGTTCCTTGGTGGGGCCGGCGGCGGTGGCAACGTTTTCATTTGGATTGATTATCTTCCATATGTTCCAGCAGCTATCTACCTCAATTAGTCAGATGCTTTTGCCCTACATGTCAGATATGATAGGTAAAGGAGCTACGCCCCGTGAATTTGAGAAAAGCCTTGAAATGATAGGCAAAGCCCAGTTCATTATTGTTGGAGGAGTTTTCTTCGCTTTTGTCGTGCTGGGTAAAGGGGCAATTCAAATGTGGTTAGGTGATGGTTATGACGTAGTGTGGTACATATCTTTGATTTTAATGTTTGGAGGTCTTATACCCTTGATTCAGAACGGTGCCATAGCTATATTGCGGGCAAGAAACCTAATGGCTTTTCGTTCCTTCGCCCTATTCATTATGGCGCTAATCAATGTTGTAGCTACTTATTTCTTTGTCAAGTACATGGGGTTTGAGTATGCGGCTGTTGCAACTTCTATAGGCTTTATCTTGATTAATTTTATCCTGATGGATATTTATTATTACATAAAGCTTAATTTGAATATGTTCCGTGTACTCTGGAATGTGGTTAAAATGATAGGCCCTTGCAATATTCCTGCTATGTTTGTAGCTTTTCTGATTTACAAATGGAATCCTTCAACACTCACAGCTACAATACTTGGAGGTATTGCCTACATAGTTATTTATTTTGGCTTGTTATGGCTATTAATGCCTTACATTGACAAGACAGGCCTTATCAAGAATACGATTAACAAATATATAGGAAAAAAAGATGGAAAGATTTAAGCTTACAATGGATGAAATTCATCTGCTGTTGAGAGAAGCTATTGAAATCATAGACCAAGCGGCAAAGGAGACAGGTTCAACTTATTATCTCCATGCCGGTACGGCATTGGGTGCAATCAGACACAATGATTTGATCCCTTGGGACGAGGACGCAGATGTGATTGTTCCCCTTCCTTGTTATGACAAGTTAGTGGGATATTTAAAGAACAAAGATCTTGGCAAATTCAGAATTCTCTACAGAGAGAAGTATTCGACCAAGATGCAGGCAAAACTGGTATTAAAAGACCAGCACGAAGACTTGATGTGCATTGACCTGTTTCCCTTGATAGGATTTCCTGAGGACAAAGAGGAACAGAAGAAACTTGACCAGAAGTCTGCCAAGATACGGAGTATATATGCAAATAAGAGATTACGTTATTCTGCTTCTGACGCATGGTGGAAAAAAATCTTGAAGGAGATATACTCCTTCTACTATAGCCTTCATAGTGATAGATCGTTGTATCGCCAGTTCGACGAGATCCTCTATAAATACGACTTCAACTCTGCAAAATTAGTTACGAATCCATGTGGCAAGTACAGCTTAAAGAATGTAATACCAAAGCAGTGGTATGGTACACCGGTTTATCATCAACTGGGTACTAAAGATTATCCCATTCCTGAACATATTGAGGAATATCTGAAACATTATTACAAGGATTATATGAAAGTACCACCGAAAGATGAACAAAATAGATTGATGAACCAACCTAAAATTTTTATAGGAACTGAAGAACAATATAAAAATGTTTTCAATCACAATTAACATCAAATCACTAATAATATTTGAATAACAGCTAGAATGATTGGTTTTGATTTTAATAAACATTGTTGTGGCTGTGCAGCATGCGTTGATATTTGTAACCAGCATTGCATAACAATGATAGAAAACAAAAATGGTTTTCGTATTCCACAAGTGGACGCATCCTTATGTGTTGGATGTGGTATGTGTGATAAAGTATGTCCGGTCTTGAATGTTAGACGACAGGAGAATTGTGAACAAAGATGTTATGGTGCCTACAATTTGGATGAAAAACAAAGATACGCTGGGTCATCTGGTTCGATGTTTTATTTGATAGCTGATTGGGTTTTGAATGAGGGCGGTGTCGTTTTTGGTGCAGCTTTTGATGAACATCTTCATCTGCGACATACGATTGCAAAAAATCAAGAAGAATTGATCCCGCTGATGAAATCGAAATACTTGCAAAGTGATACAACAGGTATTTTTAGTCAAGTGAAAAGCTACTTACGCGAAGATAAAATGGTTCTATTTGTTGGTACACCATGCCAATGCCAGGCTCTTTCCAATTCAATTACACCAAAAATGCGCACTCGATTAATTTTGGTGGATTTTATTTGTCATGGTGTTCCAAGTCAGCATCTTTTTAATCGTTTTATAAAAAATTATGAAAGGAAACATAATGCTACTGTAACTAAGTTTTTTTTTAGGCATAAGCCAGACCAAAGCTCAGGTAGTGAAGAGGACGTACATCATTTTAAGATATGTTACCAAGGAAAATCTGGGAAGATATGTGAAGATGCTGGTTTTTATACAGAATGCTCTTTTTATTTTGGGTTTAAAATGTATCAAATATTTCGGAATTCATGCTATGAATGTAAATTTGTTGGTAAAGATAGAATAACAGATTTTACGCTTGGGGATTTCTGGCATCTTACAGAATATGAGACAGATACAAATGATTTTTATAAAGGATATTCGGAAATAATAGTTAATTCTAATAAAGGAAATACTATCTTCGAAAAGTTGAAATGTAAATGTTGGTGGAAAGAATTTAGCATGGATCTTCCAATTAAAAAGAATCCTGCATACCAAAAGCCAACCACAAAATTATTATCTCACGATATTTTTTTTACTCTTTATAACTTTCTACCATATAGGATATTATCTGTAACTTGGTCAAATAGAATTGTTTCTAGAGTATTGAGGAAATTACTATATATATTGAATGATGCTTTTATAAATTAAATACGATAAATATGCAAGCATGTTTAAAGTTCATATATCTTATGATAGTTAGGCTGGTAAGCACCCAATTGCTTCTTGGGTCATAAAACATATAGTGAGAACTTCGCCGCTGGGAACCAAAGTTTACGTTATGGCAAAAATTAAAGACTTTGGAACTTATTGAAACGGTATCAGGACGCTTACTACAAGGAAATAATTGATGATTTTAATTGTTGATAATAAATAATTTCATATGAAAAAGAAATATAAAGTCGGCTATACAACAGGAGTATTTGATTTATTCCATATAGGACATTTAAATATACTCCGTCGGGCCAAAGAACAGTGTGAACATCTGATTGTAGCCGTCAGCACGGATGAAGTAGTAGAAAGCTACAAGCATAAAAAGCCTGTTATTCCTTTTGAGGAAAGACGCGCTATTGTTGAGGCCATTCGTTATGTTGACGAGGTGGTGCCTCAAACTAGCATGGATAAATTCGCAGCATGGGAAAAGTATCATTTTGATGCCATATTCCATGGTGATGACTGGAAGGGTTCCAGCATGTACTACGAAATTGAAAGAAAACTGAATGCCGTAGGTTGCGACATGGTATTCTTGCCACATACCGATGGCACTTCATCAACCCTTCTGACCCAAAAGCTTCAAGGATAGAATTATGCAGGGTAGAATACTATATGTGGTCTCAAGGCCATTGCAGATAAACACCTCAGCCTCTATTAGAAACAAAGCAACCATCATGGGGTTGGTTGAGAATGGCTATCAAGTGGATTTAGTCACCTCTATGCCAGACAAGAACCATATGGCATTTGATGCCAGTATGGAATTGAGTGGCGTGAAATGCAAATATATAGAACTTGGTGGCATCCAGTCAGTAGCCAGGTTGGGAAGAAAACTGACTTTTCTCAGACCGTTGTATGTTTTCGCTATAGGATTGTTTGAGAAGAAGTCTATCTATGACAACCTAAGTGGTATTGTGAACCATACCAACGAGGTGGATTTAAAGGATGGGAATTATGATTATATAATTTCATCTTCCGATCCGAAGTCTTCCCATCTTTTTGTTGAGAAATTGCTGAAAGAACAAGGAAATTTGTTCCATGGCAAGTGGATTCAAATTTGGGGAGACCCCTTTTATGATGATATAACACTACCGGCTGGGATTGATAAAAATGATGTCTATAAAGAAGAAGATAGGCTTATCTCTGGTGCAGACAAGGTGGTGTATGTGTCAAAACTAACCTTAATGAAACAGCAGGAGCGCTATTCTGCACAAGCTGCAAAGATGGAGTATCACCCAATACCTTATAATAAAGAGATTATCACAGAGAACCAGAAGTTGAGCGAAAAGGAATGTGTGACTCTAGCATATTGTGGTGACTATGGTTCTAATATCCGTAATATCCTGTCTTTCTATGAGGCGGTAAAGGAGATGAATAATGTTCGTACCATAATCTATGGAGGAACAGATTTGAATCTGGTAGAAGAACCTAATATGATTATAAAGCCACGTCAGCCAATGAGCGAAGTAGAGAAAGCAGAGGCTGAAAGTGATATTTTGGTTCATCTTAGTAATTTGCATGGAGGTCAGATACCAGGGAAGTTGTATCAGTACTCTGGTACAAATAAACCTATCCTGTTTATTCTCGATGGTGATAAGGAACAGTTAAAGAATGAGTTTCAGCGTTATGACAGATATGTGTTTGCCGAGAATGATAAGGAATCCATCAAAGAGGCAATAAAGGGGATAATCAGAGAATCGAGAAATTACCAGCCAGTGCCGGCATTTTCCAAGAAAACGATAGCAAGTAAGATAGTGGATTTTGTCAATGGATAGAATTGATAGGAGAGAAAAGATTAATAGTTTGTTGGCTGCAGCAGTTATTGCTGAAACGAATGTCTGTGCTATTACATCAGCATTCGTAACCATTCCTATGGTATCTGTTTTATTGATGGCAGCGATACTCGTGTCATGCTTGTTTATTAATGGGAAAGGAATACAGTTATCCCCTCAATCTACAATTGCATTTGTCTTATTTGGGGTATTATTGATCTTTTCAATGCTTTTAAATGGTTTTGAAGTAGCGGGTGAGAGGTTTCTCTATTTTATGACCTTTGGATTGACAGCCATGATGGTGGTCAGTGTTAGGCAAAACCCACGCTTGATACTTAAGTATTTACTATATATTTATGCAGTTCACCTCATAGTGTATTTCTTATTTCAACGAAATGCAATGTTAGATGCAGAGGATTATTGGTATGTTCAGATGGGAATAGCATATGGATTTGTACCGCCTGTTATCGTATGTGTAATATTCCTTATATTTAGGAATACGTATGAAAGAGCAAGGAAAGGTAATAAACACCGCTTTCGCCAAGTTTTATTAATTTCAATAATATTTGTTGCAAGTTCTTACGTATTCTTAATTGATTGTGGAACGAGAGGCGTGATAGTAGTTGCTATTATCGGTATTTTCTTTATATGTTTAAGGAAATTATCACGTAGACAAAAGATTATATTTGGATTTGCAGGTGCGATACTCTTAGTGCTATTGTATATAAACATAGATACCATCCTTGTTTCGGCGCTCGATCGATTTTCAGAGGGAAATGTAAGATCTCTTGTAAAATTGTCCCAAATGACGGAGGCAGGTGACGTTAGCAATGGACGAGAGAGCCACTATAATGATGCTTTAAAAATGATATATGAAAACCCGATAATGGGATATGGCGTAGGTCATTTTGAGAATGTTGTTAAAGCATCATATGTGCACCAGTTGTTTCTTGAATTATTGCTTGAATGTGGTATTGTTGGTATGATTTTATTCCTAATACCCATCATTAAACTCATACGCAAGACAAACAGAGATCCTGATGATATAGATTATTCGTTTAAGGTGTTTATATTATCATGTTGCTTCCTTCCTCTGATGTTTTCAGCATCATTTTGGCTGTACCCTCCATTTTGGTATGGTTACTTCTATGCAACAAATCTTGGTTATAAACAGAACTTAATAAGATTTCCATCTAACAATACAATAAATTATGAGCATTGTCAGCAAGTTTAGAACAGCTTACAAACTTATCAAGTTTCGCGTTCAAGAGAAAACTTATCAAAAGCGTTTGAAATACCTTTTTTTTGATAAGAAAAGCGATACTCTTTTGATTTGTTTCTCTGCTTTCCCTCCAGGCAACATTAGACTTTATAATAACGTTAAGGGTTTTGAAAATCTCAATGTGGACAGACTCTATATAAATGATACATTTGGATATAAGGGGAGTTACTACCTGTATGAGAATGGAAGTAAAGAGCCATTTGAATTGACTTGTGGCCTCCTAAGAAAGTACCTTGGGGGGGGCAAATATACTAAAGTGTATATGGCTGGAACATCCAAGGGGGGTAGTTGTGCTATTATGTTCGGCTTGTTGTTCAATGCAGATAAAGTGTTCTCTGGAGCTTGTCAGTACCATATAGGTACTTACTTAAATACCCCCGATCATTATCCAATATTTGAGAGTATGATGGGCAAGGGAGCATCAAAAAACGAGGAGGCAATACTTAATGGCGAAATGCCTGCTATTATAGAAAAGTCCAGCGGTACAAAAACTACAATCCACTTGTTATATTCCAAACAAGAACATACCTATGAAGAAGATATTAAGGACTTGCTGGATGATTTAAAGAAGAATAATATAAGCGTTGTAGAAAAAGAAGAATACTTCACAGAACATGGAGATGTAGGCTATTACTTCATTCCTTTTGTGAAGTCTATTATTGGTAACTGATATGATTTGCTATATTAATAGATCCACGGTTGACTACGATATTCGTCTGCAAAAGTACGTACAAGCTTGTCAGGAGACGAATACACCATATTGTGTGATTGGATGGGATAGATTAAAGAATTGCTCCAAAGTTTTTCCTAATGAGTTCCAATATCACGCTTACGCTCCTTACGGGAATGGTCTTAAGAGTTTGTTCCCTTTAATTGGGTGGGTGTTTTTTGTGTTATTTCATCTGTTTAAGTTAAGAAAATCATATCGTGTAATTCATGCTTGTAATATTGAAAATTATTTAGTGGCTTTTCCAGCAAAATGGTTTGGAAAAAAGGTGATACTGGATATCTACGATTCGACAGAATCAATGATTGAAACACGGGTAGCAAAAAAATGCGACGCTTTAATTCTTCCAAGCAATCACCGTTTAGAACAAATTAACGTTAGAAGAGAGGAACTTAAGCGCTATCTTGAAGTAGAGAATGTTCCAGTCTTTCATGAAGGGGTGACAAAGAAAAATATGCCGGAGTTTCCTAATAAAATTCACCTTTCATATGTTGGTGTAATGCAGAGGGAAATTCGTGGTATCGAGAATGTTTTACATCTTGTAAATGAAGACAATCGATTTGTATTAGATATTGCAGGGACGGGTGATGGCCTAGATAAGGTAATTGAGGAAATGTCTAAGAAGAATGATAGAATTAAGTACCATGGGAAGGTTAATTACAAGACGGCTCTTGATTTGATGAGTGGTAGTGATTTTATTGTTGCTTTGTATTATCTGAATTGTCCGTCACATAAATATGCATCACCAAATAAGTATTACGAATCGTTATATCTCGGAAAACCTGTGATTACAACAAAGGGTACTTTAGTAGGAGAATCCGTAGAAGAGTGTAATACGGGTTATGTAATAGAAGACACAAAAGAAGCACTTGCAGCCATTTTTAAAGATGTGGAGCTGTCTTTATTTAGGAAGGAATACGACATTAAAGTTCATAATTGCGAGAACAGATGGGCTGATGTTTATTCTTCTTATTTTAATGATGTTACGAAGGGAGCTTATCTCGAACTAATACGTTCGTTATATTAATATTAAATGAATACAAAGAGAACTAAAATCATCCGTGCAGCGACTACAGATCTATCTATTGATTTCTGCCGTGATGTAATGATAAAGATGAGAGAGAAGAGGTACGAGATGGTAGCGCTATCATCTCCCGGTGATTATTTGACTAAACTCAATAAAGAGGATGGTTTTAAGACCATCGAGGTCCATATTGAACGGCGGATTTCTTTATGGAATGATATTAAGTCTCTTTTCAATCTGATAAGAGTTTTTCGTAAAGAAAAGCCAGACGTAGTCCATTCTATCACTCCAAAGGCAGGCCTTCTATGTATGATCGCTGCTTGGCTGGCCAAAGTTCCTATCAGGATTCACACTTTTACAGGACTTGTATGGCCTACTGCTACGGGATTGTCAAGAAGAATATTGATGACAACTGATTGGTTGACATGTGCATGTGCAACGCATATAATACCGGAAGGAGAGGGCGTGAAATCAGATTTGCAGAAGCATATCACGAAGAAACCAATGAAGGTGTTAGGATTTGGAAATATCCAGGGTATTGACCTTGCTCGTTTTGATCCATCGAAAGTCTCCAAAAGAGAGAAGGATAATGACGAATTTGTATTCCTTTTCGTTGGAAGAATTGTGGGAGATAAAGGTATAAATGAAATGGTTTGGGCGTTTACTCAACTTCATCAGGAGTATCCGAAAACAAAACTTAGATTGGTGGGGGATTACGAACCAGAACTTGACCCTCTTGATCCAGAAGCCGATAAAGAGATTAGAGGCAATACCGCTATTGAAACGAAGGGCTCTCTCTTCAATGAAGATTTGGTTAGAGCATATGCGGAAGCCGATTGTTTCGTGATGCCTAGCTATCGTGAAGGATTCCCTAATTCGGTTTTAGAGGCCGGAGCAATGGGATTACCGCAAGTGGTAACTGATATTAATGGTTCACGCGAGATAGTTACAGATGGTTTTAATGGCTTGATTGTGCCGTCAAAAGATAGAGAGTCGCTTTACAATGCTATGCGATTGATATATCAAGATAATTCATTAAGAGAAAAACTAGCTAATAATGCACGCGACTCAATTGCACGGAGGTTTGAACGTTCTTTTGTTCAACAATGCCAGATAGATTTTTACGAGGAGATATTAAGTAAATAACAGCATTTATGTATAGACATTTCTTTAAAAGATTTTTTGATTTCACTTTGACCCTGATTGGCTTAATTGTCATTTCGCCAATAATGTTGTTATTGTGTTTGTTGGTAAAGATTAAGTTAGGGAGTCCGGTTTTCTATAAGCAGATTAGGATAACTAAGGATGAGAAGCCATTCTGGATCATGAAGTTTAGAACGATGTCTGATGCTAGAGATGCTGATGGGAATTTGCTTCCTGACGAAGAGAGATTTACAAAATTTGGGGATTTTCTAAGAAATTCCAGTTTGGACGAACTTCCGGAATTGTTTAATGTACTAAAGGGGGAGATGAGTCTTGTTGGGCCACGTCCCTTATATACTGAATACTTACCTTATTATACTAAAGAAGAAAGTCTTAGACATACTGTTAGGGCGGGAATTACTGGTTTAGCCCAGATTAATGGGCGTAATTTGTCAAAATGGGATGAAAGGTTTTCATTTGATGTGAAATATGTTAAAGAATTATCCCTGTGCAATGATATTAAGATTTTATGGCGTACATTTTTTAAAGTCGCTAGTCAGGAAGATATTGGGCAGCCTTCAGTAGAAGAGGAGTTGCCATTGAATTTAGCAAGAGAGGTGATGCAGGAAGATAAGGTGGAACTTGTCAAGTCAATTAATAAGAAATATGGCAAAACAGATACCTATATCCAGGAAATAAGGGAAATAGGTGGTGATTATTCTATTAGTGAGGCAGACTCAAAGAAAAATGCCACTATATGTAAAATCTTTGATGGTTGGAATGCACAATACATCTCCACTTGCAGAAGTGCAATTAAAGAAATACTAGATGAGAATAGTTCGAGTTTCACCAACAAAGTAGCTCTTGTACCTTCTTTTACTTGCCATGTATGTGTAGAACCCATTGTTGAAAAAGGTTATAAAGTTTATCCATATCCGATTAATCGTGATATGACAATTAATACCAGTGGACTACTTAATTATGTTTCAAAATACAATCCTTCAGTTATCTTAGTTCATTCATATTTTGGATTCAACACTCTTAGTGCAGCTACTGAATGCCTGGAGGAGTTAAAGAATAAGGGGGTACTTCTTATTGAAGACCTCACTCATGGAATGTGGGGCGAATTTGAGCACTTGAATGTACCATATCATATTGGAAGCATAAGGAAATGGTTAGAGATACCAGATGGCGCGTTTGTATGCGGACTAAAGAAGGATTTGTCTAAGTTAACTGAAGACTCATCTCTGGTTAAAGCTACAGTTTCGGAGGACGCAAATACGATGACAGCCCTAAGTGTATTTATGAAGAGATGCTGAATGACAAAAGATTTGACGGTTTCAGGATAGTGTGGGCATTTATGCACCCGGAGCAGCATGATATCCCTCGTGGTGAAAAAGTGAAGACAGACACCTTGGCCTATTACAAGACTCTGCTGAAGGCCCGATGCTGGATTACCAATAGCACGATGGAACGTGGTTTGAGCTTTAAGCAAAATAATGTGTTTTACTACAACTCGTGGCACGGAACACCTATAAAACTGATGGGCAGTGACATTAACAAGGATAACAAGTCGTTTGGTTCAAAGGGACATGGCTGTCCATATGATGTGTTCTGTGCACAGAGCCAGTATGATGCAGACATCTTTGCAAGAAGTTTTGGAGTGCCTGAAAAGGCAATGAAAATCATTGGCCTGCCTCGCAACGATGAACTTGTGAACGACGCAGGTGAGGAGCGCAGGAATAAGATTAAGACAGAATTGGGCATTAACCGTGACAAGAAGGTTATTCTCTATGCACCCACTTTCCGTGAATATACGAAAGATGAGAATCTGAATTGTGTTATGGCCCCTCCGATTAATCTCAAACTATGGGAAGAAAAGCTCGGCAGGGATTACGTGTTGCTTTTCCGAGCTCATTATGAAGTGGTAAAGGTAATGAATGTAACATCTAACGAATTTGTAAGAGATGTTTCTGCATATCCCGTGCTAAATGAACTAATGATTGTCTCTGACATACTTATAAGCGATTATTCGAGCATCTATTTCGACTATTCAGTGATGGATAAGCCCATGCTATGCTTTGCTTATGATTACGATGAATACCAGAGCAAACGAGGCATGTACTTTGATGTCCGTAAGGAACTGGAATGCACGGACATGGATACAGAGGATAAGGTCATCCAAGAGATTCTCTCAATGGATTTGGAAAAACGAATAGCTGTCACAAGGAGTTTCAGAGATAAGTATGTGACGAGTTTCGGGACAGCAACGAAGCAGTCTCTTTACCTGATATATGAAGGAATAAAGAAATAATGGCAGACAAGATTAAGATAATTAGAGCGACTACAGTCCCTGAGTCATTGGAATCCTTTTGCGTAGGGATGCTGAGGGAATTGTCGGAGAAATATGAGGTGATAGGATTGTCATCTCCAGGCAAGGAACTTGAAGAGGTCGCTCAGAGAGAAGGCGTGAGAACTATTGCAGTGCCGATGGAACGGCATATCTCGCTGTTGCGAGATATTAAAGCACTAATGAAGTTGGTGAAGATCTTTAGAAAAGAGAAACCAACGATGGTGCATTCCATGACTCCAAAGGCAGGTTTGCTGTGCATGATTGCGGGGGGGTTAACAAGGGTTCCTGTCAGGGTACATACCTTCACAGGACTTGTTTGGCCTACATCGACAGGTCTTAAGAGGAAGATTCTGATGACAACGGACAGACTGACCTGTGCCTGTGCCACCCATGTCATTCCTGAGGGTGAGGGTGTAAAAACTGATTTGCTTAGTCATGGGATTACGAAGAAGCCTATCAAGGTACTTGGATATGGTAACGTGAAAGGCGTAGATATGATGGCTTGCTTTCGTAGAAAAGAGGTTATGGAGATTGTCAATCAGAAAGCACTAAAGTCTCAGACTTTTACGTTCTTGTTCGTGGGACGAATCGTAAGAGATAAAGGCATCAATGAGCTATGTCAGGCAATGGATAGGCTGTCTGGTCTTGCTCGTGTCAGGTTATGGCTGGTCGGTAACTATGAAGACTCACTCGACCCAATTTCAGAGAACTCGAGGGATATTATAAAGAATTGTAAAGCTATAGAGTGGGTTGGGCCAAAGTTTGGTGATGAACTGCTTGCTTATTATGCAGCCAGTGATTGCTTCGTATTTCCGAGTTATCGAGAGGGATTCCCCAATACAGTTCTTGAAGCTGGAGCAATGGGGCTTCCAAGTATCGTAACGGACATTAATGGTAGTCGTGACATTATCTGCCAAGGAGAAAACGGCGTTATTATTCCGTCAAAAGACAGCAATGCTTTGTTTGACGCCATGTTGAACATGATGAAAGATAAGTCTATGCGAGAACGTATGGCAGGGAAAGCCAGGGAGATGATAGCATCGAGATTCGAGCAGAGCTATGTCAGAAAGTGCCTGTATGAATTCTATGACGAGATATTGCCAAACGGATAGTTCAGACCTATTCTTTGTCCTACTGAGAAATACACTGTGGGAGGACAGAAAACAGATACCAGCTGAGCTTTCTGAGGCGGAATGTCTGAGATTGTTCGCCATGGCAGGAAAACAGGCTGTGGCTGGGTTGGTGTTTAATGCTCTTACGGACAACAATGTCAAGATGCCCAGCCAGAAGGTTTTCGAGGCTATCGGATTATTGGAGCAGATTAAGCAGCAGAACATAAAAGTAAGTCAGGGAGTATGCAGGTTGAACGAACTATTCACAAAGACCAATGTAGCCTATGTGGTTGTAAAAGGTCAGGCTGTGGCATCATACTATCCAGAACAACTACTTAGACAATCTGGCGTCATAGACTATTATTGTAACAATGATAACTTTGAGAGTTCCTGTGTAGCATAAAGAAATGGATGGGGCATTCATGCTGACCGCGAAGACTCAGACTATCATATACATTTCGACCACGGAGGTGTAACCTTTGAAGGTCATTTCAATCTGGTAAGACTATATAATAAGAGGAAAGAAAACTATTGGTGTCAGATACTTGCAGAAGATAAAGGTGTCTTCGTTAATATAGATGGTCAAGAAATACCTACACTTTCAGCAACACTACATGTGCTGTATGTTTTCCTACACCTGTTCAGCCATCTGATGAAGGTTGGTGTTGGCTTGCGCCAGTTCTGTGACATGGCCGTAATGCTGCATTATGCGAAAGGAGATATAGATATGTGCGCCTTGCGCGCAGACCTTCAGACTTTGGGAATGGAAAAGGCATGGCGGGCATGTGGCAGCATCCTCGTAGATTACCTTGCCTTGCCGGAAGAGGAACTTGGATATTGTTGCGGATGGATGTGGCACGAGATATTTGTTAGAGTATGCAGAAAGTTATATGATTAATTTTTATAATATATTTCCCTGTATTCAAGGAAATAGGGTGACGGCCCTACTTGGTGCGGGGGCTCCAATGGAGCTATTTGTAAATGGCGACAGGCCCTCAACAAAAAACATCACGCTTTCAATGTTACAACCTAAACCAACAAAGTTTATCAATGGGGTAGAGGTGGATGTAGACCTGATAGTTGATATTTTTAATCAGTTATGTACGTGTTATCGCCCGAATGGTCTTAATCCGGCTGATGACAACAGTGCAGGGAAAGCGCACTTTGAGATACTTTTTCACATAGTTGAGGAACTTACAACCTATTATTGGAGCTCCCAAGCCGGAACTGCTCAGAAATATGTCGCACCATTTGCGAATTTCATCAACGGGGTGAACATAAACTACGATGTAGAAGACCTATATGCTTCGTCACGCCATATCATAAAGAAAATTGGTGAGGCGGTGAATCGATATGATGCACATTTTCATCAGGCCGAAAATGACTGGTATAGAAATTTTTGGAGTGCTAAAAGGATGAGATGGGATGTGTTTAACCTGAACTATGACACAACTATCGAGCAAAGTCTTGGCACTTATGAAGATGGTTATGACTATATAATAGATCAAGAGGGGTTTCAAAGGTTTAACATTAATAAACTTATCTACAACAAACAGCGTTTATCAACAGTCAATCATATACATGGCTGCATCTTATATGGCCCAGACAGATACCAAAACCCGAACCATGATGTATACGAGTATGAGAACAATGATTTGTACAAGTGGCCGGACTATCAGACTGCATTTGACAAATGGAGCGGACATGCTGGTGGTGGCAATAGAGCGCAGGACGGGCAGGAAATTGTGCAAGGCCCGATTATAACAGGGTTAAGCAAGACTGACAAAGTCACATGCCTGCCATACGATATATATCGATACAATTTCAATCGCAGAATCCAGAAGAATAACAGCTTGCTGATAGTCGGTTACTCATTTGGTGATAAATACATCAACAATATGTTTTATCGTATGTCTCAAATACACGGAGATAATAAGCGGGTGGTGCTTATTGACTTCTGGAATATGCAGACGGTCTATGAGGAATTATACAGAGACCCAGGATATCCTGCAGATGTGTCTGATAGTGACTTAACTCCCCGATTTTTCGAGCAGTTTTTTACTCTCAACTATGGAAATGATGAAGCATTGATGTTCATCAAGCGTGTTGTTCACCATGACCATGATATCTGGCATCATTTTGACAAACTATCGCTTACAGCCCCGATGGTTTCAGATAATGGTCAGCTTATGCTGTTCATTGGTGGTTTCAAAACTGCTGTCACGCATTATGGAGATAGAATTCAAAAATTTCTTGGATTATAAACCCTGAATAATGTATAAGCATTTTTTTAAAAGATTCCTTGATTTCTGGATTGCACTGATAGTATTGATAATCATCTCGCCCATACTGTTGGTGATAACTATCTGGTTGCACTTTGCCAACAAAGGAGCGGGGGCTTTCTTCTTCCAGGAGCGTCCTGGTAAGGATGGGAAGATATTCAAGGTGATTAAGTATAAAACGATGACAGACGAAAGGGATGCGAATGGTAACTTGCTTCCCGATGAGGTACGTTTAACCAAAGTTGGTAGTTTTGTTCGTAGTACATCAATAGATGAATTACCACAGTTGATAAATGTGCTGAAAGGTGATATGGCTCTTATTGGCCCAAGGCCTTTGTTGGTACAATATCTCCCTTTATACAGTAAGGAACAAATGAGGAGGCACGATGTTCGCCCTGGTATAAGCGGTTGGGCTCAGTGTCATGGTAGAAACAAAATAAGCTGGACGGAAAAGTTTAAACTTGATGTGTGGTATGTGGATCATCTTTCGTTGATGACTGATCTAAAGGTGATATTTATTACAATTAAAAAGGTGTTGTTCAGAGAGGACATCAACTCTGATAATGATGCCACGATGGAGGATTTCGATGGGACAAATTGATTATAGAATACTAAAGGGGCTTGATGAGAAGTATGGCTCGCCATTTTACATCATGAATCCTGAACAGTACAAGAAGAATATCAATGACTTTCTGAATGCTTTCAAAAGAAAGTATGATAAGGTGATTGCCGGTTATTCATTTAAGACCAATTATGTGCCATCTCTATGCAATATAGCAAAGGGCGAGGGTTGTGTAGCAGAGGTGGTCTCGGATATGGAATATGCATTGGCTGAGAAAATCGGATTTGATAAGATAATCTTTAACGGTCCGATAAAGCGCACTCCCATTCTTTATCATGCTTTAGAGCATGGTGCATTGGTTAACCTTGATAGCGAATATGAGGTTGAACTTGTTTGCAAATATAAACAAGAACATCCAAACGCTGAAGTTAGCGTTGGTATGCGTATTAATATCAACCTGACGGATGCAAATGGTAACAGTACCATCCAATGTGGGTTAAGATTTGGACGTTTTGGATTCCCTGATTCTATTCTTGGATCTAATATCGAGAAACTTCGCTCTGCAGGTATCAAGATAATTGGGCTACATGGTCATACATCAACTTCGGATAGGGCAGTACTGAACTATAAGATTATCACACAGCACATGTTGGCTGTATGTGAAAAGTATCAGTTGAACGAGTTAGAATACTTTGACATAGGTGGCGGCTATTTTGGAGCAGCACCAACAGGCATGGATTTGACGGGAAGACCCAAATACGAGGATTATGCTGATTGTGTACTTGGTGAGACCATGAATAACGAATGGTTTATGAAGCATAAACCTTATATTGTGATTGAGCCAGGTTCTTCTGTCGTATCCAACGTGTTTAATTATTACACCAAGGTTTACCAGAATAAGAAAGTTGGTAAGGTAAATTTTGTGATGGTGGATGGTTCTGTGTTTGATGTTAAACCCACCATGCATGCCAACAATCTGCCACATGAGGTATTTATGGGCAAAGAAACAGAAGAAACATATATCTGCGATGTGGTAGGCTCTACCTGTATGGAGAAAGATGTGATGCTTAAAGAAGTGGAACTGCCCAAACTGGAGGCAGGTGACTATATACAATTCCGCGGAGTTGGCGCATATACTATCTGTTTGACACCTACTTTTATTAACTATCTGCCCCCCATCTTGATGGAGGAAAATGGCGATTTTGTAGAAGTGAGAAGAAGACAAAACATTGAAGATATTATCCAGATATATAACTTTTAGAACATATGAATATTTTATTTACTTGCGCAGGTCGTCGCACTTATCTCCTGAAGTACTTTAAGGAGAATATGTCCGCAGAGGACAAGGTGGTAGCTACTGATATGCAGCTATCAGCACCAGCACTACAGGCTGCTGATATTAAAATTCAAGTACCCGCTGTGTATGACCCTAAGTATATAGACATCACTCTGAATATCTGTAAAGAACAGAAGATAGATGCTCTGTTGTGCCTGAATGATTTGGAATTGCCTATACTTGCAGAGAATAAAGCAAAGTTCGAGGCTATAGGAGTTACAGTCATTGTTTCTGACCCTGAAGTGATAGATATTTGCTTTGATAAATTTAAGACTGCTCAGTGGGTGGAATCTATTGGACTGAATGCTCCTAAAACATACGTGACTCTGGCATCTGCTAAAGAGGCTTTGGCTAAAGGTGAAATCGCTTTTCCACTTTTCATGAAGCCTCGATGGGGTTCTGGATCTATTGGATTGGAAACTATTGAAGATATGGAGGAACTGGATATTTACTATCACCTGTTGATGAAGAAAATCAAGAAGACTATCCTTGCAACCGCTTCTGTTGGTGATGAGTATATTATGATTCAGGAGAAACTGACTGGAAAGGAGTTCGGTCTTGATGTGATGAATGACCTTCAAGGAAATAATGTGGCTGTTTCTGTTAAGCAGAAGTTGGCTATGCGTGCAGGAGAGACTGATAAGGCGATAACAGTTGATATACCTGAGGTCTATGAGATGGGGCGCAAGATAGGCGAGAATCTGAAGCATATAGGAAATCTGGATGTGGACATTATGCAGAGAGCCAATGGTGACTATTGTGTTTTGGAGCTGAATCCGAGATTTGGAGGTGGCTATCCGTTCTCATACGAAGCTGGTGTGAATATGCCTAAGGCAATCATACAGTGGGTGAAAGGAGAGAAAGTAGATGCTGTAATCTTGAAACCAGAGATTGGAAGGATGTTCGCAAAGAATGACTATTTGATGGAAATCATATAGGTAATGATTCAATTGTAATATTGAAAGAGATGACTTTTAATACTTTCATTTTTTGGTTGGTATTTCCCTGTATATTTATAGTATATTGGGCACTACCAGACCGAGTTGGGGGGGGCAATTTATGTAAAGAGGAAATTCGTCCAAGAAATTGGTTCCTTATCCTCGCAAGTTACCTTCTGTATGCAAACTGGAAACCGGCATATACGCTGATTCTTTTAGCAATCACGCTTTTGACCTATTGGGGGGCACGTTATATTGACGCAAAAGAAGAGCGCCGCAAACGGGGAATCGTCTTCACCTTTGCAACATTGGTATTGGTCCCGCTGCTGGTTTTTAAGTATTACAACTTCGTAAACGAAAGTGTTTGGATTCTGTTGTCGTCATGTGGCCTTCGCTATGAACTTCACGGATTGAACTGGGCAATTCCTGTTGGAATTTCATTCTATACCTTCCAGGCATTGGGTTATTTGTTTGATGTATATTATGGGAAAGAGAAGGCTGAAAAGTCATTTGTTGATTATGCGTTGTTCGTATGCTTCTTCCCGCAGATTTTTTCTGGTCCAATCAGTAAGGCAGGGGAGTTGGTGCCGCAGATAAAAGAAAAACGAGTATTCAAGTATGAGCAAAGTGTACAGGGACTGAAGCTTCTGCTTTGGGGTATGTTCCTCAAGTTGGTGTTGGCTGACCGTCTAGGGTTATATGTGGATAAAGTAGTAGCTGATTACGCAATGTATAGTGGTCCTACATGTGTACTGTCCGCTATCTTCTACTCACTACAGATTTATGGTGACTTTGCCGGATATTCCTTGATGGCAGTGGGTGTGGCCAAGTTGATGGGATTTGACCTCATCAATAACTTTAGTAGGCCGTATTTTTCGGTAAGCATCACGGACTTTTGGCGTAGATGGCATATCTCATTGTCTCGTTGGCTGAAAGATTACGTGTACATTCCTATGGGTGGTAGCCGTTGCTCAAAGTTGCGCAATTATTGGAACATCTTTGTGACCTTCCTTGTAAGTGGTATTTGGCATGGGGCCAACTGGACATACATTGTCTGGGGTGTCATTCATGGTGTGGCTCAGATAATTGAAAAGGCTTTAGGACTGAACAATAAAGAGTCTAATGATATTTGGAGGTTTGTGCGTATTGTTGTCACTTTTGCCATTGTAACCTTAGCTTGGGTGTTCTTCCGGATGCCAACCCTTGGAGATGCAGTGGCTTATGTGGGTCATTCATTCAGTGGCTTTGGAATTCCAGAAGTGCTGTCTGTTACCAATTTCGCAATTTATTTGATGGCCATAGCAATTGTTTTGTTCAAAGAATCACGTGAGGAATTTTTCCCAAAGAAGTTCCGTTTCTTGAACAATCGATATGTGCGTTGGGCTGAATATGTTGTAATCTTCTGCTTGATACTGCTCTGTGGAGCATTGGATAGTGGTTCATTTATCTATGGGAGTTTCTGATATGAAGAAGTTTTTGATAAACATAGCAATATTCTTCGCAATAGTAGCTGTTGTGGATTTCTCCATAGGTAAAGTGTTCCATTGCATACAAGCAAGGGCTGGTGGCAGAACTGGGGCTGAGTACTATGTTTGTGAGAAAGCCACAGAGGATGTCATCATCATGGGCTCTTCACGTGCATCACATCACTATGTGCCCAAGATTATCTCTGAAAAGTTGGGGATGAGTTGTTTCAATGCTGGACAGGATGGCAATGGTATTATTCTGCAGTATGGCAGATGGAATATGTTGATTGAGAGAAATACCCCAAAATTACTGATATATGATTTGACAATGGATTTTGATCTTGCGAGAAATGATAATATGACTTATGTGGATAGATTGAAACCGTTTTGCGATGATGCAGCTGTTCGTAATTATGTCGCTTCGATTTTTCCTATGGAAAGATTTAAAACTTTATCCAGCATGTATTGCTACAATTATAAGTTTATTGAGATGGCTTTTGATTGGTTAGGAAAAGGGGACTTCAAAAAGACGGGCGGATACATTCCACTTAGTGGTCACATTCGTAATGAAATTGTTGGAAAAGGGCAACCTAAGAAGATTCATTCTATAGAGGCGGATTCTGTTAAACTGTTTTATTTGGAGAAACTTGTGAAGGAAGCTAGTGAAAGAGGTATTCAAGTCCTTCTTGTCGTTTCACCATCATGGAAGGGTGGAAACCTTGCTGTTGATGCTTATTCCTGTATTAGAGCCATGGCGGGAAAGTATGGTGTTCGTTATTTCGAGTATATCAACTCTGATATATGTGAAGAGCCGGACAACTTTGAGGATTCTTCACATTTAAATGAAAAGGGGGCAAAGAGCTTCACAGAAGACTTAGTGTCAAAGATATAGTAATGAGATCTGAAAAAGTTACCAAAGCGTTTCTTGCATTGGTGAGAGCAGGCCTTTGGAATGATGTCGAATCTGTGGGTGTACGATATCAAGGATTCGCGAAACCTGTAGATTGGAACGATATCTATCAATTGGCTGAAGAGCAGTCTGTTCAAGGGCTGGTGCTGCAAGGGATTGATAGTTTCAAGATTCAAAATCCAAGATTCAAGATACCACAAGAGCTGTTGCTGCAATGGATTGGTGAGGTGCAGCAGATAGAGCAGCGTAATGTTGCAATGAATAAGTTTATTGCTAGACTTTCTCAAAAATTGAGGAATCAAGGAATTTATTCAATTTTAGTAAAAGGACAAGGGATTGCTCGATGCTACGAAAAACCACTTTGGAGAGCTGCAGGTGATATAGATTTGTTCCTCAATGGAGATGATTATAATAAAGCAATTGATTTCTTAACACCTTTAGCAAATGAAATTGCAGATATCACAGATGAAACTAAGCATTATGCATTGAACTTTAGATCATGGGAAGTTGAATTGCATGGAACTTTACATAGTCAGCTTAGTGAAAAGATTGACAATACAATCGATAGAATCCAAGAGAACACTTTTAAGTATGGTGAAGTAAGGACCTGGTGTAATGAAGGCATAGAAGTGTTTTTGCCTTCTCCAAATAATGATGTTCTATTTGTTTTTATTCATATCTTACAGCATTTCTTTTTTGGAGGTATAGGGCTTAGGCAATTATGCGATCTTTCTCGCTTATTATGGACATATAGATATAATATTGACCATGATTTACTCAATAAACGATTAACAATGATGGGGGTGATGACCGAGTGGAAAGCATTTGGTTGTGTTATTGTTGATGTGTTGGGACTTCCACAAGAAACATTTCCTTTTTATGACAGATTATATCTTCATAAATCAGATAGAATTATATCATATATATTAGAAGTTGGGAACTTCGGACATAATAAAGATATAAGTTATCAGAAAATGCATCCTTCAATTGTTAGGAAGATAATTACATTTGGAAGGCAGGCTAAAGATAGCATTAAATTGAGCTTGATCTTTCCAATAGATGCTCCGTGGTTTTTATTTAATTATTTTGTCAGAGGAAGTAAAACAGTGCTTGATGGAGCATAATTGTGGCTTCTTCTTGCTTTTATAGCCTTAATAAGAGGTTGAATTATTAGATGTTGGGGATTAGGGAAGAGCTTAAATTATATCAGGTGCTATTGTTAAATAACGTACCGGACTATATATATGAAGGATTGCTTTCGATACTTTGTTTCGGTGCAATTTTACTTCTTGCGATAAAAAAAAGAAAATCTTTGAGATGTATAGCAAAGTTGTTACTTTTTGAATATATCTTTCTAATTTACTGCTCTTTTTTTCTTTTTAGAATAACCAAGGATGAACAAGCGTTCAATTATATACCTTTTTGGAGTTATGACAAACCAGAGCTTTTGCTTGAGAATATTATGAATGTTGTGGTGTTTGTGCCGGTAGGATTACTCTTGGGATGTGCCTTTAGTGGAATGAAATGGTGGAAAACCTTACTGATAGGAGCGGTTTTTTCTGTTTTAATTGAAATCTTCCAACTAGTATTTAAAAAAGGTTTTTCGGAAATAGATGATGTGATGCATAATACACTGGGATGTTTGATAGGCTTTGGGATATATGCACTGGCTCGTTATGGATATGAAAGAATTTGTAAGAGGAGTGTAGGACCATTGGTTGAAACATAGTTCAATATGATTATAGATACAATACTGCTTGACAAAGTTAGTGAGCAGGCCAAAGCATCTCCAAGGCTTAGAATGAACTACAACTTTCATCAGAGTCTTGACGAGAAGTGCCATAGGTTTCTGAATGCGGTTGAGCCTGGGACAAAGGTTGAGATTCATCTACATCCAACAAAAGATGAGACGTTTGTGATACTTCGAGGGAAGGTTAGAGTGACTACCCATAGGGATGACGGTTCAATAATTAAAGATGTTGTGCTTTGCCCTGAAGAAGGACGATATGGTGTGAATATTCCGAAGGGCGTGTGGCATACGATTGAAGCGATGGAGCCACATAGCGTGATTTTCGAGTGTAAAGAGGGGCCATTTGTGGAGCATGAGGTGGATGGGATACTGGATGTGACAAAATTTAAATAGATATAGTATATGGAAAGAAAAAGAATCTACTTGTGTTTAGCGCACATGAGCGATGAAGGTATAGAACAAAAGTATATCAAAGAAGCTTTTGATACGAACTGGGTGGTGCCCCTGGGACCGAATGTGAACGGGTTTGAGAAGGACCTCGAAGAATTCGTCAATCAAAATGGAAAAATTGAAAGATTGAAGAATGGAAGTCTTTCTAAGCGTGTGGTGGCGTTGTCGAGTGGTACGGCGGCGGTGCATCTGGGACTGTTGGCTGCTGGCGTGAAGGCTGGTGACGAGGTGATCGTACAGAGCTTTACGTTCTGTGCTTCTACGCATCCTGTGACTTATCTGGGGGCTACACCTGTGCTGGTGGATTCGGAGCCGGACACTTGGAATATTGACCCGGAGCTGTTGGAAGAGGCTATTAAAGACCGTATTGCCAAGACGGGTAAGGCACCTGCGGCTATCGTGCCGGTGGCTTTGTATGGCATGCCGTATAAGGCTGACCGCATCATGGAGATTGCTAATAAGTATGGGATTCCTGTGGTGGAGGATGCTGCTGAGGGGTTTGGCTCCCGCTATAAGGG
>ODAI011638210.1_pt1 | contig 25511 bp, 19 predicted proteins | sample 1539321 | NCBI WGS metagenome assembly ODAI01 (sample SAMN02144231, study PRJEB22623) | gut metagenome | biome: sheep rumen | host: Ovis aries | place: New Zealand
ACCTTCTTTAAAACCATATTCTTTAAGAGCCTTATTCACCTGAGGAATGCGGCCTTCAAAATCTTCAAATAATGCCATTATATTCCTCCTATTCCTTTCTAGGGTCGATAAGTTTTACCATACCCTGATCAGCAGTTACACGACCATAGTGAGTACGTGCACCTTCGATAGCTTCCTGTGCAGGTTTTCCAGCCTTAAGAGCATCCATTAATTTACCAAAGTTGATACAGTTGTAACCAATAATCTGTCCATCTTTATCAACAGCACAAGTTTCTACATAACCTTCTGTCATTTCGAGATAGCGAGGACCTGTTTTGCGTGTAGCAAACATTGTTCCTACCTGAGAACGGAGGTTCTTTCCAAGGTCTTCAAGAGAAGCACCAACTTTAAGTCCACCCTTAGAATAAGCTGACTGAGTACGACCGTAAACAATCTGCATGAAAAGTTCGCGCATAGCAGTGTTGATAGCATCACAAACGAGGTCAGTATTCAAAGCTTCAAGCAAAGTTTTTCCGATAAGAATTTCAGATGCCATAGCAGCTGAGTGAGTCATACCAGAACAACCAATAGTTTCAACGAGAGCTTCTTCAATAATGCCGTCTTTAACATTAAGAGAAAGTTTACAAGCACCCTGCTGTGGGGCACACCAACCGATTCCGTGTGTAAAACCAGAAACGTCTTCAATTTTTTTTACCTTTACCCATTCCCCTTCTTCAGGAATTGGGGCAGGTCCATGATATGCGCCTTTTGCCAAAGGACACATATGTTCCACTTCTGCAGTGTATACCATGAAATGCTCCTTAAATATAGAGAAAAAAATTATGTGAAAGGAAAAACTCTGAAAGGAGTAAGCAGTATATCTTTTTGCAGATGCCTGCCAACGACTCATTAGCCACAATTAGTCATTTCCTTTTAGATAGAATCTTCCTATCTTTCCATATTAATATAGAAGAATATCGTTTTTTATTAGATTTATCAATCATAATTGACACAATATGAAACAATCATTAAACTAGGATTTGTTAGTATTACCTAACTGACTCATTAGCCACAATCAGTCATTTCTAAACAAAATTACCTGGAGGTTTTAGAAAAAAAATGTTGAATTGTATTGCAATTGACAAAGTAATTGGACGTGAAATTATTGATTCACGCGGAAATCCTACTGTAGAAGTAGATGCTATTCTTGAAAATGGCGTTCTTGGCCGTGCTGCTGTTCCTTCTGGAGCTTCAACAGGTGAAAACGAAGCACTTGAGCTTCGCGATGGTGATAAAAATCGTTTTGGCGGAAAAGGTGTTTTAAAAGCTGTAGATAACGTAAATAAAATTATTGCACCAGCATTAAAAGGTTTTAACGTATTTGAACAGCGTGCCATTGATAATAAAATGTTAGCTCTTGATGGTACACCTACAAAGAGCAAACTTGGTGCAAACGCTATTCTTGGTGTTTCACTTGCAGTTGCTCAGGCCGCAGCAAAGGCTCTTAATATTCCTCTTTACCGCTACATTGGTGGTACAAACGCTCACATTATGCCAGTTCCTATGATGAACATTATCAACGGTGGTGCTCACTCAGATGCTCCTATTGCATTCCAGGAATTTATGATTCGTCCTGTTGGAGCAAAATCAGAAAAAGAAGCAATCCGTATGGGAGCAGAAGTTTTCCATGCTTTAGCAAAACTTTTGAAAGGTCGTGGACTTTCTACAGCTGTTGGTGATGAAGGTGGATTCGCTCCAAAATTCAATGGAATTGACGATGCCTTGGATTCAATTGTTCAGGCAATTAAAGATGCAGGCTATAAGCCAGGTGATGATGTAAAAATTGCTATGGACTGTGCTGCATCTGAATTCTCAACAGAAAAAAATGGTAAGTTCTACTACAACTATAAACAGCTTTCTAACGGAGCTCCAAAAGATCCAAACGGAAAAGAATTGGATGATGAAGGACAGATTGCTTATCTTGAAGAACTTATTAACAAATACCCTATCGATTCTATTGAAGACGGTCTTGATGAAAATGACTGGGAAGGCTGGAAAAAACTTACAGCTAAAATTGGTGACCGTTGCCAGTTAGTTGGTGATGACTTGTTCGTAACTAATGTTAAGTTCCTTGAAAAAGGAATTAAGATGGGAGCAGGAAACGCTATCCTTATCAAAGTTAACCAGATTGGTTCTTTAACAGAAACTCTTGATGCTATCGAAATGGCTCACCGCCACGGATACACAACTGTAACTTCACACCGTTCAGGTGAAACAGAAGACACAACAATTGCAGATATAGCAGTTGCAACAAACTCTGGACAGATTAAGACTGGTTCTATGAGTCGTACAGACCGTATGGCTAAGTACAATCAGTTGATCCGCATTGAAGAAGAACTTGGAGATGTAGCTTCTTACGGATATACAAAACTTCGCTAATCTCCGATAACTTTGACTAAAAAAAAGTCAGAACCGTTTTGGTTCTGACTTTTTTATTTTAAAGATTTATTGCTATTTTACTTATCTTTCTTAATTGGTTTTACAAAGAAAATTGAAAGACAAAGAGCAACAATATAAAGGCAACCAGTAACAATCAAAACATTCTGATAACCAGTTGGATTTACTTCAATTCCATGAAGCATAATTTTTTCACCAGTACGAGAAACAATTGCATTTGCCATCTGGTTTCCTGTAAGACCTGCAAAAGCCCATGCAGAAAGTGTAATTCCATGAATTGCAGAAATTGAACCCATTCCGTAGTGGTCAGAAAGTAAAGTTGGAACGTTAGAGAAGCCTCCACCATATCCTGCATTTACAATAAAGATCAAAGCAAGAACGAAGATGATAAGGAGAATGTTTCCATCACCTTTTGCAATACCCTTTGTAAAGAATACAATAGCTGTAAAGGCAATTGAAAGAATGAAGATTAATTTATAAACAGTATTACGGTCTTTCATGTGATCAGCCCAAGCAGAGAAACCAAGACGACCACCTGCATTAAAGATAGCTGAAATTGTAGAAATAATACCGACAGAACCTGCAAGGCCAATACATTTAACAATCATCTTTTCCTGAGAAATTAGAGCAAGACCACAAGTAATGTTCAAGTAGAACATAAGCCAGATACCTACATAAGAAATGATTGGTTCACGTTTAAGAGTAGCAATAATTCCTTCATCCTTAGATTTATTCTGTGGTTCAACCCAATCAGCAGGTTTAGCAAGAAGAAGGTGGCCTACAAACATCATTACAAAGTAAATAGCTGCAAGGATATAGAACATTTTGAAGATTTCACCATTCTGGTTGTCGCCAAGAAGTTTCTGCATAATTGGAGAAGCAATTGCTTTTGCGGCACCAAAACCTGCAACTGCAAGACCTGTAGCAAGGCCTTTTTTATCTTTGAACCAGAGCATCAAAGTCTTTACAGGAGAAAGATAACCTGTTCCCAAACCAATACCCATGATAAATCCGTAAGAAACATAGATGCCAACTAAAGCTAAAACACTATGCTGATGATTTCCACCATACCAGATAAAGAAACCTGTACCAGCCATACCTGCGGCAAAAGTAATTGTAGCAATCAGAGAAGATTTATGAATATTCTTTTCTACAAGATTGCCCAAGAAGGCAGCTGACATACCCAGGAAAAAGATGGCAAAAGAGAAAGCCCATTCAACGGCTCCTTTTGAAAAGCCAATATAATTAGCAATTTCCTGACTAAAGATTGACCAACAGTATACAGTACCTATACTGCAGTGAAGTAACAAAGCTGGAATAGCACCTCTAATCCACTTGTTTTGAATATTTTTCATATAAACTCCGTAAAAAAAGTGTGTTTTATATTTTATCATAAAATAAAAATTAATAAAATTATCTAGCAGATATTTTCTTTTTCATTTTGTTGTAAAAATAAGGTTTGACTAGTAAAATATAAAGGATAAGAGTTCCTGATGAAAAATAAATCCATAACAAAACTAACAAAATATCTTCTCGAATGGATCAAATCTAATTTGATTGCCCCTAGAGAACTTAAAATTAAAAGAATAAAAAGAAACAACCATTATTTATTGTTCTTTTCTGCTGCATTTGGACTTTTTGGTTTAACTTTTTCATTTGTAACTCTCTTAAAGAATGATTTTAAGTTTAATAAAGATATTTGGTTTGAGTTTAATTATTATGCCAGCTATATCTTTATGGCAGGAATTATTTTTCCATGGTGCTTTTATCTAAACAGGCATCCAGAAAAGATAGCATTAAAAGTAATTCAACCAATTCATTTTGGTCTTATTGCCTTTTTAACAAGTATTTTTCTAGTTTTCCAACATCAACCAACCTTAAATGCTTATATTATTCTTGTATGTGTAACTGTACTTTTACCAATTGCCTTTTTTATTGAACCAGTTATTTATGACCCTGTTGTTACAATTATGCTTGTTGCTATAAGTCCTAAAATTCATACACTTTTTGGCACAGGCACAATGATAAATAACTTTCTCTATCTTATTGTTTTAAATATTCTTGCCGTAAACCGTTGGCGCAGTGTTATCAGGGATTTTAATCACGAACAAAAGCTGGAAGAAAACATCAAAAACATAAAGAACGAAATTGCCCTTGCATCACAAGTTCAGAAGACTTTTTTTAAGCATAATAATACCAATTTTAAAGATTGGGCTATTGCTCATTACAATAAACCTATGACCGGTGTTTCCGGAGATTTTTTTGACATTTATAGTCATGATGATGAGCTGGAAGGAATTGGAATATTTGATGTTTCTGGTCATGGAATTGCTTCGGGCTTGGTAACCATGCTGGTAAAGAACATCATCAACAATGAGTTTCAGGAAGGTAAAAAGGATGATTTATTAATTGTTCTTGAAAGAATAAATCAAAGTGTTTTAGAAGAAAAAGGTGATGTAGAAAATTATCTAACTGGAATTCTTGTAAGGATTGATGGAGATAAAGTCAATTTTGTAACAGCAGCTCATTCACTTCCGATTTTATATAGAGCAATGGAAGATAAAGTAAGCTACATAGAACCTAACGGACAAAAGTCTTATGGTGCAATTGGAATGAAAAACGTTCCATCAAAATTTGCAGAATATTCAATAACTATGAATAAAGGTGATGAATTAATTTTCTTTACAGATGGAATTACAGATGCTACAAATGAAGTAAATAATTCTTTTGGAAAAGAAAGACTCTTAAAATCTGCAATGCGTAATGTTATAAGACCACTTTCAACTCAAATTGACTGTATCATTAGTGATGTAAAAACATTCTCTGCAAATGTTCCACAAAACGACGATATTACTTTGATTATTTTGGAAAAGAAATAATGCAGCTAAAAATCTAACAAAAAAGTGTACACATGCCACTTTTACGATAATAATCTATCAATTTTTCTATATCAGTCCTGCTGCAGTTAAAATCTTTTGCAAGACAATCCATACAAAGAAACTCTTTGGCTCCCCTGTTTACCAATTTGCGGTAAATGGCAATATCATCTGCAAATAATTCCTGACCACATCTAAAACAGGACTGATAATTTGATTCCGACATTTTTTACTGACGAACAAGCTTTGCTCTGAACATTAAAGAACCATGGCTTTCTACTTTAAAACAAAGTCTTTCTGTAAATTTACCAAGACTTTCATGTTTGTAACAGTCATAAACTTCAAGAGCACGTCCAGATGAATATGGAAGTCCAATATCATAAAGCTGCAAAGACATTTCTGCATTTTTGTCGGTAAAGTTGAACATTCCAATTGCATAGTCTCCACCACACAAAGGTTTAATAAGACTAAATACATTTTCTGGATTATTCCACTGACGAACACAGAAAGGTCCACGACATTCAGGATCCTGGTTAATTGCGATTACATCTTTATTAGTCAAAATCTCTTTTGCTTTTGCAGACATTTTTCTAACATCACAACCAATCATCAATGGAGAATTCATTATTGCCCACAAAGCAAAATGTGTCTGATATTCTACATCAGTACATCCACCAACGGCATTAATAAATTCATTATTGCTGCTTCCATGCATACCAACAACGAGCATATCCATATCATTGTGACAGAAAGGAGCCCCATAGGCCTGTTTATCAAGCTGACTTTTTGCAATATTGGCGATAGAAGTCCAGCTGTCCTGAATATCACCAGTTGAGCGGAAAAGATTTGCTCCTGCACCGCGAATCCAGGAATGAACGTTATCGCTACCCCAGTTGCAGGCAGAAAAAACTATATCACGACCACAGTTACGAAGAGCCATGCCCATTCGACGGTACAAAAGAGGACCATCTGCACTGGCAGGTTTATAACAGAAGTCGTATTTAAGATAGTCTACACCCCAGGAAGCAAATGTCTGAGCATCTACAAATTCATGTTCAAAACTTCCAGGATAACCTGCACAAGTATGAGTACCTGCACAGGAATACATACCAAACTTTAAGCCTTTAGAATGAACATAGTCAGCAACAACCTTCATTCCATTTGGAAATTTTTCATGATCAGGTACAAGACGGCCTTTTGAATCACGCTGTTTTTCGCTCCAGCAGTCATCAATTACGATATACTCATATCCTGCATCACGAAGTCCACTTTCAACAAAAAAATCAGCTGTTGTTTTAATTAACTCTTCATTAATATTCCAGGAAAAAGTATTCCAGGAATTCCATCCCATTGGTGGAAGGGCTGCTAAAGGCTTTTTCATATTTTTACTCCGTTGGACGTTTTTTGAGGTTCTTGCTTTCTGTAATAGCCTGACCTTCACCAACCTGCTGTTCCATCATAGCACGTACCTTGAGTGGAAGACCTGCAAGTGTGATAAAGCCCTGTGCATCTTTATGGTTGTAAAGTTCTCCAGTTGTGAATGAAGCAATTGATTCATTGTAGAGAGAATATTTAGAACCAGAACCAGCACCACGAACAGCACCTTTTACAACTTTTACTTTTGACCAGCCAGTTACATTTTCTTCTGCCTTGTCAATAAATGCCATACAAGAATCCATTAAAGTTGTGAACCATTTTCCTTCATAAATAAGGTCAGCCATTCTTAAAGAAACGTGCTGTTTGAAGTGGTAAGTTTCTTTATCAAGACAGATATGATCCATCATTCTGTGAGCGTAGTAAAGGATTGCTCCACCTGGAGTTTCGTAAACACCACGGCTCTTCATTCCTACGAAACGGTTTTCACAAATATCTACAAGACCAACTCCGTTACGTCCACCAATTACGTTCAATTCATTGAGGAGTGAAAGAGCGTCCATTTTTTTACCGTTCAAACCAACAGGAATACCCTTTTCCCAGTCGATTGTTACATATTCACCATCATTTGGAGCTTCTTCTGGAACAACAGTATTTTTAAGCATGTGCTTGTAGTTTGGTTCGTTTTCAGTTTTTTCAAGTTCAAGACCTTCGTGAGAAAGGTGCCAGATATTTTCATCGCGTGAGTATGACTGATCCTTCTTCATTGGAACTTCGAGTCCGCGGTCTTCCAGGAATTTAATTTCTGCTTCACGGCTGTCCATATTCCATTTATCATCACGCCATGCAGCAATTACTTTAATATCTGGAGCAAAAGCCTTAATAGCAAATTCAAAACGAACCTGGTCGTTTCCTTTACCAGTTGCACCGTGACAAATTGCAACAGCCTTTTCCTGGCGGGCATATTCTACTAAGATTTTTCCAATTAATGGACGAGCTGTTGATGTTCCTAAAAGATATTCATCTTCGTAAACAGCATTTGCTTTTAAAGCTGGCCATACATATTCTTCAATATATTCCTGTTTTGCATCTACAACATAGCAGGCAGCAGCACCAGTTTTAAGTGCACGAGATTTAATTGCATCCCAGTCATCACCCTGACCAACATCAATACAAACAGCGATAACATCATAGTTATAGTTTTCTTTTAACCAAGGAATGATAACAGTTGTATCAAGTCCTCCTGAATAAGCCAAAATTACCTTGTCTTTTGCCATATATAGCCTCCTGTGTAAGCCCGCCGGTCAGAGCGGGCGGTGTTCGATAGCAAAGCGTTAAAAAAAATTGCGACACAGCAATTTTTTAGCTTTACCACTAAAATGCATAAATATACAAAAAATATACAATTTTCCGTAAATATATGCAATATGAAATACAAGTAGAGATTACAATTCAAAAATGATTTTTTTGTAATTATCACAAGAAAGTTCCAGGTCTTTTACTTCTTTATCTTTTTGCAGATGGAGGATAAATGAATCATTTTTTTGCTCGAGAGACCAAATTGCTGCTTTATCATTGTTAAACTTTTTGATTAAGTGGGCTTTTATAAACTCGCCAAGCAGGAGATTTACTTTTTCCTTATGCAGATATCTTGTTTTTTTAGCAGAAAGTTCCTGCAAATACTTTTGACGGTTTTGCAAACATTCTTCGATTTCTGGAAAAGGATTATTTGGAAATTTTGCATCGGCAATTTTTACAAAATCACTACCAGAGCCCTGCATAAAAGAGCCCTTAATCTGGTTTTGAATATAAAGACGAAGCTTTACAGTATCACTTATAAAAAGTTCCCAAGTAACATATGATGAAGAATAATTTATATTCGCTTTTACTTCAGGATGCCTTCTTTCAAAATCTTCAAAAACTTCTTTACACTGCTCCATAGGAAGACCTTTTGCATTTGTCCTAACCATATTTTTATGGAGCATGTGTACTAAAATTTCCTTCCAGAAATCCGATTCTACATCATCATACATAATTTAAGCTGCCTTTTTCTTACTTAAAAGATTTGTAAATGAAGTATAAAGTAATGGATATAGATAAAGGATAATGAAAAAACTTACAAAGTGTTTGATAAAGCCTGCAATATTTGGACCACAAACTTTAAAGATATTTGAAATACCAAAGTTCCATGCAATCAAAATAACACTTCCGCATAAACTGCAAAGAATTTTACTTTTTTTAGTTGAAGGATTTTGGAATTTTAGACAGTGTCTTTCCAACCACCAGCCCATAAAAAATCCCATTGCAGAACCAGAGATTTTATAAGCATCTCTAAGCATTTTTGCAGGATCTACAAGCAGACTTCCATCATCAGCATATTTTACAGGATATGACTTTAATGTAGTGAACAAAAGGAAAATTACAACAAGAACAATTCCTACTACAGCAACAAGGGTATCTTTAGAAGGATTTTTTGTTATAAAATATTTTACAAAAGAAACAAGACAAAGCATAAGGGCTGTATGACAAATTGCCACCAGCACATCTTTTAAGGTATGAGCACCAAGCCAGTTTCTTGATAATGCTACAAGAAAAATAATTACAATAAGAAAAATTACTAAGGCTTTACGCTTTTTTAAACTTAGAGCCAGTCCTCCAAAAAAGGAAGCTGCAGTTGTTGTATGTCCACTTGGAAATGAATAACCTGTGGCAGAAGATTTTGCAAGTGGATCTACATGTAGTCTGGAATCTAAAATCCATGGTCTATTGATACAGAAAATATCTTTTAAGCATTCATTAACAGTAATAGCTCCTGCATAGCCCATTATAATATAAGCACCATCATCTTTATTTAAAGACCAGTAAACATTTGCCACTATTAAGGCTGATAGATATAAGGATACTTCTGAAATGAATAAAAAGAAATATGTGATAAAAGAAGGAGCTGCCTCTCTAAGGCATTGCAAAGCATATAAATAGTCCATATGACCTCCCGAATACGTCGAGTCAAGGCACGCTCACGCTTAAAGCCTTGACTTCGCCGTTTTGAGGGTTTTGTAATAAACCCTCAATAAATATAGTTTACACTAAAACTATATAAAAGTAAGTATTTATTTTAAAATGGAAGAAATGTTGATTTATTTCCTGGCAGTGTTTTTATCCAGTTTGATGCTTTTTCGTAGGCAAGTCGGGAATCCAAAATCCATAAAATATTTTTACAGGAGGCATTTACTTGTGGAATTGCACCTTCTCCATCGGTAAAAATTATCATTCCACTGTACTGAGTTCGGTTTTCTGCATAAAAATCAATCGGAGGCTGAAAGTTAGTTCCTCCCCTTCCCTTAATTTCTTCCAGATTTATTTTTTTTCGGAAGGTTATTGGTTTGGTATTTTTTAAGTTGACATCAAAGAAAATCAAATCAATTTTTTCTATAATCCCAAGAAAGAAAAAGTTTTTTATGGCATGGCTAAAATGTTCAAAACTCTGGTCTGTAATGGAACCACTTACATCTATAGCAATTAAAATATTGGCTTTACGTTCATAACGCGATCCCATTGCCTTAAAACCATAACGACGACTCGGTCTCATACGGGTTAATTTTCGGTTTGCAGAAACAATATTCTGGCGAAACTGAGTAAGAGCTCTCCTGTAATCAAAAGAAAAATCACAGGAATCTTTTAGCTGCCTCTGGAGATTTCCGCCCAGAGCTCCCCAGCCCTGATCAATTTCTGCCTTCTGAATATTTTCTGTAATTTCCTGCTGGGCTTCCTGATTTTCTTCCCAAAGATCGGCGGCATCGGACTGGAAGTTTCCATCTCCTTCTGCAGAACCTGCATTTTGTCCAGCAATAGAAGTTTCCTGAACAAGAAATAAAATCCAGCGGTAGGCTTCTTCAAAAGTTAAATCATCTACAAAAGTAAGAAGTCCAGTTTTTCTATCTATATTTAAGTTTCTTTGGAAAAATTTTTCTTCATCTGTGCCTGCCCATTTTTCACCAAGAGGATTTATAAGATTATGAAAACGAGTCGCCTGATTTTTCAGATATTCGATTGAAGGAAGATTGATTTCGTTTACAATTGGAGCTTTATCTTTTACAAGCAGCTGATAAACAATTGCATCACTGGCTAAAGTCATAATTCCAGGCTTTGCATTATAGGGCTTACGGCTATAAGGATGATGAAGAAGAATTCTGTAAACTTCAAAGGTAAAATAGGCAGAAAGCTGGGAAAGGCTGGCATTTTTCAAAAGACTTGGAGAATATTCTATACGCCCTTGTCCAGATCTCATTGGTGAATTCATCAGAGGGTTTGCAATCAGGGAATGAGTGCTTGCGATTGAAAATAAAAGCGGCTGATTGTAAAACCAATCTGTAACTATAGCCTTTAACTTTTTTTCCAACTCTTGCATAAAAATTGCCTCAAAAACTTACCCATAAATAATTTGTGAAACTTTTACTCATACTTTATAATTATATATCAAATATTTAAAGATGTTCTTTATACATCAATTTTTAAAATTAGGAATTCAAAATGACTTTATTTCAATTATTTATGTTTTTCTTTGCACTTTCGACAATTGTTGGTGTACCCCTTCTTTCATCCTTTCAGATTGTACAGATTAAGGGTTCAACATATTCCGACTGGGCATCCTCTTTAATTGCAACACTAGGACCTGCGACAGGAATCTTTATCCTCATCAGTATTGCAACCTATTTTATGTTAAAACCTCTGATGCAGACCATTAAGGATGCAGCAAGCAGGGACTTAAGTGAAGATGAGCAGCACAAGGCTAGAAATATTTTAAAAAAAGTAAACCTTATTTCTATTATTTCTATTATGGTTGGTTACCCTATTGGTAATGGAGCGACAATTGTAATAAAAACGCTGACAGGAAAAGTAAATTACAACCTTACGGATATTTTAATCATCCTTGTCTTGATTTTCTGTTATGCACTTATGGCGATTCAGTATTCAGTAGTTTGTTTTAACAGCATGGCCCGAAAGGAAATGGCAAAGCTTAAAATTCACTCGACTTACGGCTACAAAAAAACATCTTTTTCCCGCTCTTTAATTTTTACATTCCTGACAATTGCCATTACAATCAGCTGGCATATGTTCTGTTGTGCATATTCCGCAGTTAGGCATGAATGGACAATGGAAGTTTTTAAATCAAAGGCAATTATAGCATTCGTTATGGCCTTTACAATTACAACACCGCTCTTAATCATTATTCTGAACCAGCTCAAAAAACGATTCACCATCACAATCAGGCAGATTGAGAACCTTCGTTCTGACGGAGACCTTATGACCCGACTGAATCTTGGTACTTTTGATGATTTTGGCGAAGTTATGACCGAAATGAACCTTTTAATGGATTTTCTTAGAGATTCCCTTACGACCCTTAAAAATGAGGCTATTCACGTTGACTCAGATGCAAAGGAACTTTTACAGGTAACAGAAAATTCCACAGCCGGAATGACACAGATTGTTGCCAGCTTCAAGCAGATGAGTGGCGAAAATTCCCAGACTGAAAACCTTCTTGAGCAGGCAAAAACAAATATTGCCAGACTTAATGAAGATGCCGGTAAGGTTAGTGCTTTTATGGAAACTCAGGCTGATCAGGAAGTCACAAATGCAAAATCTATAACTGATATGTTCAACAACTTCCACGTAATTTCAAATATGACTAATAAGGCCCAAAATCTTTCAGCTGAGCTGTCAAAAGCTTCCAGTGCAGGTTCTGATGAAGTACAGCGAACCCAGTCTATTATGACAGAAATTTCAGATAAGGCTCGTAAAATGATTGAAACAGTTACAATGATTGAAAAAGTTGCAACCCAAACCAACCTGCTTGCTATGAACGCTGCAATTGAAGCTTCCCACGCTGGTGAAGCCGGCAAAGGCTTTTCTGTAGTAGCTGGCGAAATTCGCAGTCTTTCTGTTTCTACACAGAACTCTGCAAAGCAAATCAGCGAGTTAATTAACGAAATGGCAAATGCAACTGAAACTGGTACCCAGCATATGAATGATACCCGTCAGGTATTTGATTCTATTTTAAGAGGAATCGAAGAGCAAACCAAACTTGTTGATGAAATTTCCGAAACAGTAAAACAGCAGTCTAATCAGGCAAGTTTAGTACTTGAAAAGACAAAGGAAGCCGTAGAAAAATCTTCAGATGCTAATAAACTTCTTAAAAACCAGGCAAACTACACCAAAGAAATAAAAACAGGAATTGATACAATCGTTGACCTTTCCTTGAAGGTTGCCCAGTCTATGAAGGAATCTGAACAGGTTGTCAGAGACTTCTCTAATTCTTTCTCAACTGTAAAGGAAAAAGCAGAACTAAACAGAGCTTCCGTTTCCAACATTACAGATGAATTAAATAAGTTCAATATGTAGTTTATAAAAATTACATATTTGCAACTAAATTAAAAAGCTTCTTATAAAGCCCTGGAGCCTTTGTTGAAATAAAATAAAGACTTTCAGGGTATTTTTCTGCCTTAAGAAGACTTTCAAAGTGGGCTTGTAATTCTTTGTGTCCGCTATCTAACAAATAATCAAAATAAGCTTCCAGATTTTTAGATAGTTTTTCTTCATCATCCTTATTATAGGACTTGCTTTCTAAAAATTTTAAAAGCCCCGTATTCAAGAGACTAAGTTTTGAAGAGTCCAGTTTTTCAAGAAGCGTAATATGCTTAGAAAAATCACTTGTAAGCAGATCCTTAGCAGAAGTCAAATCATTCTGACAAGCGTGGCGGAAAAATAAAGCGGCAACCTTGCTTCCTATAATTCCACTAACCAGTGGTTTTTGTAAATCTGTAAGTTCTTCAAAGCCTTTGATAATTTGCGAAGTTCTTTCCCAGGAACGGCGGTCTGGTGAACGCTCCAGATTTTCGGCAAGCCCTTCATCATCACCAGTGTCAAGATACTCAGGATTATCTTTAATAAAGGAAATAATTCTTGGGTCGATTTCGGATTTATTTGCCCAATCTAACCAGTCATCTACGCTTGGCTGGAACTCATAGATATTAAATCGAGAAACAAGGGCTGGGTCTAAATCTGTAAGCTGATATTCGTTTCCCTTGTTTACGGCAGAAATAATTCGACTTCCCTGTGGAAGAGATTTTCCTGCCAGCTTGCGATTCAAAGTTAAATCCATAATTGTCTGGAGTACTTCTGGTCGAGCTCGATTCAACTCATCTAAAAACAAAACAACAGGCTCATTATCTAAAGGAAACCAGTATGGCAGCATAAAATCGGTCTTGCCAGTTTTTTCATTTTTTTCAGGAAGGCCTATTAAATCGCCAGGGTCGCTCATTTGACCTAAAAACAGAGTAACAACTTTTTCCCCTTTATTAGAAAAATAGTCCTCCAGAATTCTTGATTTTCCAATTCCGTGTTTACCTACCAGCATGATATTCTGTGAAGCTGGAGTATGGTCCAAAATATAAGTGAGTTGTTTTGTATTTATAGTCATAAAAATGAGTTTAGCAGAACTTGAACAAAGTTGGAAGTTATAGCTGTTTTATCCCATTTCCGGATGCTGACGGTGGAAGGCCTCTTTTACTTCGTACATCATTTCATCACACTTTTCTACAGCTTCTTCCAATGTCATAGTTGAATTTGGAGGCACTGAATAAGTTCCAACGCTGGCAGAAAGTAGATATGGAAGCTTCATGATTGAGGTTTTCTTTGTAATTCTATCTGTAATGATTTTACAATAATCTTCACCCTTGTAATTTTTTGAGTTTCCGACTACAAGGAATTCATCTCCACCATAGCGGATTGGAAGCCAGTTTTTAGGAATTACTTCCATAACCGCAGCCGCAATTGTTTTTACAGCAAGGTCGCCGTGAAGGTGTCCAAAATTATCATTAATAAACTTCATCTTATTTATATCAACGAAGAAAAGTACTGTAGTCAGGCCGTTTTTCTTATTTTGAGCAAAGAATGGTTTTGCAATTTTTTCAAGACCTACTCGGTTTATAGTTCCAGACAAGGCATCGCGCGTAGAAAGACGTAGATACTGCTGGCTCATCTGCTTGAACATATTCTGCTTTCTAAAACGTTCTACTGCTGAACCAAAAGCCATTGTCCATCTATAACCATAATGTTCTCTTAACATCAAAAGGTTATTCTTACAAACAAAATAACCGTGAACATAAGAGTGATTATAAATAGGCATGAAGAGATAAAGATTATTAGATTCCGTCTTCATTTTAGAAGGCATTAAATCTCTGGTGTTTATAATTTCTCTTGGATATTTTTCATTATTCTGGATTGAAGTTATAGCCTGCATTTGATTTCCATAATTCAAATTGGCAGGGAGAGTTTCGGCAGTGTTTATAAGAACCGAAGTCCAGTCTGATTTTAGGAAGATACAGAAATCAGAACCTTCAAAATGATGAGACTTTTGGAAGAAGATGTCCAAATTTGTCATGAGAGTAAACACATCTGTCGCCTCGGTAAAAATTTCATCCATAATTTCCAAATGTGAATTGAAAGTTTCGTTTTCGTTGGAATAGGACATTATATCAATAGGCAACCTTTTTTGTTTATCGCTATTTTCTTCTGTACAACCACAAGAAACTCTGTAAACTGGGCTGGATTTTATTTTTATAACTTCAAGATCAAAATAACCGGCCATTACCTTTCTTGCGGCTTCATAACCAACTATATCTGCATTACTTTTTACTGTAGTTAATGATGGATTCATGCTGCTAGAAAAAACTAAATCATCATAACCAATTACTTTTAACTCCTGAGGAATTTGAATGCCAAGTTCATCGGCTCTTTTAATTACAGCCATTGCCATAAGATCGCTTGCACAAACAATTGCCTGAGGTCTTTGTTCTGGATCTTTTAAGATTTCATCAATACTTTCATAAGCACATTGATAATTTGTTCTTTCTACGGTGTAGGTTTTCTGTGGATTAAGGGTAATTCCATTATCCTGAAGAGCAGTTCTGTATGCCTTATAACGTTCACTAAAATCTATGGAATTTTCTTTACCTGTAAAATAGGCAAATTCTTTTACACCATGTTCTTTGATTAAATGACAGATTAATTCATAAAAACCAGAGTAATTGTCAATTTTTATACATGGAATATCTTTTAATTGGGCATTTATAGAAATGGCAGGAACTTTTGCCTGTAAAATTCTTTGTCTTTCTTTTTCAAGAATTCTTGGATTTTTGATTAAGTCTGCAAGAATAATTACGCCATCATAATCTTCGTAATTTACAAGGCGGTAGATTGAGTAACCATTGAAATTTGGATAGCCTGAAAATTCTGTAAAATCATAACATGAAAAAAGATAGATATCGGTATCGCTCTCTTTAAGAGCTTTTTTTACACCTTTTACAAAATCTTCAATAAAATAGTTAGACCAACCATTTGTCAAAATTGCCAGTTTCTTTTTCATGTACACTCCAAGAAAATAACAATGTTATTATAACATGAATTGATAAGATTTTTTTAATAAATTATTAAATTTAAGTCTTACATTTAATATTTAAGGATTATCTATTATATAAAATAAATGTATTTCTGGCATTTGGATTTAATTTTGGTATTTTTTTAGTAAGATATTCATTTACCAGAGGATATTGTTCAGCTACAGAATTTACAGACCAGAAAGCGGATGATTTTATTGCAGAATGAACCATCACATCGTCAGGAAGGAAACTGTAAAGATATTTAAAGTCATCTCTGTATTCTTCATCATCCGCAAAAAAGGCAAAAAGCAGTTCATAATCAACAGGACATTGCAGGGAAGAATCAACATTTTCAATAGCAAGCTTTTCTAACAAGTCAGAAGCTTTTTTATCCCATATAAGAGAATCAAAATTCATATTTAATCCATCTAAAAATAAATCTTCTGACTCTATGTAATTAAAAATGTAATCAAGATAAAGAGAATCTTTTGTTTCAAAATACATATTCCAGATTTTATCCAGAGTTTTTCCACCATTTATTGAAAAATCCGGTTTGCTTAAATCAATTTCTTCTTCTGGCTGTACTTTTGTACTTTTACAGGAAAATACAGTCAGCAGAAACAGTCCAAACAAAAAAAGGAAAAATGTATTTTGAAACTTCTTCATTCTTTCTCCAGAAAAAACTTATACTTTATGAACGATAGAAATTAATCAGACAACCTGCAAGAATAATTTTGCGTTCGTCGTCTGTAAGATCTCCTACAGAAAGTTCAAATTCTTTTATACTTCCGTCTTTTTTGATTGCATAAGCTGTGATAGTTGGCAACTTTTCTGCAATCATCTTCTTAACGCCTGGAAGGAATACGTAATCATCATTTGCAAAAGGAAGATTTTTATCTCCATCTTTATAAAGGAATGGTAGCATACCCCAGTTGATAAGATTTGAACGATAGCGTTTTGTAGCATATTCATTTGCAATATTTGCAGAAGCTCCCAATACACGCTGACAAGAAGCAGCCTGTTCGCGGGCAGAACCGTCACCTGGTTTTACTGCAAAGATTGTAGAACCAATTCCTGTATTTGCAGTAGTAACTTCAGGGAACTTTGTCTTGATTGTTTTTACAGCCTTAGCAATTTCTTCTGACATATTTTCAAAAGCAACATTGTTCTGGCGTTTTTCTTCTTCTGCACGAACTTCTTTTGCACGTCCAACATAAGCTGGATCCTTGCGGCTCAAAGTAAATTCTGCAAGTCCAAGAGGATTTGAACGGAATGATGAAGTTTCTCCAGAAGGAATAAGTTCATCAGTTGTAGTTACAGGATCGTGAATTTCTGAAACAACTTTAAGAATAAGATTATCTGTAAGAGCAGTCATTTTTGGCCAGTCTTTAATATTTGGACCAAACTGAATTTCAACTTCAGGATGAGCCACTCCCTTAGAATCGTATACACGTTTTTCGTAAATTGTCTTATCAAAGAAGTATTTCTTTCCGCTGAATTCTGTATCAACTTCTGTAGCGGCTGTAAGGAAACCTTTATTTGCGGCAGTTGCGGCAATTGAACGGGCATCCATAAGAGCAACTGAAGCAAGCTGACCATTCTGGATTTTTGAACCTTCACGGTTAGGGAAGTTTCTTGTTGAATGGCGGATAGAAAGTGCACCATTTGCAGGAGTATCACCAGCACCAAAACATGGACCACAGAAAGCAGTTTTTACAATTGCACCGGCATCAACAAGTGCGGAGAAAGCACCGTTTTCCATAAGAGCCTTGTAAACTGGCATAGAAGCAGGATATACATCAAGAAGGAATTTTCCGTTTCCAGAATCTTTTCCTTTCAAAATATCTGCAGCGGCACAAATGTTTTCATAACCACCACCAGCACAGCCTGCAATTACACCCTGATCTACATAAAGTTTTCCGTCGATAACCTTATTTTTAAGAGTGAAATTTACTTTATCACCAAATGAAACTTTTGCACGTTTTTCAGTTTCTTCGAGCAAGTCCATAAGGTTTGCATTTACTTCATCAATTGTATATGCACATGAAGGATGGAATGGAAGAGCAATCATAGGACGGATTTCATCAAGATTGATTTCGATAGCTCCATCATAATATGCTCCATCTTCTGGATTCATTTCTTTATAAGCCTGAGGACGATAATGAGTTGCGTACCATTCTTCAATCTTAGAGTCTGTTTTCCAGATAGATGAAAGACAAGTTGTTTCTGTAGTCATTACATCAACACCAATACGGAAATCTGCAGAAAGATTGTCTACACCAGGCCCAATAAATTCCATTACCTTGTTTTTCACATAGCCGTTATTGAATACAGCCTTGATAATTGCAAGAGCCACGTCCTGTGGTCCAACACCAGGATTTACTTTTCCTGTAAGATAAATTGCAACTACTCCAGGGTAAGCAACATCGTATGTTTTGTTTAAAAGCTGTTTTGCAAGTTCTCCACCGCCTTCACCAATGGCCATTGTTCCTAATGCACCATAACGGGTATGACTGTCTGAACCCAGAATCATTGCACCACATTCAGCAAGCATTTCGCGGGCAAACTGGTGAATTACTGCCTGATGAGGAGGAACATAAATTCCACCGTATTTCTGGGCACAGGTAAGACCGAACATATGATCATCATCATTAATTGTTCCACCAACAGCACAAAGAGAGTTGTGACAGTTTGTCAAAACATAAGGAAGAGGGAATTTTTCAAGTCCAGAAGCACGTGCTGTCTGAATAATTCCTACATAAGTAATATCGTGTGAAGTGATTTTGTCAAATTTGATTTTAAGATTTTTTTCGTCACCAGCAACATTATGTTTCTGTAAGATTGAATATGCCAGTGTTTTTTTTGCACCATCTGCAGGATTATTGCCAGCGGCAGATTCTACAAGTTTTCCGTTTACAAGGTATGCACCCTTTTCCCAAAGTTTCATAACAGCTCCAAAAATAATAATATCATTTGTAATTATACTTCAAATGTATCATATTTTTAAAGTTAGGGGTAGAGATTTAGAATGATTACTTAGATTCGCTTTCCTCATCTTCAAGTTGCAGCATTTTTTTAATTCTGTTTTTTATTGAAGAATTGGTTTTCTTTTCATAATAAAGGGCCTTCATTTTTGTAGCGGCAGCTCCAAATTTATTTGTTTTATACATATCAAGACCAAGGCTGATTGTTGTTGTATCTTTTGATTCCAGATATTTTAAACAAATTGATTCATAAGAAGAGTTTTCGTATTTTGCAAGTTCCTTTCCAATTGCATAGCGAAGATCCTTGCGTTTATCATCCTTTACACATTCCTCTGCAAGCTCAAGAATTTCTTTTTGACCTGCATGACCATCTTTTAGCAAAACTTCAACAATTTTCTTTTTAGTTCCATCTCCAACTTTTTTGTTGGTAAGCTGTTCAACCAGGTATTCGTTTCCTTCGCTGGTATTTAAATTAGAAAGTGCAGAAACGGCTTCTTCCTTTATCACTTTTTCACTGTCATTTTTTATGCGGTATATAAGATAAGGGGCAGCCTCTTTTAACTCAAGTTCCTTTGCAGTTTTTATAGCTTCCTGTCTTACTCGCCAATGTTCATCGCGGATTCCCTGCAAAATTACTTCTTTAGCTTCTACAACATCGGGAAAGTTTTTTAAGCCTTTTATAACATACTGACGAAGATTTGGATCTGTAGAATCAAACTGTTCTATAAGAATTGGAACCGACTCCTTTTTTTCCATAAGACCAATTGTTTCGGCGGCATACATTCTTACATAGACGTTTTCATCTTCATCTTCCAGGAAAGAAACAATTTTTTCCCAGGTTTCAAGGGCATGCATTTTACCGCAGGTACGCATTAAAGACTGACGCTGAACATCGCTTAAGTCTTCACGATCAAGGTATTCAACCATGTAGATAGCCTCGGCAGGTCCACCTATTTCGCCAATACAATCTATAGCGTCATTAAAATAATTTTCGTTTTCAGTTTCAATAAGATTAAGAACTGCAGGAATTGCTTCTTTTGTTTTTACAGCAGAAATATATTTAAACGAAGCTTTTACTACATCAGCCTTTTCATCGTAAGGGTCATTTAAGAGTTCTACAGCATAATCTTCAAGACAAGGATCTTCCAGTTTTGTAAAATACTTAAGAATTTTTTCTTTTATTGTTGAGTTTTTTGTAACTTGGAAAAGATCATAAATTTCCTGGGTAAAACGAGGATCATCATTTGTAATTAATTTATCAAGTAATTCTGAAATTTCAGAAGGAAGCCCATATTTTATTGTATTGAGATGTTCTTCTTCATCTTCTTCACTTTCATCCTTTTCGGCAGCTTTTTTTGCCTTTTCAGAATCTATTGCCTTAGGTCTTTTTGCATCAGGAATTTCTGAAAGGCCAGGTTTAGAAGCCTTTACAGCTGAAGCTGAAGATGAAGATGATGATGATGTTGTTGTTGAAAGTTCACTTTCTGTTGTAGGAGTTTCCTCTTCTACATCAGCCTCCTGAGAAAAAATCGAAAATGACAAAAATGATAGAGCAATTACAAATAAAAGTTTTTTCATTACAGCCCCTGATGGAATTTTTCAAGGAAGTCTTTTCGGTAGGCTTCAAAACGATCTTCGTTAATTGCCTGCCTAATTTCCTTTATCATATTATGTAAAAAGTACAAATTATGATAACTTGCAAGGATTGAGCTTAAAATCTCCTGCTCCTTAAAAAGATGCCTTAAATAACTTCGGGAATAAGTCTGGCAAACTTTACACTTACATTCAGGATCTACAGGGCCAAAATCATGAATCCAGCGTTCCTGTTTTATAGAAAGCATTCCCTTGTGGGTAAAGTATGAACCGTTTCGGGCATTGCGAGTTGGCAGAACACAATCAAACATATCAATTCCAGCTTGAACAGAATCAAGAATATACTCTGGTGTACCAATTCCCATTACATATTTTGGCTTATCCTCTGGTAAATATTTTACAGTATGATTTACAAAGTGGGTAAATTCTTCTCCAGTCTCCCCTACGCTAAGCCCCCCAATTGCAATACCAGGCAATTCCTGACTTGCAACAAATTCTGCACTCTGCTGACGAAGGTCTTCAAAAAAGTTTCCCTGAACGATTGGAAAAAGAATTCCCTGGTATCCTTTTTCTCTCTGATTTTCCCATTCCTTCTTAGCACGCACCAGCCAGTCCGAAGTAATTTTTAAGGCTTTTTCGGCTTCCTTTCGTTCAACCCCAGCACCTGTACATACATCCAGTTGCATTTGAATATCGGAGTTAAACTTTGCCTGAGTTTCAACAACATTTTCTGGAGTAAACATGTGGTAAGAACCATCAATATGACTCTGGAACTTAACCCCTTCAGGATTGATTTTTCTTAATTTTGAAAGAGAAAACACCTGAAAACCACCAGAATCTGTAAGAAAATTTCTTTTCCACTGAGAAAATCCATGGAGTCCGCCTGCTTCCTTTATAAGATCCGGACCAGGGCGGAGGAAAAGATGATAGGTATTTGCAAGAATAATTTCAAAATCTATATCTTCAAGAAAGTCCTTAGGCATTGCCTTTACAGTCGCATTTGTTCCAACAGGCATAAAAACAGGAGTCTGAACATCTCCATGTGGAAGATGAAGAACACCTGTTCTTGCTTTGCCGTCAGAGGACTTGTGTTTGATGTCAAAAATTTTCAAAACTTGGGCCATAAAAAATCCTTATAATTAAGTTCTAGAATAACGTAAAAGAACTACACTGACTATTGTAAAGAAAATTACAGGAGACCAGGCTCCCATAAAAGCAGAAATATAGCCATGCTTAGCAAAAACCATTGTCACCATCATGCTTACATAAAATAAAACAGAAGCAGAAATACAAGATGCAAGACTGATTAAGAGAACGTTTTTGCGGGTTCTACCTGTTAATCCAATAGAAAGAAAAACTACAATAAAAATGATAAAAGGGAAAGAATATTTTTTATAATATTCAGATAATTCTTCATTGTAAGGAAGACCTGCTTTTTTAAGGTGATTGATGTACTCCTTAGCATCTTTTGCAGTTACCCCCTGTATATCAACATTTGTTTTTCTAAATATTTCGTATGATTCAGTAAGACTGGCAAGATACTGAGATTCCACTCCTTCCATCACTTTTAAAGTATCATCTTCTGGAATATATTGAATAGGAGACTGTAAAACCCAAACTTCATTTTCTGGACTCCACTGAGCAAGCCCACTATAAACAATAGCCTTAAGATTTTTATTTTCATCACGAAAAAGAACAAAAAGATTTTGCAGTCTTTTGTTACTTTCTGTGTAGCGGCCAGCCTTATAAATTATTTTTCCATTATCAGAAATTACAATTACATCGTTGTTGTTTTCATTATTTACTTTTTTTAAGAGGGTGTTTTGCAAAGTTACTTTTTTTTCGTAATTTTCAACTACAAATTTATTTTCAAAAACAAAGAGTCCAAAAACCATAAAAAGACTTATTACAAGGATTGGAGCAGTAAACTTAAAAAGAGAAACTCCAGAAGCAAAAAGTGCTGTAATTTCATTATTTGCATACATTTCGCTCAAGGCATAGGATGTTGAAAAAAGAATTGCAACTGGAACTGCATACCAGAATGTTTTAGGTGCATAATACACCATCACCATAAGAATATCGCGAACTGAACATGAGTTCTGTAAATAAGTTGCAATATTGATAAAGAGATCTACAAGATTTAATACTAAGGCAAAGAAAAGAAGAGTTCCCATAAACAGAGGAATTATTTTTCTGAACAGATATATTACTAGTTTCATCAGTTACTTCCTTAAAAGAACTAAAAGAAAGCCTATACCAAAGGCCCCTATTACAAAATCAGGAACCCATATACACCAAAAGGCAGGCAATCCAATTCTAGTTACAAATAACTGGCCCATAATCTGCATAGCCCAATAAATTACACAAACTACAATTCCAATAAACAAGCCAACCATCTGACCATTATGCTTACCAAACAGAAAGGCAATTGAAAAAGCAAGAAAGGCAAAGAAAATAGAACCAAAAGGAAGAGCAAATTTCTTATGAAATTCCATTGTCCAAATATTTAATCTTGGTTTTTGAGAGGCATCTATTTCTGCAACCTTTTTAAGATCAGACAAAACCTTTGTTAAATCGTAGGTAGTCATTTCTCGGGCAGAACGGGATGTAGCACCCATAATAGTTGTATCAAAAATATTTAAAATTGTTTTTTCGGACTTCATCACATCATAATTATGGCGATTATACAAATCTAAAGAAAAAACTGTTGCATCTTCCATATTTAATTGCATTAAAACGCCGGCTTCTTTGGCACCAACCAAGGTTGACTGTCCGGCAACAATAATCCTTTCTTCTTTATCTTTTGACTCAAAAAGGATGATGTCGGAAACATTATTTCCAGATACCTGACCAATAACTACATTTACTTTATCCAGGCGTTTTACAGAATTAGATTCTAATTCAATTGAAGGTGTTGAATGCATAATTTCACGCATTAATTTGTTATAACGGACGGTTCCCAAAGGTAGCAGATAATCGTTTACAAAAAATGAACCTATAGAAATCATAAGTCCTAAAAAGGCAACTGGAACTAAAATTCTTATGAATGAAAAACCTGCTGCACGGAATATTAAAATTTCGTTACTTGACATCATTCCACCAAGACTCATTAAAAAGCCTACCAGGGTTGCAAAAGGTGCAGACTGAGCAATGATAAAAGGAAGGCTGTACCACATAATTCGCATTACATCTTTAAAAGGTGCAGATTTAGCAAGCAGGTCTTCAACGGTAAGCAAAATTTGATTTACAAAGAAAATCATAAAAAAGAAAAGGAAAGATACCAGAAAGTATAAAAAAAGATCTTTTAACAAATACTTAATTAAAATGTGGTTTGTTAGCTGGCCTTTTTTGAAATACTTTACCTGAATATGCTCATTAAAATCTTTTACTTTAACAAAAGCAGGCGAACGTGAAATTGATAAAATTATTCTTTTTAAGAATATTTTAAATCCAATCCAACGACGCTGGATATTGTCATAAAATGAGGCAATTTTTTCTTTTATAATGTTGACTTTGTTTTGTATGCTCATTTTATTTATACACCTGTTGAGCCAAATCCTCCGCTTCCTCTAGTTGTATCCGATAGTTCATCTACAATTGAAAAACTTGCCTGGATAACAGGAGCAATTACCATTTGGGCAACACGGTCACCTGAATTAATGACAAAATCTTTATCACCAAGGTTAATAAGGATGATTTTGATTTCTCCACGGTAGTCACTATCGATTGTACCTGGAGTATTCAAAACTGTTACTCCGTTTTTTGCAGCAAGGCCTGAACGTGGTCTTACCTGAATTTCGTATCCTTCTGGGATTTCAAAAAAGAGTCCTGTAGGTACCATGGCAGTTTTGCCAGGTGCAAGTGTGATTGGGGAATCTACCAATGCATAAAGGTCAGCACCAGCAGCTCCAACTGTTTTATATTCTGGAATTACAGCGCCCTTAGAAGCGACGCATTTTACATTTACTTTAGACATAAGTAAATTATAACGAATTAAAAGGAAATAAAAAAGGCTACTCTAAGAGTAGTCTTTTCACATAATTCTTCAGAGTAAAAAATTACTCTTCAATAGCATGTCGCTCGCATTCGCGAGCTTACCGAGTTTTCTTTCGAAAACTCGCAATTTTATTTATTTCTGCTCATCGAGCGCATCGATATAAGAAAGGTTCAAACGTCCCTGCTTGTCTACTTCGAGCAGTTTAACTGGGATTACCTGACCTTCTTTAAGAACGTCTGTAACCTTGCTTACACGCTGGCGAGACAATTTAGAAATGTGGCAGAGGCCTTCTTTTCCTGGGAGGATTTCTACGAATGCACCAAAGTCCATAATGCGTTTTACAGTTCCCTGGTAGATTGTTCCTACTTCTGGATCTTCTGTAATACCCTTTACAGCCTTCTTAGCAGCTTCTGCTTTTTCTCCATTCTTAGAGTAGATTGTTACAGTTCCGTCATCATCAGTGTTGATTGTTACATCATACTGAGCACAGAGAGCTTTAACATTCTTTCCACCAGGTCCAATCAAAGCACCAATCTTGTCTACAGGAATCTTCATTGTAAGAATCTGTGGAGCGTTCTTAGCAAGTGGAGCTGGCTTGTCGATACATTTTTCCATGATAGAAAGGATGTGTAAACGACCCTGACGAGCCTGTTCCATAGCCTTCTTCATGATTTCAGTTGTTACACCGGCAATCTTAATATCCATCTGGAAACCAGTAATACCGTCTTTTGTTCCGGCTACCTTAAAGTCCATATCACCAAGGTGGTCTTCTTCACCAAGGATATCGCTCAAAATCTTATAGCGGCCATAAGGA